>ERZ869979.60-NODE-60-length-25846-cov-4.159494_pt1 | contig 25846 bp, 19 predicted proteins | sample MGYA00521269_ERZ869979 | MGnify/ENA primary metagenome ERZ869979 (study PRJEB32232, sample SAMN07284974) | human gut metagenome | biome: human-associated habitat; material: feces | host: Homo sapiens | place: Tanzania | collected 2014-04-05 ... | reverse complement strand
CCATCAGCTGTATGCTGGGCGCAGAAGAGTTCGGCTTTGGCACCACCCTGCTGATGGCCGAAGGCTGTGTGATGATGCGTGTGTGCAATCTGGACACCTGCCCCATGGGCATCTGCACCCAGAACCCGGAGCTGCGCAAGCACTTCCACGGCAAGCCGGAATATATCATCAACTACCTGACCTTTGTGGCACAGGAGCTGCGGGAGTACATGGCCAAGCTGGGCGTGCGCACCATCGACGAGCTGGTGGGCCGCACCGACCTGCTCCATGTCAAGCCCAGCGCACCGGGCAGCCGCGCCGCCAAGATGAATCTGGACTGCATCCTCCACAACCCGGCCATTGCCAACAGCAACGTCCACTTCGTCAAGGAGGACACCTACGACTTCCATCTCGAGAACACCCCCGACATGAAGGTGCTGATGAAGAAGTTCAAGCTGGGCAGCAAGGCTCCCCAGAACGTCAGCCTGAATGTTTCCAACGTGGACCGTGCCTTTGGTGCCATCTTTGGCAGCGAGATCACCCGCAAATACGGCAACGACCTGCCGGACGATGTGTACACCGTGCACTGCACCGGTGCAGGCGGCCAGAGCTTTGGTGCCTTTATCCCCAATGGCCTGACGCTGGAGCTGGTGGGCGACTGCAACGACTACATGGGCAAGGGCCTGTCCGGCGGCAAGATCATCGTCCGCCCGCCCGAGGGCATCGGCTACAAGCCCGAGGAAAACATCATCACCGGCAACGTGGCCCTTTACGGTGCCACCAGCGGCAAGGCCTTCGTCTCCGGCGTGGCCGGTGAGCGCTTCTGCGTCCGCAACAGCGGCGCGACTGCCGTTGTCGAGGGCGTGGGTGACCACGGCTGTGAGTACATGACCGGCGGCACTGTCGTGGTCCTGGGCCAGACCGGCAAGAACTTCGCGGCAGGTATGACCGGCGGCGTGGCCTACGTTCTGGACGAGAACTGGGATTTCTACCAGCGGGTCAACAAGGAGACCGTCAGCCTCGAGCCTGTGGAGCACAAGTATGACGTGGCCACCCTGAAAGAGCTGATCCGGGAGCACGTCGAGCTGACGGGTTCTCCCCGCGGCAAAGAGATCCTCGACAATTTCAGTGAGTTCCTGCCCAAGTTCAAAAAAGTCCTTCCCTACGATTACGACCGGATGCTCCGGGTCATCGCCTCGATGGAAGAGCGCGGTCTCGACGGTGAACAGGCTCAGATCGAAGCCTTCTACGCCGTGCAGAAAAACAAGTAAGGAGGGAATATCATGGGTAAGATCACCGGATTTATGGATTACACGCGCAAGACCAGCTCGGATATTCCGCCGCTGGAGCGCATCGAAAATTTCAACGAGTTTCACGTCTGGCTCTCCCGCGAGGAGCAGCAGACACAGGCTGCCCGCTGCATGGACTGCGGTGTGCCCTTCTGTCAGGCAGGCATGATGATCGGCGGCATGGCCTCGGGCTGTCCGCTGAACAACCTGATCCCCGAGTGGAACGAGCTGGTCTATCAGGGCAAGTGGGAGCTGGCACTGCATCGTCTGCGCGCCACCAACCGTTTCCCGGAGTTCACCAGCCGGGTCTGCCCTGCCCTGTGCGAAGCTGCCTGCACCTGCGGCGACGTGACCGGCAGCAGCGTGACCGTGCGGGAAAACGAGCACGCCATCATTGAGACCGGCTACGCCAAGGGCTGGCTCCATGCCGATCCGCCGCCGGCACGCACCGGCAAAAGCGTGGCCGTCATCGGCAGCGGCCCGTCGGGTCTGTCGGCCGCAGAATACCTGAACAAGCGCGGCCATGCCGTCACCGTCTTTGAGCGGGCGGACCGGGTAGGCGGCCTGCTGATGTACGGCATCCCCAATATGAAGCTGGAGAAATCCGTCATTGACCGCCGCATCAAGATCATGCAGGCCGAGGGTGTGGAGTTCCGCACCAATATGGACATCGGCGGGGCGGTGGATGCCGAAAGCATCCTGAACGGCTACGACGCCGTGGTGCTCTGTTGCGGTGCCAAGAAAGCACGCGACCTGAACGTTCCGGGTCGGGATGCCAACGGCGTCCACTTCGCGGTCGATTACCTCACCAGCGTCACCAAGAGCCTGCTGGATTCCGACTTTGCCGATGGCAGAGCCATCAACGCCGCTGGCAAGAACGTCCTCGTGATCGGCGGCGGCGACACCGGCAACGACTGTCAGGGCACGGCTCTTCGGCAGGGCTGCACCGATCTGGTGGCCTTGGAAATGATGCCCCAGCCCCCGAAGGAGCGCGCCGCCTCCAACCCGTGGCCGGAATATCCCCGGGTGCTGAAGGTGGATTACGGCCAGACCGAGTGCCTTGCCAAGTTCAACAAGGATCCCCGTGTCTACCAGACTACGGTCAAGGAGTTCCTGAAAGACGAGGCCGGCAACCTGACCGGTGCGGTCATTTCCTATCTGAAGCCGGAGCGGGATCCGGAGACCGGTCGCACCAACATGGTGCCCACCGGCGAAGAGTTTACTTATGACTGCCAGCTGGCTTTTATTGCCGCCGGTTTTGTGGGCTGCGAAAGCTATGTCGCCGATGCTTTCGGCGTCGCGCTGACCCAGCGCGGCTGTGTGGACACCGACCACTTCAAGACCAATGTGGAGAAGGTCTTCTCCTGCGGCGATATGCGCCGGGGGCAGAGCCTTGTGGTCTGGGGTCTGCGCGAAGGCCACGACTGCGCCGCTGAGGTGGATCGCTACCTGATGGGTTACACCAACCTGTAAGCGGCCTCTCCCCTTTTTCATTGCCATTCTCTTTCCTATCCTAAACAACCAGAAGCGGGAGTCTCTCACGAGGCTCCCGCTTCTGGCGTTTTTGTTTGATGAAGAAATTGGTTCAATCGGTGTCGTATTCCACCTGATCCGGCGCAGGCTGCTGGGAAGAGCTGGCCGCTTCTTCCTGCCCGCTGGACGAACTGCTGACCGCCGGTGCTTCCTCGGGTGTGACCGGCACCGTGGCCTCGACCTCAGCGGCCAGATAGACCACGACCGTCGATCCCACATCGACCCTCGTTCCGGCATTCTCGCTGCAGTAAGCCACGCAGCCGGATACATACGAGCCATCGTTGTAGATGGGGTAGAAGCTGGCGTTCAAGCCGACCTGTGCCAGCTGCTGCTCGGCGGCATCCCGGGTAAAGCCCACGATGTTCGGCATCTCGACCTTCTCCGGGCCTTTGCTGACCACAAGGCTCACCGTTCCGCCTTTTTCCAGAACTTCCCCGGCTTCGGGGCTCTGGCGGATGACCCGGCCTTCTTCCACCGTGTCGCTGTATTCCAGCGTGACATAAAAAAGATAGGAGCCTGCATACTCCCGGTCGTTCCGCACCTGCATATCATAGTTCAGGCCGACAAAATTCGGGGTCAGATTCACCGGCTCGGTCACCGCACTGCTCTCGGGTGCGGAATCGGGCTGGGAGGACGGCGTCTCGCTGCCTTTGTTCTGCTGCAACACGCCCCATAGGGTCAGCACGATGAGCACCGCCAGCAGGATCAGGATCGCCGCCAGCAGGTTGCGCATACTGAGCAGATGGCCTTTCTGTTCCGGGTCGGATCTCTGGGGCTTGGGGTCGGCCCGGCGCAACGTCCGGGTCAGGGTCTGGGTGTACTCCTGTGAGGAAAGAGCCTGAAACAGCTGCGGCACGGTCTGGATGCGCTCGGACGGCTTGAGCCGCAGCCCCATCTGGAGCACCTCGGAGACGTACCCGGGCACCCGGCTGTTCACCGTCCGCGCTTTGGGGTTCGAGTCCGCTACCAGCCGCTGTGCCGCCGGAACCGGACTCTGGCCGCAGACCATCCGGTAGAACACCGCCGCAAGGCCGTATTCGTCGGTGTAGCGGCCCTCAAACTCGGAGGTGGAATACTGTTCCGGAGCCGAATATCCCTCAAACAGCTGCTCGTGCAGGCCGCTGCCTGCGGTGCGCAGACCCACGGTCGCATAGCCGGTCAGCCGGGCGCGGCCATTGTCCAGCACCCGGATGTTCTCGGGGCAGATGCCCCGGTGGACCAGCCCCACTTGGTGCATGGCCGACACGCCGTCAAAGACCGATTGCAGCATGATCCGGGCTTCCTCGGGCGTGACGACGCCGTTGTGCTCGTCCAGCCATTGATCCAGCGGCCGTCCGCCCGGGTTCTCCATGACGGCATAGACCGTGTTGTTTTCCTCGAACACATCCAGCACCGCTTCCAGACCATTGGCCGGTGTGATCCGCTGGAGCGACCGGTACAGGTCGGAAAAGTCCATCCGCGTGGTCTTGAACAGCACTTCGCTGCCGGGTTTTGGCCGGAGCTCCAAGCTGCGGTTCCGCTCCGAGGCCAGTGTCAGCGGCATATATTCTTTGATCGTCACCCGGAAACGCCCCAGATTCTCGACGCCCCGGTAAAGGATCCCCTCGCCGTCCACACCCTGAATGTCTCCAACGGTATAGCGGCCTGCCAGCACCGTAGTCACCGGAAGGCTGCCCGCCGGGTTCCGCCCGGCAAACGCCCGCCCGCAGTGCGGGCAGCTCTCTGCCTGCCCGGTCAGCTCCTGCATACAGTATGGACACAGCCGTTTCGACTCCATGGTTCTCCCCCTCTTGTGATCTTCTTACTGTTTATTGTAGCATATCACCGATGGAAAAACCAGCATCATTTTTTCATTCCCACACAAGCGCAACAGCGCGCCGCTTTTTTTGCTGCGGCCATCACTTGCCCGTGCGGGTCCCATGCGTTTTGGCCAGCTCATCCCAGACCGGCAGCTCCAGACCCACCGTCTTGGACGTAAACGGCGTGCCATCCTGCTTTTCAAAGTGGCGATAGGCCCGCAGGACATACCGGAAGCCAATGTACTGGAGCGGCAGATTGCAATAGACCATCAGGATGTTGGCAAAGTCGCTCAGATCCCACAGCGCACCGAGATCCATGCCGGCAATGTTGGTGATGACGCCAAACGAGATGACCACCAAGCAGAGCACGCGGATGGCGTTGATGAAAGCCGGTTTGCTGGAAATGCGGTTTGCACACATCTCGGTGAAGGACATGAAGCCCAGCAGACAGGTAAATGCAAACAGGCCGAAGCAAACGCTGACCAGCAGGGTGACCAGCGCATACAATGTGCCCCGGCTGCCCGTCAGCGCGCCGCAGGAAGCAAGGAATTTGTCCAGCTTGCCCAGCGCAAACCAAGCCTGTGCGTCTTCGGTGAGCCAGACACGCCCCATAATGACCACAAAACCGGTCAGGGTGCAGATGACGATGGTATCAAGGAACACGCCCAGAGCCTGCACGCAGCCCTGCTCGCAGGGGTGCTCGACCTCCGCAGCCGCGGCAGGCATGGTGATGGTGCCCTGACCGGCCTCATTGGACATCAGGCCGCGCTTGATGCCCTGACTGAGAGCCAGACCAAACGCGCCCCCGAAGACGGCATCCGGCTGAAACGCCTGCCCGAACACGGCAGCAAAGAACCACGGAATGCGGGTAAAGTTGCCGACGATCAAGGCAAGAACCGTGACCATATAGATGACCGCCATAACGGGCACCACGCGATCCGTGACTTTGGTGACCTTCTTGATGCCGCCAAAGCTGACCAGAGCCGTGATGACCAGCAGGATCGCAAACGAGATCCAATACAAAGCCGAGTTGGTCGGGATGGTCTTGCCGGTCACCGTCTGCGCGATGGCACCCACCGCCGAAACGGTGTTGAAGCCCTGCGCCGGGAAGCAAAGCAGCGCATATACAATGTAAAGCAGGCTCAGTGCCACGCCGACCCAAGCCGCGTCTTTCAGCAGCTTGCGGCCATAAAACGGCATACCGCCGACGTATTCATCCTCCCGCTTCTCCTTGAAGATCTGAGACAGGGTGGACTCTGCAAAGGAGGTCGCCATCCCAAAAAAGGCCGAGATCCACATCCAGAACAGCGCACCCGGGCCGCCAATGGAGATGGCGCCCGTCACTCCCAGAATGTTGCCCGGGCCAACGCGCATGGCTGTGGACAGCAGAAAGGCCGTCAGCGACGAAATGCCGGTCGCGGTCTTTTTGCGGCGCATCAGCACCTGAAGGCCATACTTGAACCGCTTCACCTGCACAAAGTGAAGCCTGAAGGTGAACACGATCCCGGTTCCCACCAACAGGATGATGGCCAGACTGAAATTGCCCAGCACCGGGATCGCCGCGTACCAATCCAGATTGCAGGGAAAATCCCAGAACCAGTTGGAAACGATCTGGATCTTGCCGCAAATCGCGTTGACAGCATCAAACAGCGTCTGCATAATAACTCCTCCTCTATAATAAGGTAGCTCCCGAATTTAGAAGCTTGTTTCATTATACCGGAAGTGTACAGACTCTGCAAGTAAAATTCAATATTTTGTTCAAATTTTAGACAAATTTACGGAAGTACAGATTATTGGACTTTTGATGTGTATAATAGGTGATGAAGAGATTCTGCCATACAAAAAGCGGCAGAGCATACGCCCTGCCGCTTTTCGTAATAGTCCTCTTACCAGACTCTATAACTTTTTCTATCCACGTCCTTAGACGACTTTCTTAGTATATGCACTTTTGCTAAAAAAATCAAGATTATAATTTTACTATTGACATTTTCTCACACTCGTGATAAGCTTGCATTGTGAAAATTACCATACTCTTTAACTAAAGTGATTTTGTGGCGGGAGAAAAAACATGGACACACTAATTGGTCACCGTTTTGTATCAGCAGACGGTAAAGAGAAACTTCAAACAATCGAAGAACACTCTCGTAATACGGCTCAGCTCTGTGCTGAAGCTTGCCGTTCCATCCATTTAGAGTCTCTCGGATATCTAACAGGATTATCGCACGACGCCGGGAAGTCTTCCACGCCTAACCAGCTACATCTATGGGGTAAATGGTCTGGCGGCAAGCTCAACCATTCCAGTGCCGGTGCCAGATTCATTTGGGAAAGGTTTGGCAAAAACGAGCCACGACAATATTACCGTCTCGCCGCACAGCTTGCTGCTGTCGCGATTCTCTGTCATCATGGAGTTCGATGCGATATGTACTCTCCTGATGACGGAAGTCAGCCGTGGTTGGATAAGATGTATTCCGCAAATGCTGACCCTCTTTATCAGGAAAGCTGCGAAAGTTTCTTTGCTCATTGCATTTCGGAAGAGGAACTTGTACCTCTAATGGATAAGGCCGCGAAGGAAGTCGAAGTTCTCTGTGAAAAGCTCAAATCTCTTGCCACGGATGCCCGAAGCAAGGACAAGCACGGAAGCAATCGAGTGTCCTTTCAGTTCATGCTTGGCCTAGTCCAGCGTTTTCTCTTTGGTGCCTTGGTAGACGCCGACTGGTCTGACACCGCCCGTTTTGAATCCGGAGAACCCCCGGCATCCTCTGATATTCCTTCGTGGAGTAAACTTCGAGAAAATGTCGAGAATCACCTTCAGGGTCTCTCTGTCCGTTATTCAATCGACACACTTCGCCGTGAAATCTCCGAACAGTGCAAGCTGGCCGGACAAATCGCTTCTCCCGGAATTTACCGTCTCTATGTTCCCACCGGCGGCGGAAAGACATTTTCCGGTCTGCGTTATTGTGTCCACGCCGCAGAGCAGATCCATGCAGAGCGAATTTTCTACTTTGCTCCCTATCGTTCTATCATCGGTCAGAACACCGCCCACTTCCGGGCAGCTCTTGGTGGAGAGCAGTTCGTCCTTGAGCATCACTCAGATGTAACTTTCGACGAAGACAAGTATGAATCTTTGCTTCCCTATACCCAGCGTTGGAAGGGTGTTCCCTTTATTTCCACTACAATGGTCCAGTTCCTGAATTCCCTCTTTTCGTCTCCTCGCCGCAATGTCCGGCGTTTCCCGGCTCTGGCAAACTCCGTTCTTCTCTTCGACGAGGTGCAGTCTCTCCCCACATGCCATACTTATCTGTTCAATCTTGCGATCAATCTGCTTGCTCATGCAATGGGCTGTGTCGTCATTCTCTGCACGGCGACGCAGCCTGCCTTAGAGCAGCTTGCTTATCCCGTTTTGTTTTCGGAACCCAAGGATATCGTTCCCGATTATGAGGAGCGATTCGAGCAATTCAAGCGGACTCGAATCGTACCTCTTTCCTCTGAGGGTGGCTACTCTTCCGCCGATTTTGCTGCGTTGACGCAGGAGAAACTGCGGAACAACGACACGATCCTGCTGATCTTTAACACCCGCGCCGTTGTAGAGCGCGTCTACGATCTTCTCCGTGAGCAGCTGGAACCGGATGTCCTGCTCTACTGCCTGACGACCCACCTTTGCCCGCAGCACCGGCTGGACGTCCTTGACCAAATCAAAAAACGGCTGGACGATCCGCATTCCACTCAAAAGCTGGTCTGCGTCAGCACTCAGCTGATCGAGGCCGGTGTGGATCTGAGCTTCGACTGCGTGATCCGGAGCATGGCTGGCCTCCCCAGTGTAGCACAGGCGGCCGGCCGATGCAACCGCCACGGCGAAACGGACTGCCGATCCGTCTATCTGGTGCCCTGTGCTCCTACCGAAGAGCATCTGGAACAGCTGGCCGACCTCGACGAGGGTCGCCGTGCCATCCAACGTCTGCTGCACCAACTTCCTCCAGACGCTGACCTGCTGGATCCTGCGTCCATCCAAGCCTATTATGCGCTTTTCTACGCCGAATCTCATCAGCAGAATACCATGCAGGCTCCGCTGAAAAACGGCTGGACTTTGCTGGATCTGTTCAGTGAAAACAAGCCCGGCGTCACCGCCTACATTGATCTGCACAGCGTACCGTTCGCCAAAGTAGAGCTCCGGCAGGCATTCGGTACGGCAGAAGCCGCTTTTCGTGCACTGGACTCTGACACCACACCGGCTGTTGTTCCCTACGGCAAAAACGGCCAAGAGTTGGTTACGCAGCTGCTCTCGACCGATCGACCCACCGCGGCATTGCTCCGTGAGGCGCAGCATTACACCATTGGCCTATACCACAACGAGTTCCTTGCACTTTCCCGGGATGGTGCGCTTTCCACAGCTGTCGGAGGTGCTGTTTTTGTTCTGGATCCCCGCTATTATGACGATATCAAGGGCTTTCAATTGGATCCACATCCGCCGGAGCTCATGATCTACTAACCTTACAAAGGAGGAATTGATTTGCGTTACCGAAACACCCTCACGCTGCACCTTTTCGGCCGCCACGCACTGTTCAGCGACCCGATCACCCGTGTCGGCGGCGAGAAGTGCAGCTATCCAGTCCCAACCTATCAGGCTTTGAAGGGAATTCTGGAAAGCTGTTACTGGAAGCCAACCTTCATTTGGGTGATCGACCGAATCCGCATTTTGAATCCCATTGAAACGCAGTCCAAGGGTGTGCGCCCCATCTGCTACAACAATGGAAAAAACGACTTATCCATCTACACCTATCTGACCAATGTTTCGTATCAGGTGGAAGCCCACTTTGAATGGAACGAGCACCGACCCGACCTCGAGCAAGACCGAAACGAGGACAAACATTACCAGATTGCCAAGCGGATGCTGGAACGCGGCGGCCGCCGGGATATTTTCCTCGGCACCCGGGAGTGTCAGGGCTACATTGAGCCGTGTGAATTTGGCGAAGGAACCGGTGCTTACGATGCCGCACCTTCGATTCCGCTTGGATTGATGCTTCATGGCCTGACCTATGCCGACGAAAACGGTACCGACACGATGCAGGAACGGTTTTGGTATCCGGTCCTGCAGAACGGCGTCATCGACTTCTGCCGCCCGGAAGATTGCCCTGTTATCCGTGATATCAAAAAACAGAAATCCAGATCCTTTGTTCTGAACCAAAATCTGCAGAGCTGCGACGCACTGTACCGGGAGGTGAGTGGTGAATGAGCTGGCTGGAACGCTGCTACCAAACCTACGAATACATCCGCCAGACCGAGCCGGATCTGATTGGAAAGCAAGTTGCCCGGCAGGTTCCCCTGTTCCCGGTCGGGCATACGACCCAGCAGGCAAACATTCAAGTCGAGCTTGATGAACAAGGCAATTTTGTGACGGCGTTTATTCTTCGCAAAAATGAATCTACCACAATTGTTCCTTGCACAGAGGAATCCGCATCCCGCACTCATGTCAATCCTCATGCTCTGGCCGATAAGCTTCAGTATATCGCTTCCAACTACAAGGAATATGGCGGTTCCAAAGATTCTGGCTGGGATATTTATCATGAGCAACTCTCTGCATGGTGTCACTCTCCTTTCTCCCATCCACTGGTCTGTAATGTTTTGACCTATTTGGAAAAAGGCACTTTAATCCCCGATTTGATCCAGAAAGGCATTCTCTTCACAGATGAATCTGGAAAACTTCCGACAAAATACATCGGTGAAAAAGGCACCGAACCACTCATTGTTTCCTCCATCATGAACGGTGACCAAACAGAAGCCTTCGTCCGTTTCCGAGTCGGAAACGACGATCTCTGGTCAGACCCCAACATCTGGAAACGTTGGTTGGATTTCTACGAAACGCAGCTGACCGATGTGGATTACTGCACGGTTCTGGGGCAGAAAGTTCCGCTTTCGGCTCTCAGCCCGAAAAAGATCCGGAATCCCGGCGATGGCGCAAAGCTGATTTCGAGCAACGATAAAACCGGTTTTACATTCCGTGGACGTTTTTCCAATGCAGAACAGGCGTTGTCCATCGGATACCGCACCACGCAGGAAGCCCACAACGCACTCCGCTGGCTTATCAGCAAACAGGGCACGCAGTGCGGCGACGAGACCATCCTTGTCTGGGGCACCCGGAATGAACCGGTTCCAAAACTCGGCGACGACAGCTACGACATGGCACAATCCGCTCCGGTAGACGACGAGGACGACATTGACGCTTCCCAGTTTGCACCGGTGCTGGGCGCATCCACCCGAGAAGCCGTTGCCAAGCAATTCAATCACGCCATTCAGGGCTATCGGGCGAAGTTGACCGACACTTCTCAGCTTTCCGTCATGATCCTTGATTCCGCCACCGCAGGGCGGCTTTCGGTTCGGTATTATCAGGAGCTGAGCGGTTCCCGGCTGCTGGACAACGTGGTGAACTGGCACGAAACTTTCGCGTGGCAGCTGGATTACCGTGTTATCGCGGAAAAGGATCCACCACCAGACAAAAAACCAAAAATGATCCACATTTCGTTTGTCGGTGCCCCCAGCCCGGAGGATATTGCCAAAGCCGCCTATGGGGAAAAGGTCGATCAGAAACTCAAGCAGCAGACTTTGGAACGCCTCGTTCCCTGCATCGTTGAACGCAAGCCCCTGCCCTATGATCTGGTGCTGAACACCGTTCGCCGCGCCACAAACGCGGTCGCCTTGGAACCGTGGGAAGCCCGCAAGACCCGCAGCATCGCCTGTGCGCTGATCCGCGGATACCATTCACGCTCGAAAGGAGTTACTTATAAGATGGACTACAGCAGCAACGACAAAAATCTTCCGCGCGGACGTGACTTTGTGTTCGGTCAGATCCTCGCCTGTGCAGAGCAGACCGAACGCTATGCACAAAACCTTACTATGGATGACAAACGCACCACCAACGCCGAACGGCTGCAGGTCGTTTTCGTCCAGCATCCGGCTAAAACGACCCTTCTTCTGCAGGAAAAGCTCGCCCCCTACCTGAACCGCATCCGAGCCAAAGCCGGCAGCACCAAACGATACGACCAGATGCTGGATCTGATTGCCGAACTCGGGTCGGAGTTCACGAATAAGCCCTTGAACGAGTTGTATCTGCTGGGCTACGCCACCCAGCTGCGGGAGTTCCGCCGCGAAAATGAGGCCTACAAGAATCCCGAAACCACAACGGAAAGCAATGTATAACAGGAGGAATTTACAATGGCTGCTCTGAATCACAAAATCGACTTTGCCCTGATCTTTACCGTCACCCATGCCAACCCCAACGGCGACCCTCTGAACGGCAACCGTCCCCGCGAAACGTATGAGGGCTACGGCGAGATCTCGGATGTCTGCCTCAAGCGGAAGATCCGCAACCGGCTGATGGATCTGGGAGCTCCTATCTTTGTGCAGTCGGATGACCGCTGCAACGACGGATACAAGAGTCTGAAAGACCGTGCCGACGCCGTTCCTGCGTTGAAAAAAGAGAAAAACGCTTCCGTTTATGCACAGATTGCCTGCGAGAAATGGCTGGACGTTCGCGGCTTCGGTCAGGTGTTTGCGTTCAAGGGCGATGATGTTTCCATCGGTGTGCGCGGCCCGGTCTCCATCCATCCGGCATTCAGTGTGGATCCCATCGAGACCAGCAGCATCCAGATCACCAAAAGCGTCAACAGTGTGACCGGTTCCAAAAAGTCCAGCGACACTATGGGCATGAAGCATCGGGTCGATTTCGGCGTTTACTCCACCTATGGCAGCATCAACTGCCAGCTTGCCGAAAAGACCGGTTTTTCAGCGGAGGATGCAGACCTCATCAAGCAGGCTCTCCTGACGCTGTTTGAGAATGACAGCTCTTCGGCTCGGCCTGACGGCAGCATGGAAGTAGTGCGCCTGTACTGGTGGGAGCACAACTGCAAAACCGGGCAGTATTCCTCGGCTAAAGTTCACCGCAGCCTGCACATCGCCTCCAAAGTCGATGCGCCCCACTCTATTGAAGATTACGACATCTCCTGCGATGAATTAAACGGCCTGAAGCCGGAAGTCTATGATGAATTCTGATGACTACCTGCTGATGTCCGGCATCCAGCATTTCTGCTTTTGCCGACGGCAGTGGGCTTTGATTCATTTGGAGCAGCAATGGGGCGAGAACCATCTCACGGCCGCGGGGCGGCTTGACCACAAACGCTGCCACGATACCGCGCAGAGCGAGCGGCGCGGCGATCTGCTCCTCACACGCGGGATGAAGGTGGTCAGCCATCGGCTGCGGCTGAGCGGTGACTGCGACGTGGTGGAGTTCCGGATCGACCCGGAGGGGATCCCGCTGCAGAACATTGAAGGACGTTGGAAACCCCTGCCCGTAGAGTACAAGCATGGACGCACCAAAGCCAACGATGCCGACCGGCTGCAGCTCTGTGCGCAGGCCATGGCGTTGGAAGAAATGCTGGTGTGCGACATTCCGCAGGGCGCACTTTTCTACGAGGCGACCCGGCGGCGCGAGTTGGTGCCCCTGACGACAGAGCTGCGGCAGAAAACACAGGCCATGGCCGACGAGATGAACCAATACCTTGCCCGCGGCTACACCCCAAAAGTCAAACCCGGGGCACATTGCAATGCCTGTTCGATGAAAGAGCTTTGTCTCCCGGTGCTTTGCCGCCACGCCGACCCGAAAGCCTATCTCCGTGCCTACTTGGACGAAGCGGCTCAGACGGAGGAATCGCCATGAAACAGCTGCTGAACACCCTCTATGTCACCACCGAAACCTACTATCTTTCGCTGGACAACGAAAACGTCGTCATCTCCTGCCAGAAGCAGGAGATCAACCGCAAACCGCTTCACCTTCTGCAAGGGATCCTCTGCTTCACCTATGCCGGGGCAAGTCCGGCTCTGATGGGTGCCTGCGCTGCGCGCGGCATTGACCTTGCATTTTATTCGCCGCAGGGTCGATTTCTCGCCCGAACCGTCGGCGATCCCTGCGGAAATGTTCTGCTCCGGCAGGCGCAGTACCGCATCGCCGACAACGAAGCGCAGAGCTGCCTGTATGCCCGGTCGTTTCTGCTGGGAAAAGTCTACAATGCCCGGTGGGTACTCGAGCGAGCCACCCGGGATCACCCACAGCGGGTGCCCGTGGAGCAGTTGAAGCGAACCAGCGCGCAGCTGGCTGCAGCCCTGCCGCTGCTTGAGAGCTGCGAGGATCTGGATCAGCTGCGCGGCTTGGAGGGCGAGGCTGCGCAACGGTACTTTGACTGTTTCGATCACCTAATCTTACAGCAGCACGACGATTTTCCGTTTACGGTGCGAAACCGCCGCCCACCCATGGACAACGTGAACGCGTTGTTGTCGTTCGCCTACTCCCTGCTTGCCAGCGACTGTGCTGCCGCGCTGAACGGCGTCGGGCTGGATCCCTATGTTGGCTTTCTGCACCGCGCCCGCCCCGGACGACGAAGTCTCGCGCTCGACTTGATGGAGGAATTGCGCGCCGTTTTTGCCGACCGATTCGTGCTCTCCTGCATCAACCAGAAGATCCTCACCCCCAAACACTTCGAGAAGCAGGAAAATGGAGCTGTGCTCCTGACGGATGCCGGACGCAAAGCGTTTCTCGGTGCATGGCAGGACAAAAAGCGTGAGCAGATCACCCATCCATTCCTGAAAGAAAAGATCTCCTGGGGATTGGTTCCGCATGTGCAGGCCCTGCTTCTTGCACGGACGCTTCGCGGTGACATGGAACTTTATCCGCCGTTTTTCTGGAAATGAGGGCTGCCTATGCTGGTACTGATCACTTACGATGTCAACACCGAGACCCCCGCCGGACGCAAACGGCTCCGGAAAGTTGCCAAGAAATGCGTCAGCTATGGGCAGCGTGTCCAGAACTCCGTCTTCGAGTGCCTGCTGGATGCCGCGCAGTTTGTTCTGCTCAAGGCTGAGCTGACGGAGATCATCGACCCCGCTCTGGACAGTCTGCGCTTCTATCAGCTGGGCAACCACTACCAAAGCAAGGTCGAACACGTCGGCGTTCACCCGCCCTTTGCGCAGGACGGTCTTCTGCTCTTTTAACCCTCGCCTGCCAGCCCGTGCGAAGGTGAAGTACCCATCGGTTTCCCGTTCCCTTCGCACCGGTATGGCAGGCCAGCTTTGCATGATTTTTCCCAGTTTTTCCCTTTTTGTAAAAACAATTCTTCCAAATTCGTGCAGAGTGTTGTATAATGAAACAAAAGCAGGGATTTTCCTCTCTGTTTTTGCTGTCGCTCCCCTCGCGGGGAGCGTGGATAGAAATTTCAGTTCGCCCAGCGGCACGCTTTCCATTCGTGCGTCGCTCCCCTCGCAGGGCGTGGACAGAAACGACGACATGATCCTGCACAGAGGCAACGCTCGTCAGAAACCGACCCCTTTCCCAACAGAAAAGGACTGCCATTGGCAGTCCTTTTTGCTCTATCTGTGCTGTTTGCCCGTGCTGTTTTCGGTTTCAGACCTTCCTGCGAAGCAGGCTCATAGGGGGCAGCTCCGGGGTCGGGATGGTGTATTTTTCCATGGCGTGGGGCGTGGATTCCACCCGCTCGCCGACGTCGTTCTCGATCCATGCGGGGTTCAGCGGAATGCTGCGCCCATCCGGGCAGAGCACTTCCAGCGTGTCGCCGAGGGTCCACTTGCCCCGCTGCTGGCAATAGGCCACACCGTTCTCCCAGCGATCCACTGTGCCAACAAACTCCCACTCGCGGATATAGGTCGCGCTGTCGGTAGCCTGCCGTGCCTGCTCGCGGCCAAAATAGAAGCCGGGCGAATAGTGGCGATGACTGGTGCGGGTCAGTTCTTCCAAAACCGACTCGGGCAGCTCAAATTCCTCGTTCATCGGATCCGCGAGGTACTGATCCAGTGCCTTGCGGTACGCTGCCGTGACGCTGGCTACATAATAAAACGTTTTGGCGCGTCCCTCGATCTTCAGGCTGTCCACGCCCGCCTTGCAGATCAAATCCAGAAACGGTGCGGTACACAGATCGTTTGCGTTCAGGATGTAGCTGCCGTTCTCGTTCTCGCCGATCTCATAGAGCTGACCCGGACGGGTCTCCTCGCTGAGGTAATACTTCCAGCGGCAGGGCTGGGCGCACTGCCCCCGGTTTGAGTCACGGCCGGTCATGTAATTGGACAGCAGGCAGCGGCCCGACACGCTCATGCACATTGCCCCGTGGACAAAGGCTTCGATCTCCAGCTCCGGCGGCGTTTTGTCGCGGATGGTGGCGATGTCCTGCAGCGTCAGCTCCCGCGCCAGAACCACACGCTTTGCCCCCATGTGGTAGGCGGCACGCGCCGCCGCCCAGTTGGTGATGCCGGTCTGGGTAGACAGATGCACTTCGATCTCAGGGGCAAAAGTCTTGCAGGCATCCAGCACCCCCAGATCGGCCACGATAAAGGCGTCCACACCGGCAGCCGCCGCATCCTTGATGGCCTGCGGCAGGCGGTCGGCTTCCTCGTTGGTGGGCAGGGTGTTCATGGTCAGATAGACTTTGCGGCCGCGGGCGTGGGCATAGATGACCCCCTCCGACAGCTGCTCCGGGGTGAAATTGGCCGGAGCCGACCGCATTCCAAATTCGGGCAGGCTGCAATAAACGGCATCTGCGCCGTAGTTGATGGCATAGCGCAGGCGTTCGAGGTCGCCTGCAGGAGACAGAAGCTCTGGGATCTGAAGCATGAGATTTCACATTCCTTTTAGTTCAATTTTGCGTTGACCGCCGCTGCCGTTTCGCAGTTGACGGTATGCTCCGCATAGGTTTTGGCATAGTAGTAACGGCCGGTCCGGTCTGTGACAAAGAAATAGCAATCCTGCACTTCTGCGTCACACTGCGGATCCAAGGCGGCTTCGATGGCCGCAAGCCCCGGGTTGGAAATCGGACCGGCGGGCAGACCGGCGTGCGTGTAGGTATCGTACGCATCCACGACGTTCTGCGGGATCTTTTCCCAGCCGCCGTAATAGGGAGCCACCCAGTTCCAGAGGTAGTTGTTGTCCGCATCGCTTTGGACATAGCTGGACACATTGCTCTGAAGTTTCGGGTAGGGCGAGCCCTCCGACAGGCGGTTGCGGAACACCTGCGCCACGTTCGCGTCCTGATCGTTTCCCGCTTCCTCCTGCACGAAGGACGCCAGCGTGATCAGCTCGGACAGGGTCATCCCCTGCTCGTCCATCTTCTGGTACATCGCGTCGGTGATCTGTTTATCAAAGTGCGCATAGAACGTTGCAACGTAATTGTGGACGGTGTCGTCCTTCCGGAATTCGTAGGTGTCCGGGAAGAGATATCCCTCGCACTTCAGGAAGCGGTCGGGGGCATCCTTGTCCGCCGGAACATCCTGCCAGAACTTGTACGCGCTGAAATCGCCGGTGTTGGCCTCTGCGAGAAATTCCTCGGCCGTACACAGCCCGGCCTCTTCCATCTTTTGCGCCATCGCAATGGCGGTGGTGCCCTCCGGGAAGGTCAATCGCACCGACTCCGCCTTGGCATAGGCAGACAATGCGCCGATGAGATCCGGATAAGACTCTCCCACGGTCAATTCAAATTCGCCGTATTGCAGCTTGGCCGCTGCGCCCTGTTTGCCGACGTACCAGCGGAACAGCTGCGGAAACCGGATCACCCCTGCCTTTTTCAACTCTTTGGCGATGGTCGCCACACCGCTGCCCTGCTGGATGGTCACGGTGACGGTTTTTCCGCCTGCCTTGCCGTCGATCTCCTGTCTGGCCAGCAGAAATGCGCCGCCTGCCGCTAGGATCAGCAGCAGAACCAGTACCAGCAGAACCTTGCCGATCCCGCCTTTTTTGCGCGAGTGGGTCGCTTTTTGTGCCATACGCACCTTCCTTTTTCAATCCATCATCAGCCGCATATAGCTTTCGGACACATCGAAGGTTTCCCCCTCGAACCGGATCATCCCGTAATCCTGCCGGGTGCCCTCGCCGAGAAAGAGGTTCTGCATCGCCCCCACGGTGATGACCGCCTTTTCCACGATGACTTCCTTCTCCCGAGCCGCCTCCATCAGTTTTTCCGCAGACCGGTCGTCGTCCGCCATCAATTCCACGAAGTAGAGGGTATCTTCCTTCCGGAAGTAGACGCCATAGCCTTTCTCGCTGGAAACCAGCGTGGCTCCGCGGGAATACAGGTCGCCCAGCACGACCGCCATCCGGTCGGGGGTAAACTGCACCGTATTCGGCCAGAACCGCTCCCGCAGTTCACAGAGTTTTTTGGCCGTCACCGTGTCAAACTCGGCCTGACTCCACAGATTCCGATCCACCTCCCGCGGCAGGCAGCGAAGCGGGAATGCCTGCTGGAACCCTTTGTCTTCCAGCAGCGTCTCCTGTTCGGCGTTGGTCGGAACGGCCACGGTGAATCCCATCCCCCGCAGTTTTTGCTGGGCGCAAAGATGATCCACCAGACCGGCCAGAAGCAGGCTGCCCTGTCCGCAAAGTGCGTACAGATAGCTGCCCGATCTCCCCTGCAGCGTCACCGGCACCGCCAGCGCAAAGGCCACGATCCGGTCGTTTTCCTCCGCAATGTACACATTCTGCACACCGGCAAAACGCTCGATGGCAGTTTTTGCAAATTCTTCCGTGTCTCCCCGCTCCCGCTTCCAGAGCGAGAGCACTGCCGCCAGATCCGACGGCTGCATCAAACGGTACATCAGATAGGATGCCTCCTTTTTGTTTTTGTTATACAAACGCCTTTCCGTGCAGGACCTCTGCCGCAAGTACCCGCACTTCGGCCTGAATGTCTTCGATGGAGCGCATGGCGTCGCCCTGTGTGCAGGAAACCGTCTTCCAGCCCAGATGCGCCGCGCAGAATTCAGCCGCCTTCCGGCTGCGAGCCAGATATTCCAGATCCTTTTCGTGGACGTCCTTTTTGCTCTCATCGCCGTGGTAGCGGCCGGTCATCAGTTTCTGGCTCACGGCCGGGTCTACCTGCAGGTAGATCACCCGATCCGGCGCAGGCAGACCCAGCAGCCGGAACTCATAGTCAAACAGCCAGTGCAAAAAGCTCTCCCACTGCTCCGGCGGGAGTTTGGAGCACTGATGGACGGCGTTTGATGTGGTATAGCGATCCGCAATGACCACGCCGCCTGCGTGGTAGAAGCTGCCCCAATCCTTTTTATAGCTGGCATACCGATCCACTGCATAAAAGCTGGACGCGGCGTAGGCGTTTACATCGTCGGGCTTGTCGCCAAACTGCCCGGCCAGATACATCTTGACCAGTGCGCTGGAGTCGCTGGCGTAATCCGGGAAGGTGATCTCCCGCACCTGCTTCCCCTCTGCCTGCAGATTCGCGGCCAGGAGCTTGGCCTGTGTCGCCTTGCCGCTGCCATCCAGCCCTTCCAGAACGATCAGCGTGCCTTTCTGCTGCTGTTCACGCATGGTCGGCTTCCCCTTTCAGTGCCGCATACTTCGCACGGACTTCGGCCGTTTTGCCGCAGCACATTTTCCCCTCCGGGCAGGGGCCGGACACGCAGGCCGGACCAGCCGTCCGGAAAATATGGGGTGCCACCGGGTAGACCAGTGCAAACATCTTCTCGGCCAGTTCCCGGATCTCCCACTGCGCGCGGCTGCAGCACCGCAGGTGGAAAAAGTTCTGCAGGCTGCGGGCATTCATGGTCACGACCATCTTCGTCTCGCAGGCGTTCGGCAGGACGAAGCGGGCGTCCTCATTGGCCTGCTTGGAGGCCTTGGCACGCGCCTGTTTTTCGGGCATTCCCTCGGCCATCAGGCGGGCGGTGTGCCCATCCTCCAACTTTCGGGCAAGATCGAGATAACGTTTTGCGTCCTCGTTCATGCTCTCGATAAAAGCAGCCTTTGCCTCGGGGATGGCCTCGATCTCGGGCGGGATCACATAGCGGAAGTCGTCCAGCCGAACATACCGCTGGCTCTGGACGCTGAAAGACGCGATCCGGTGCCGGGTGATCTGCGCCAGCAGGGTGCGGCTGACGCCCTCGATGCCAAAGGTGAAGCTGGCGTGCTCGATGGGGCTGGCATGACCCAGATCGCTGAGCATATTCAGAAACCGGGCTGTCTTTTCCTCGTCCAATCCATCCAGCAGATCGGTGATGTGCGCATCGGAATAGCAGAGCTTGGCCGCTGCTGCCACCACCTTTTCCGGTTCCGGGGTATGGGCGATCAATCGAACGGTCATCATTTCTGTCATTCCTCCGTCGTAATTTTCGTCAGCGGTGCAAAATTGGCCATGGTCTTTTTTACACCGACCTTTTCAAAGCGGATCTCCACGATCTGATCCCCGGCAGCAGGCTTGACGTGGAGCACCTCGCCGCGCCCGAAAACTTTGTGTTCTACAAGATCGCCCGGCTCATAGTGTTTGGACTGGTTGGCCGCTGGGCGTATGGGCTGCACCGCCTGCACGCTGCCGAAATCGGCCTTTTTTGCCGGTGCTTGGGGGGCTGCCGGGCGGCTGTAGCTGCTGCCGAAACCGCTGGAACTGCCTGCACCACGATTGTTAGAATTGCTGCTGCGGCCATAGCCGGAGCCAAAGCTGCCGCTCCGCTCCCCGGCATTGTACTCCCGGTTCAGGTAGCCGCTGCGGTTGCTGCTGTAGCCCGAACCATATCCGCCGCCGTAGCTCTGCGCCGACCGCCCCCAGCCGGAGGCACCCGAATAGCCGGAAGCTCCGCCCGGCACCGTATCGCTGTAGCCGGAGCCCCAGCCGCCCAGACGGGAACGCTGTTCCAGCACCGGGCTGCGGGTCTCTTCGAGGTATTCCGGCTCAATTTCCCGCAAAAAGCGGCTCGGCTCGTTGCGCTGGGTGCGGCCGTAAAGCATCCGGGTCACGCTGTTGGAGATGTACAGCTCCTTCTTGGCGCGGGTGATGCCGACGTAGGCCAGCCGCCGCTCCTCTTCGAGATCGGCCTCGGAATATTTGCTCATCTCACTGGGGAACACGCCCTCTTCCATGCCGATCAGGAATACATAGGGGAATTCCAGCCCCTTTGCCGAATGGATGGTCATCAGCACCACCTGATCCGCGCTCTCGTTGTAGCTGTCGATGTCGCTGATGAGGGCAATGTCCTCGAGATAGCCTTCCAAGCTGGCCTCTTCGCCGTGCTGGTCGCAGTAGTTCTTGACATTGTTGACCAGCTGCCCGAGGTTTTGCAGGCGGTCGGCCGCATCCTCGTGCCCCTTGGCGGCATCGGCCTCCAACATAGCTTTATAGCCGGTCACCTCGATGACGTCCGCGGCAAATTCGTCGAGGGTGCGGGTCTCCAGCGACTCCTGCAGCCGCTGATAGATCTGCCAGAACTTGAGCAGCGGCATCACCGCGCGGGAAAGCTTGGCGTACTGGTCGGCATGGCTGAGAATCTCCAGCATCCCGACGCCTTCCTGCGCGGCAAGATCCGCAATGACGTCAAGGGTGGTTGCGCCGATCTTCCGGGCTGGCTCGTTGATGATCCGGCGCAGGCGCACATCATCCCGCGGGTTGGCCACGATGGACATATAAGAATGGATGTCCTTGATCTCCTTGCGGTCATTGAACCGCTGGCCGCCCACGATCTTGTGCGGGATGCCTGCGCGGGTAAAGTAGCTTTCGATGGGGGCCGACTGCGCGTTCATCCGGTAGAGCACCGCATGGTCGGACAGATGCCCGCCCTCTTTCAGGTGCTGGCCGATGATGTCGGCGATGTGGCTGGCCTCGTCCTGCTCGTTTTCAGCGGTGTAGACCTGCACCTTGTCGCCCTCGCCGTTTCTGGTCCAGAGGGTCTTGCCCTTCCGCTCGGTGTTGTGCTGGATGACGCAGTTGGCGGCGTTCAGAATATTCGACGTAGAGCGGTAGTTCTGTTCCAGCCGGATGGTTTTGGTGCCCGGGTAGATCCGCTCGAAATTGAGGATGTTCTCGATGGTCGCACCGCGGAAGCGGTAGATGCTCTGGTCGTCGTCGCCGACAACGCAGATGTTCTGCTCCGGGCCGGTCAGCAGGCTGACCAGACGGAACTGCGCCACACTGGTATCCTGATATTCGTCCACCAGCAGATAGCGGTATTTGTTCTGGTAGAACTCCCGCACTTCCGGGTGTTCGGCCAACAGCTGCACGGTCTGGTAGATCAGGTCATCGAAATCGAACGCACCGGCATCCCGCAGCTTTTTTTCGTAGGCTGCATAGATTTTTGCTGCCAAAGCCCCCTTGGTATCCTTGGCCGGGGTACGCAGGGCTTCGGCCGGGCTGACCAGCTGATCCTTCCAGCGGCTCATCTGGTTGATGGCACTTTTTATGGGGAAGAACTTCTCGTCCACGCTCAGCTCTTTGTAGACATTCTTCATCACGCGCTGGGCGTCGTCGGTATCATAGATGGTAAAGCTGCGGGGGTAGCCGATCTCCTCGGCCCAGCGGCGCAGGATGCGGACGCAGGCCGAGTGGAAGGTCGAGGCGAACACCTCGTCGCCCTCTTCGCCGCCCAGCATCTTCCGCAGACGCTCTTTCAGCTCCCCGGCCGCCTTGTTGGTAAAGGTGATCGCCATCACGTTCCAGCTGCGAACGGCATTCTGCCGCAGCATTCCGTCCAGCCATGCCGGAGCATCCGTACCAGTCATGATGGCGGTGCGCAGAGCTTTCACGTCGTCCTCGGTCACATCCCGGGGCGTCCATTTTGAGCCGTGCGCGGAGCCAAACCGGATCAAATTGGCGATCCGGTTGACCAGCACGGTGGTCTTGCCGCTGCCCGCACCGGCAAGGATCAGCAGCGGGCCATTGGTGGTAAACACCGCCTCCCGCTGCATCTCGTTCAACCGGCCAAACTGTTTTTCAATATAGGTATCGCGCAGCGCGCAAAATTCCTGTTGGAGATTTGTTGCCATTGTTTCACCTATTCACTCGATTCTTTTTTGTGCAGATTCACTCGGGTATAGTATAACACATTTCCCGCACCTTGCACAGACTTCTCCCACAAAAAAACCGCCCATCCGCGGCAGCACTGCCAACAGAATGGGCGGAAAAAATCCAATTTTTCAGAAACGCTTAGCCGAAGATGTTGATCAGGATACCAGCAGCAACGGCAGAGCCAATGACGCCGGCCACGTTGGGGCCCATGGCGTGCATCAGCAGGAAGTTCTGGGGGTTCTCGCTCTGGCCGACCTTCTGAGAGACGCGGGCTGCCATCGGGACCGCCGAAACGCCTGCAGAACCGATCAGCGGGTTGACCTGACCGCCGGTCAGGGCATACATGACCTTGCCGCACAGGACACCGGCAGCGGTGCCGAAGGAGAAGGCGATCAGACCCAGCACGATGATGAACAGGGTGCGGAAGTTCAGGAAGGTGTTGGCCGAGGTGGTGCAGCCGACCGACAGCGCGAGGAAGATGGTGATGATGTTCATCAGCTCATTGCCCGCGGTCTTCTGGATACGATCCACGACACCGGATTCCTTCATCAGGTTGCCGAGCATCAGCATACCGACCAGAACCGCTGCATCGGGAACGATCAGCGAAACAATGATGGTGACCATGATCGGGAAGATGATCTTCTCGGTCTTAGAAACCGTGCGCAGCTGCTTCATCACGACGGTACGCTCTTTCTTGGAGGTCAGAGCCTTCATGATGGGCGGCTGGATGACGGGCACCAGTGCCATGTAGCTGTACGCGGCAACCGCGATGCTGCCCAGCAGCTCCGGTGCCAGACGAGAGGTGACGAAGATGGCCGTCGGGCCGTCTGCACCGCCGATGATGGCGATGGCAGCCGACTGCTTCTGGGTAAAGTCCACCAGACCGGTAGCGGCCAGCAGACGGGCACCCATGTAAGTGCCAAAGATGCCGAACTGTGCCGCAGCACCCAGCAGCAGGCTCTTGGGGTTGGAGATCAGCGGAGCAAAGTCGGTCATGGTGCCGATGCCGAGGAAGATCAGCGGAGGATAGATGCCGAGCTTGACGCCCATATAGAGCATATCCGCCAGACCGCCGTTGTTCAGGATCTCGATCCACATCGGGTGCTCAAGGCCGTCGCCGACGAAATACTGCATATGGATGATGCCGCTGCCGGGCAGGTTGGCAAGGATCATGCCGAATGCCATGGGCAGCAGGATCAGCGGCTCAAACTCCTTGACGATGGCAAGGTAGAGCAGGAAGCAGCCGACGCAGATCATCACCGCGTACAGCCAGCCGCCCGGCTCGCCGAGCCGTGCAAAACCGGAGCTGGTAAAAATACCGACTAAGGTCTCAATAAACTGTGACATATTCTTCCTCCCGTGTTAAAAAGGTGCGGTGGTGTCGTTGACGCCAGCCTTGCCCCAGTTGTTGTTGCCACGGCGCACAGCCTTGAGGACGTACTTGCCGTTGCCCATGGCGGTGATGGCGGCCATGATCGCAGCCACAACGTCTCCCGGGATGCCAGCTTCGACCTGCGGTGCGGCAGGCGCAGCGGCGGCAGCAGGCTTTGCCGGTGCAGCGGGCTTTGCAGCCGCTTTCGGGGCAGCCTTTGCAGCGGCCTTCTTCGCGTTCATGCTGTCGAAAATCTTACCCTCCAGCGTGATAATTGCCATCAGCAGCACGAGGATCATAAACACCAGCACGATACCGGTTATGGTAACGATCACATCATAACCTAAATTCATGGTCTTCCTCCTATAACTTTATTTCGCCTCCGGACGGCCCGGAAAGCAAAAAGCGATTTGAAAATATTATACATTATTTTCCGGCACGATTCAACAAGTATGAACAAAAATCATGCTGAATGAGGAAAGAAGCCGGAAGCCCTCGCTCCGCTTACCGGCGGCCGATCCGGGGGGTCGCATCGGTGAAGCCGGTCTCCAGTTTGTCGCCGAGGCCAAGGCTCATGGCCGTACCCAGAGCCACACAGTTGACGGGATCCGGCGAGACCGTCACTTCCACCTTGAGTTCCTGGCTGAGGTAGTCGGTCAGGCCATGGAGCTGCGCACCGCCGCCGGTCAGCACCACGCCGTTGCGGTAGATGTCGCCGGCCAGCTCCGGCGGGGTCTTCTCCAGCACCTGATGGGCTGCGGTGCCGATCTGCTCGCTCAGCATCATGACCGGCTCGTACAGATCGCTGGTGGACACATTGACCCGGACCGGCAGGCCGGTCAGCAGGCTGCGGCCCTTGACCTCCATCGTCTCATTGAAATCGGCCTTCTGCGGGCAGCAGGCCACATTCTTTTTCAGTTCTTCGGCGGTGCGCTGGCCGATGGCGATGCTGAATTTGGTGCGGACGTGCTTCAGGATCTCGTCGTCGTAGTGGTTGCCTGCGACCCGGACGCTGGTGGCCTTGACCTTGCCGCCCAGCGACAGCACCGCGATGTCGGTGGTGCCGCCGCCAATGTCGATGATCATCCGGCCGTCCGGCACGGTGATGTCGATGCCGGAGCCAAGGGCTGCCGCGATCGGCTCGTCGATCAGATAGACCTGACGGGCACCGGCCGCCATGACCGCTTCCACCACGGCGTCGCTCTCAATGCCGGTGATGGCGGCAGGCACGCAGACGGCCACCCGGGGTTTGACCATGTGGGAGCTGTACACCTGATTGACGAACCGGCAGATCAGCTCACGGGTCATGGTGTGGTCGCTGATGACGCCGTCCTTCAGCGGGAAGATGGCGGAAATGTAGTTGGGGGTGCGGCCTACCATGGCCAAAGCCTTGTCGCCCGCCTCCAGCACGGAGTTCTTGCGGGTGTCCATAGCCACCACGCTGGGCTGGTTGAGCACCACGCCCTTGCCCTCCTGCGCGATGATGATGGTAGTAGTACCAAGGTCGATGCCGATATCATTCTGTGCCATAATTGCCTGAATCCTTTCTCTGCGTTCCTCTATCATGTATGTAACGCCCGCAGCTGCGGGCAAAAAACAAAGACTGCTTTAGTATAACATAGTTGCGGCAAAAAGTATACAAGCTTTGCCGCTGTTCTGCGCGGTTTTATCAGGGGCTCTCCCCTTCTGTGCTGAGCTGCTCCGGCGGCTGTCCGGCCTGCAGCAGGGCGCACAGGCCGCTGTAACGCAGGTTCTGCCGGATGTTGCTCATCATGCTGTTCACCACATCCCTGCGTCCTGCCACAACACACAGCCTGCGCGCGCGGGTGACGCCGGTGTAGAACAGGTTGCGGTAGCACAGCCTTGGCGGCACCTGCGCCACCGGCAGGATCACCGCCGGGAACTCGCTGCCCTGGCTCTTGTGCACCGTGATGGCGTAGGCGATCTCCAGCTCGTTCAGGTTTTCCGCCGGGTAGAGCAGGCGGCGGTCATCCATCCGCACCACCATGGAGCGGTCGCGCATGTTGATGGATTCCACAATGCCGA
>ERZ869979.59-NODE-59-length-26292-cov-4.171963_pt1 | contig 26292 bp, 20 predicted proteins | sample MGYA00521269_ERZ869979 | MGnify/ENA primary metagenome ERZ869979 (study PRJEB32232, sample SAMN07284974) | human gut metagenome | biome: human-associated habitat; material: feces | host: Homo sapiens | place: Tanzania | collected 2014-04-05 ... | reverse complement strand
TGAGCCTGTTGGCAATCACATGAGGCTGACGCTGACCTTTACGGGTGGCGCGGCAGGCGGCTCGTATCGACTCACACGCAATGAGGCTCTTTATATTGGCGCGGCACTGACGTATACCGGAACCGACTATGAGGGCGATAATATCATCGTGGGCGACCCTGATGACATCTTCAACGCCTACAGGCCGGGCGGTTCGGTCGTCATCAACGAAACCAGGGATGACTACTATATTCGCTACAACATTGACAGTGCCATAACGCTCGTAGCGTCAGAAAGCCAAGCCCTCGAGAGCCTGAACGTCAACGACGTGAAGACCGACTATGCGCCCGATGAGGCGCCGCGTGCGACCGCGACGATTCCTGCCGCCGATGCCGATAAATACGAGATTGCCTACGAGTGTTGGGAGGAAATGGACGGCAGCGACCCCAGGGAGCTTACGCCCGTCGCCTTCTGGTATTCCGATCCCGCTAAGTACACGCCGGGCATGAAGAAGATTGACCACTTCGAAGAGGGCAAGTTCTACATGTATTCCGTCGAGCTGAGGCTCAAGGGCGACAATACCGTGGCTGATGACTGCGAAATGAACGTCAACGGCCATTGGGTGCACCACATCAAGACCGTCAACGGCGTCTTTGCGCCCAATGCTGACAATATGCTGTGCGAGCAGCCGATCGACGAATGGCGTGCCATCGACGTTATAGAGATCAACGGCGCCACAACCACCTTCAAGGCGGGCGATAAGCCGGTCTTTACGGCGAATGTTCCGACGGGCTCCAACTCCCTCCCTCAGTGTGAGTTCTGGACGGGTAGCGACGGCAGCGAGGTAAACTCTGTCGAGTTTTGGGACCAGAACATTACCAATCACATCGATGTCTTTAAGCCTGGCGTGACCTATCGCTACGGCATCTACCTTAAGTCCGCGCGCGGCTTCTACTTCACGCCCAGCACCAAGCTGGTGATCAACGGCGTGGAGTGCGGCTACCAGATGGACGAAGCGAGTGTGGTTGATCCCGAGAGCGGCTGGATCTTCACCCTGTGGCTCAACACTGATCTGACGTTTACGCCTGAGGCAACGCCGGCCCCGGTCGATCCCGAGAAGCCGGCGCCGCAGCCCGAGGTTAAGCCTGAGACAAAGCCCGAGACGAAGCCCGAGACCAAAACTGAGGTTAAGCCCGAGACCAAGTCGGCCACGACCACCACGGTGACCAAGACGGTTGAGAAAACCACGCCGGCTGCGAAGTCCGACGCTGCCCTGGTTGCCACGGGCGATACCACCGCAATGACGGTCGCCGCCCTGGGTATCGCCGGCGCAACCGTTGCCGCTGCCGGTGTCGCCGCGACCAAGCGCCGCAAGCGCTAGGTCTTGGTGGCGGCTCCTGGCCTCGGCTTCAGCAAAATCTCAATCTGTAACATCTAACGTGGTTTTGCCCGTCTACTTGTTACAGATTGAGACAAACCGACAAGTGCCAGTGAAATGTCTTAATCTGTAACAACTACGGGTCTCAGCGGACTCTAAATGTTACAGATCAAGACAAACGGGCAGCCGGTATGCGGAACATCTCGATCTGTAACATTTAACCGCCCAAAACGGCTCTACTTGTTACAGATCGAGACAAACCAGCCGGCCAAGTCCAAAACCACCACAAAGGTGCCTGTCCCCTTCGTGGTGGTGGGCTGCCGGCATAGAAAAAGTCCCCGCCGGGCGTGTGCTCGACGGGGACTTTGCCGTTTGATGGCTAGCGCTGCGGGTGATTACTCGCCCAGCAGGCTCTTGGTGATGGAAGCGGCAGCCTTCTTGCCAGCGCCCATCGCCAGAATGACCGTAGCGGCACCGGTGACGATGTCGCCGCCGGCCCAGATGCGGGGATCGGTGGTCTGGCCGGTCTCCTCGTCGGCGACGATGTAGCCCCACTTGTTGAGCTCCATCTTGCCGCCGATCTTGGCAGCGAAGGGGTTGGCGTTGGTGCCGATAGCCGAGATCGCGACATCGCAGGGGATCTCCTCGATGGCGCCCTCGATGGCGACCGGACGACGACGGCCGGACTCGTCGGGCTCGCCGAGCTCCATCTTCTGGACCTTGACGGCGCACACGGAGCCGTCCTCGCCAGCGACAAACTCGAGCGGGGAGACGAGCGGCAGAACCTCGACGCCCTCGGCCTTAGCGTGGTGCAGCTCGGCGCGACGGCAGGGCATCTCGTCCTCGGTACGGCGGTAGGCGATAATGGCGTGCTCGGCGCCCAGACGCTTAGCGGTACGGACGGCGTCCATAGCCACGTTGCCGCCACCAAAGACGACGACGTTCTTGCCGTGCTTGGTGGGGGTGTCGTACTCGGGGAACTTGTTGGCCTTCATCAGGTTAACGCGGGTGAGGTACTCGTTGGCGAAGAAGACGTTGGGCAGGTTCTCGCCGGGGACGTTGAGGAACTTGGGCAGGCCAGCGCCGGTCGCCACGTAGATGGCGTCGAAGCCCTGCTCGAACAGCTCCTCGGCCGTGGCCATGTTGCCCACGACAGAGTTGTACTCAAACTTGACGCCCATGTCCTCCAGGCCGTCAATCTCGCGCTTGACGACTGCCTTGGGCAGACGGAACTCGGGGATGCCGTAGACCAGCACGCCGCCGCCGGTGAAGAAGGCCTCAAAGACGGTGACGTCAAAGCCGTTACGGGCGAGCTCGCCGGCGCAGGTGATGCCGGACGGGCCGGAGCCGACGACGGCGACCTTCTTGCCGTTCTTGGGGGCCATCTTGGGCGTGGAGGCGAGCTCGGGGCGGTCACCCAGGAAGCGCTCGAGCTGGCCGATGGCCACGGGCTCGGACTTCTTACCACGGATGCACTTGCCCTCGCACTGGTTCTCCTGCGGGCAGACGCGGCCGCAGATGGCGGGAAGCATGGAGTCCTCGCGGATGGTGTCGAGAGCGCCGCCAAAGTCCTTCTCACGGATCTGCTCGATAAAGCGGGGGATGTTGATGTTGACGGGGCAGCCCTCAACACAGAACGGCTTCTTGCAGTTGAGGCAGCGCTCGGCCTCGGCCAGCGCCATCTCCTCGGTGAAGCCCTTGTCGACGGGGCGGAAGTCGCAGGCGCGCTCGGCAGCCGGCTCCTCGTTATCGGGGGTGCGGGGCGACTTCATATCGGCAACGAAACGACCGTTAACTAGTGGCATGCGCAGCTCTTTTCCTCATAGGCCTTGAGGGACTCGCCCTCTTCGGAACGGTAAGCGGCCTGGCGGGCACGGAGGTCATCCCAGTCGACCAGGGTGGCATCGAAGTCGGGGCCGTCGACGCAAGCGAACTTGGTCACGCCGCCCACCTCGACGCGGCAGCAGCCGCACATGCCGGTGCCGTCAACCATGATGGGGTTGAGCGACGCGGTGATGGGGGTGTCGTACTTCTGGGCGGTGAGGGTCGAGAACTTCATCATCGGAACGGGGCCGACGCAGAAGACCTGGCTCACGGCCTTGTCCTGCAGCAGGCGCTCCAGCGGAGCGGTGACAACGCCCTGCTCGCCGTAGGAACCGTCATCGGTGGTGATGTGGATGTGGTCCTCGTCGAGGAGCTCGCGGAACTGGTCCTCCATGAGCAGGAGGTCCTTGGTGCGGGCGCCCATGATGGCGTGCACCTCGTGGCCGGTCTCGACCAGGTGCTTGGCGACCGGGAAGGCAATTGCCAGGCCGACGCCGCCGCCAATGACGGCGCAGGGGCCCTCGGCCATCTCGGTGGGAACGCCCAGCGGGCCCACGACGTCGCGCAGCGACTCGCCGGCCTCGTAGGTGGACAGCATCTCGGTGGTCTTGCCGATCACCATGAAGATGAACTCGACCCAGCCCTCGTCACCGTTCCAGCCGGCCAGGGTAAACGGGACGCGCTCGCCCGTCTCGTTGGCGCGAACCATGAGGAACTGTCCAGCGTGCGCATGTTTGGCGATTGCAGGCGCCTCGATGCGGAACTTGAACACCTTCTCCGAGAACTGCGTCTTCTCCAGGATCTTATACATAGAACCCCTCTCTTGTTAGGGCTGCCGAACCGTGCCTCCACGGAAATGGACGGTAGCCCGAATAAAACCGTACGCGCACAGGCGTTGTGCAGACATACGGTGCAAATTATACCCTCATGGACAAGCCGTTTACGTGTTTCTTCGGCAGGTGGGAAAACGGTTTATCCCGTCTGGCCTACCAAAAAGGGACGGGTTTATTTTGGTCGGTTTTATCAGGCAAAACGGCAAAGGGGGCCGGCCTCGCGTTGCGGTGAGACCGGCCCCCTTTGGGATGCTGTGTATGTATGGCGGCGCGGGGTTTATTGCGATGCCGCAACCGGGGCGTTTCCGCAGATAAAACCTGTCAAAACAAACCTGTCCCTAAATGGCAGGTTTAGTGCTTGCCGTTGGCGGAGGCGGAGCCGTTGACGTGGTCGCGGGCATAGACCACGCCGTGCACGATCGCCAGGCCGGCGGCGTCGGCGGCGCGGGCACAGGTGTCCTGGAAGTCCTCGGCCTCGCGGGCACGCAGCTGCTTGAGCACGTAGTCGGCAACGGCCATCTTGCCGGGAGGGTTGCCGATGCCGGTGCGGATGCGGCTAAAGTCGCGGCTGCCCATCTTGTCGATGATGGAGCGCAGGCCGTTGTGGCCGGCATGGCCGCCGCCCACCTTGACGCGCACGTCGCCGGCGGGAATATCGAGCTCATCGTGAATCACGAGCAGCTCTTCGGCCTTGATCTTGTACTCGCGGCAGAGCTTGGAAATGGGACCGCCCGAGGTGTTCATGTACGATTGCGGCTTGACCAGCACAATCTGGCGCTTGCCGCCTTCTTCTTCGGGGTCGTTGATGTTGATGAGTGCGACCTCGGCGCCGGCCTGGTTTTTCCAGTACGTGACGCCGGCCTGACGGGCCAGCTCGTCGATTGCCTTAAAGCCGGCGTTGTGGCGGGTCTCGGCATATTCCTCGCCCGGGTTGCCAAGCCCGGCAACCATGCGAATCTTAAGCGGCTGCGCAGCTGCCATGTTTGTCCTTTCGTCGATTTGTCGCCTGCTATGGTGAGCGACCCTGTTGCTGCTGTCAAATGGTGGGCAATTGAGGTTATTTGGGTGCGTTTGGGCGGCCGTCGAAAGCCGAGGTGGACAGTTAGTTCAGATACGTATAAAGCTTGGGCCACCGGATTGTCTAATTCGATGCCGCGGCGCTGTATTGGTGCTCCAGTTAGTCCATATGACGCTGTTTTGAAGTCTACCCGGCCTTCAAATAGGACGAATGGTATAGAGATGACTGCAAAATAGCCTAATTCAGTGTGTCTATTTATACGTATCTGAACTAACTGTCCAGCCCTGCTCGACAGCGCACGGGGGATTCGCCGTTTAGACCGGTGCAAGGCCGATTCCGGCCCGCAGAGCGTTGAGCCAAGCGGCCTGACGCTTGCGATAGCCCTTGATACGGTAGCGGAATCGGACTCCCGCGAGTCGATGCATCGTTTGGGCGAAGGCTTCGAGTGCAACAAGGTCTTTCATTTGGTCGCGATTGATAACCAGGACGTGGATGCCCATTGCCTTGAGGCCATTATTTCGATTGCCATCGTGGATGCGAGCGTTTTGAAGCTCATGCCCAATTCCGTTGTATTCGTTGTCGACACCGGCTGCCGGGCAATATAAGTCGCAGATGGCGTAGGGGATGCCCGAGGACATGTTGACCGCAAGGGTGTCGAAGTCGACTCGATAGTTGAGTAGCAGGCCGCCCATGGGCAGGCTGCAACACCCGAATCCGCCAAAGCGCATGGGCGCTCCGAGAACAGCAAACATTAGGGATTCGGCTGGGGATGCAGATCCGGGTCGGGCAAGTTTGACGGCTGTGCGAAACGAGGTATATGAGCTGCTTTTTGCGAACCGTGCGATCGCCTCGAGCTCCTCGATGGTCGTGGCTGGCTCGCATTTGTAGTGCGCCTGTTCGTAGCGGGTTTCATTTTGCTGCTCGGTCACCGACTGGTCGCTCCGGCAATCGAGATCGTTCGTCGCTTCGAAGGTGTCGGCCTTGGGCCAGATGTCGTCATAGGCGATGGGGTAGGTTGCCTCGGGCGGAAGAGAATACGTTCCGAGCAGCTCCATGAGAAGCATTAAGGTTTTGGCAACCGATTTATTTTTGGAACACAGCAGCGCCGTCATGGCAGGGGATGTGGCATAGATGTCAGCCTCGATGTGCATAATCGCCCCTTCGGGAAGCGGGGCAGAGAGAATATGCTGAAGAAGTCGCTTGTCGGGACGTCTGTTGTCTTCGTTTGAAACGAGAAGATCGAGCAGTTCGGAATCGTCTTCATTCCAGGCATCGAGCATCGAAAGCGCGTCAAAGTCTATGGCGTCATTATTGGGGATGCAGCCAGCCAGAGCTTGTGATTGCTGTCCGACGTCGATGGAGTCCCACGGAAGCGCAGAGTAAGCCCGTCGTGCGCGGCGAATCGCGCGGAGGGCGGAGAGATGTGAAATCACGGTCGTCATAACTACAAGGTACTAAGCCGTTGGCGAAACGCGGTCGCCGCGTCGTTCTTTTCGCTCAGTGGGGTGTTGTGTGCCATGAACGGCTGGGTGTTATGAAGTCGGAGGAATTGGTTGAGGGGATTGCGGGAAATCGAGCTCTTCCGCGAGGGTTGACGACAACTGCTGGACAGTTAGTTCAGATACGTATAAGGCATCGCGCGTTCGAGGCGTTTCTAAGGGCTTCCGAGGATGATTTGAGGGTAAATGTGCAGCGGTAATGCTCGAAAACGATGAGTTTTGGGCGGCATAGCGTCCGCCGGGGAGCTCAGAAAGCTCCGAACGGCCCTTTGGGGCTTTAAATAAATACGTATCTGAACTAACTGTCCAGGGCAGGTTGACGAGGAATAGAAAAAGGGTCGGAAGCGTGCTTCCGACCCTTTAAAAACATCGAAGATGATGCGATGCGCAGTAGACTACAGCGCGAAGTCGCCGCCGACGAGCGTGGAGACGGGCTCCTCGTGGTAAACGGCGGAGATGGCCTGAGCGAACTCCTCGGCGACCGAGATGGTCTTGATCTTGCCGCCGACCTCGACGGGGATGGCGTCGGTGACGACGCACTCGACGATGGGGGCGTCGTTGAGGCGCTCGATAGCCGGGCCGGAGAAGATGCCGTGGGTGGCGCACACGTAGATGTCGCCGGCGCCCATGGCCTTGAGCTCCTTGACGTTGGCGCACAGGGTGCCAGCGGTGTCGATCATGTCGTCGTTGATGATGCAGGTCTTGCCCTTGATGTCACCGATGATGCCCATGACCTCGGCGGCGTTGTGGCGCGGACGGCCCTTGTGGGCGATGGCGAGGTCGCAGCCGAGCATGTCGGACAGCTTCTTGGCGGCCTTGGCGCGGCCCACGTCGGGGGAGACGACAACCAGGTTGTCGGTGTCGAAGTGCATGTCGTTGTAGTACTGGCCAAACAGCGGCAGTGCGGACAGGTGGTTAACCGGGATATCGAAGAAGCCCTGGATCTGACCCTGGTGCAGGTCGAGGGTGATGATGCGGTTAACGCCGGCGCGCTCGAGCAGATTGGCGACGAGGCGGGCGGTGATAGGCTCGCGCGGGCCGGCCTTGCGGTCCTGGCGGGCATAGCCGTAGTGGGTGATAACGGCGGTGATGGAGCGGGCGGATGCGCGCTTGGCAGCGTCGGTGGCGATGAGCAGCTCCATGAGCATGTCGTTGACGTTGCCGCCGGCCACGGACTGAATCAGGAAGACGTCGGCGCCGCGGACGGTCTCGTCGTAGCGGGCGTAAATCTCACCGTTGGCGAACTGCTTAAGCGTAAGGCCCGAAAGCTCGACCCCAAGGTACTCAGCGATCTTCTGAGCGAGGGGACGGTTGGAGGAACCGGAATACACGCGGATGGACTTGCGCATATTCTCCGACTTCTCGGGATCATTAATCGGCATTACCCTTCTCCTTTATACATCGAATGCCATATAGATGCCTTGTTGCATTGTAACCGCGCGACGGGGTTTATCGAGTCTTGATAACGTCTTTACCGTCAACGGACACGAACCGACCACTCATCCGGTCGCGCAGGTCACGATAGAAAAAGGAGCCGCTCCCATGGAGCAGCTCCTTTTGTGCTTGGTAAAACGTTATACCTCGTCGTCCTCGTGCAGACGGCGGCGATAATCGGCGGCCCAGCCCTCAATATTTACCTGACGGGCACGGCCCAGGCCGAGCGCGTCGGCGGGTACCGGCTCGGTGATGACGGAGCCGGCGGCCACGAGCGCGCCGTCGCCGATCTGGGCGGGCGCGACCATCATGGTGTCGGAGCCGATGAAGGCGTCGTTGCCAATAACGGTCTTGTGCTTGTGGACGCCGTCGTAGTTGCAGGTGATGGAGCCTGCGCCCACGTTGACGCCGGAGCCCATGGTGGTGTCGCCGATGTAGGACAGGTGCGGCACCTTGGAGCCCTCGCCGATCGTGGACTTCTTGATCTCCACGTGCGTGCCGGCCTTGGAACCGTCGAGCATGTGGGTGCCCGGGCGCAGGTAGGCGCGCGGGCCGCAGTCGACGCCGTTCTCGATGACGGCCTCGATGGCGATGGTCTCATCGATGACGCAACCGCTGCCGACGGTGGTGTCGGTGAGGCGGCTGTTGGGGCCGAGCTGGCACTCCTCGCCCACGGTGACGTGGCCGATCAGGTGCGTCTGCGGCCACACGATGGTGTCGCGGCCGATGGTGGCATCGGGGCCGATCCAAGCCTGCGTGGGATCGATGAACGTGACGCCCTCGGCCATCCAGTGCTCGTTGATGCGGTCACGCGCGATAGCGGTGAGCTGCGCAAGCTGGATGCGGCTGTTGACTCCCAGACCGTCGCGGTAGTCGTCGCAGTGGAAGATGGAGACCGCCTGGCCGTGGCTTTTGAGGATCTCGAGCATGTCGGGCAGGTAGTACTCGGACTGCGCGTTGTCGTTGCCGATCTCGTTAATGTGGGCAGCGAGCTGTGCGCCGTCGAAGGCGTAGCAGCCGGCGTTGCACTCCAGCAGCGTGGCGGCCTGCTCGGGCGTGCAGTCCTTCTGCTCGATGATGCGCTCGATCTGGCCGTCGGCGCCCAGCTTGATGCGGCCGTAGCCAAAGGGGTCGGGCGGGGTCATGGTCATGACGGTGCAGGCGAGCTCGCCGGTGGCGACGGTCTGCGCGAACTTGGCGACGGTGTCGGCGGTGATGAGCGGCAGGTCGCCGTTGAGCACGACGACCGGGCCCTCAGCGATGCCGCAGGCCTCGAGCGCGACCTTTACGGCGTGGCCGGTGCCCAGGCGCTCGGTCTGCTCGACGCACTCGACCTTGGTGGCGCTGTTGGCGTAGGCGCCGTCGATGAGGGCGCGCATCTCGTCGGCGTGGCTGCCGATGACGACCACGACGCGGCTGCAGCCGGCCTTGATGGTGGCGTCGACGATCCACTGAACCATGGGCTTGCCCAGGATCTTGTGCGAAACCTTGCAGTGGTTCGACTTCATGCGGGTGCCCTCGCCGGCAGCGAGGATAATTGCGGTTGCGTCCATGTGATCTCCTGTTACGTTATAGAGACGTGTGTTTGGAAACGATACACGGCGCAATATGATACCGCAGGCATATGATGAGCGCGTAACGATTGGTGCGCGGTGGCCGAGGCCTGTGCTGCCGGCGCGGCGTTTGCGCTGTTTGCGGACGGTGTCGGCAGCGCTCCGGTGCTGGCATTTAGGCGAGAGAACGGGGGTGGCCGTGGACAACATGCGAGAGGGTTCGGGCGGCGAGCCCGTGGCGGCATTCTCGATGTCGCATCCGGCGGTGCCGGCACTCTATATGGTGCTGACGCTGGGGCTTACCATGTTCTCGATGCAGCCGGTGCTGATCGCGCTGTCGCTCGCGGGCGGGCTGGCGTATGGGTTTGCGACGCGCGGGACTGTCCGTACGTTGGGTGCGCTTCGCTGGCAGCTGCCGGTGATTTTGATCATCGCGCTGGTCAACCCGCTGTTTAGCGCCTCGGGCTCGACGGAGCTGTTCCGCATTGGCATGCGCGCGGTGCATCTAGAGAGTTTGGTGTACGGCCTGTGCATGGGCGGGTTGTTTGTGGCGAGCGTGCTGTGGTTTGAGGCCGCGGCGTCGATGCTCGAATACGACAAGGTGCTCGCGCTGCTGGGTAACGCCGCGCCGGTGATTGCACTCATGATCTCGATGTGCATGCGGCTGATCCCGCAGTTTTTGCGCCGCGGTCGCACGGTGCTGGCAGTGCAGGATGCGATTGATATGCCGGGGCGCAAGCCGGCTGATCCTGTGCGCTCTCGCTTGCGGGCATCGAGCGTGCTGATGGGTTGGGGCATGGAAGATTCGCTTGAGCGTGCGGACGCCATGCGCTCGCGTGGGTGGGGCGCCGTGCCTCGTCGCACGACGTACGCTCGGTATCGGTTGAGGCACAGCGATGTTGCCGCGCTGGTGGGGCTTGCGGTGTTTGGAGCCGCCGCGGTGGCGGTGGCGTGGACCGCCACGACGCAGTATTCGTTTTACCCGCAGCTCTCGGTGCCGGCGCCATGGCCGGGCTATGTTGTGTACGCTGCCTGGATGGCGCTGCCCTGCGTGCTGCGCGCGATTGACGAGAAGAGGTTTGGCTGATGGCTCGGTTGGATAGGGGCTCGGTGTCGGGTGTGGCATGCGGCTCGGATATGCCGGCGATTGAGGTGCGGGGCCTGAGCTTTGCCTACCCCGGGGCTGGGGCGCCGGTGCTCGAGGGGCTTGATTGGCACGTTCCCCAAGGAGCGTTTGCGCTGCTTGTTGGCGGTACCGGGTCGGGTAAGTCGACGCTGCTCTCGCTGCTCAAGCCCGAAATCGCCCCGGCGGGCGAGCGCGCTGGCGAGCTGCGTGTGCTGGGCGAGGACGTTGCCGACATGGACGTGCGCGCGTCTGCGGAGCGCGTGGGCTACGTGTTTCAGGACCCCGAGAACCAGATTGTGTGCGAGACCGTGTGGCACGAGATGGCGTTTGGCCTGGAAAATCTGGGTGTGTCGCGCGACGAGATGCGCCGTCGTGTTGCCGAGACCAGCTATTTCTTTGGGTTGGAGGACTGGCTCCATCGCGATACCGATACGCTTTCGGGCGGACGCAAGCAGCTGTTGTCGCTGGCGGCCGTCCTGGCGCTGCGTCCGCGCGTGCTGCTGCTCGACGAGCCCACGTCTCAGCTCGATCCTGTTGCCGAGAAGAATTTTCTACATGCGCTGTTTCGCGTGAACCGCGAGTTGGGTTGTACGGTGGTCGTGGCAACGCACCAGCCGCGTCCGATGCTCGAGTATGCGACGTGCGCGTACCGGATTGAGGGCGGCCGCGTTCGCGAAGTGGCTGACCTCGCAAGTTTGGGTGGGCGCGAGGAGCTTTTGGCTTCGGACGCTTGCCAGTCTGCGCCGGGTGCGGCGCCGGGTGCGGCGGCTATCCGCGAGGGCTGGTTTCGCTACGATCGCGCGGCCGGATGGGTGCTGCGCGGGCTCGATGTGGCGTTTTCGGCTGGCGCGGTACATGCGATTGTGGGCGGTAACGGCTGCGGCAAGTCGACGATGCTCTCGGTGCTGGCCAAGACGGCCAAACTGCAGCGCGGTCGCATGATGCGCGGGGCGGCTTCGGCGGCATTGCTGCCGCAAAACCCCAAGGCATTGCTGGTCGCCGAGACGGTGCGCGATGAGCTGATGGAATGGGCTTCGACCTGCGGATATGACGAGGCCGCGGCGCAGGAGCAGGCGGCGCGCTTGGGGTTGGCCAGTTTGGAGGCACGTCATCCGTACGACCTTTCGGGCGGCCAGCGCCAGTTGCTTGCGTTGGCAAAGCTGCTGCTGATTGGCCCCGAACTACTGCTGCTCGATGAGCCCACCAAGGGCTTGGACCTGGCCAGCCGCCGCATCATCGCCCGCGCCCTGCGCGACCACGCGAAGGCCGGCGGCGCCGTCGTCATGGCCACGCACGATTTGGACTTTGCCGAGCAAGTATCCGACGACGTCGCCATGATGTTCGACGGCGAAATCGCTTGCATGGAGCCCCCAGCTGACTTCTTTGTCGACAACGTGTTCTATAGGGCGTAAGCGCATCGAAGTCGCCGCGCTTGGGCTTACTGCTTGAGCGCCGTGTACTGCTGAAGCAGCGCCATGAGCCCAACGCGGCTGTTGACCCGCGTCTTTCGAAAGATATTCTCCAAGTGCTTTTTAACGGTGCCGGTGCTGATGCAGAGCTCTTCGGCAATGGCCGCGTTGTCCATGCCCGATAGCACGCAGCGGCATACGTCGATTTCGCGCGCCGAGACATCGTAGTCGTGGGCGAACGCTACCTCGGATGAGCTGCGGTCGGCCCGGACGCGCCATTTGGATAGGCGATTGGTAAGGTGGGGCTCGATCAGCTCCAGAATCTGGACTTCGCGGTCGGTGAAGTCGCCTTCCTCTTTTTTACGATTGAGGTTGAGCGACCCCAAAAAGCCCTCATCGTTAAAGAAGCTCACGTTGACGACATGACGGCCGCCAAGGTAATCCTTCATATAGCTACTCTCGATATCACCGGGGCTGAGCTGGTCGGATTCGCGCAGTACCGTCGAGCGTGTGAGGTTGCGATGCGCGACGATCATATCCTGTTGCCAGTACTCTTCGGTGTAGCGCTCGAGCATCCCGGCGGGGACGTCGATGCCGAGCGGATCGAGAAAGACGCGCGTCTTCCATTCCTGCGGGGTGGAAACGAGGTCTTTGGAAAGATCGCTCAGGAAAAACGCCGCCGACTCGTAGGGGATAAGAAAACGCAACTTCTTGAGGACGGTCGACCGGAATTCCCGGTCGTTGTCGATGGAATTAATCGAAAGCACAAGATCGTTTAAGCAGAGCCATTCGGAATCGGACAGAAAGCTCAAGATGACCTCCGATAGACAAGCGTAGTGTTTTAGCTGGCGTTTTAACTCATTTGCGTAGAGATACTACTCCTTTTTGCGCATGTTGATAAGCCGTGCGCCGAATGGTTTCGGTGAGGGGTCAATCGCAAAATGTGGGCACCGAAGAGCCAGGGCCCGGCTCTCCAAGCTGTCTGAATACTCGACTAACCAAAGGAGTCATCATGGAAGAGAAGCTTCCTTCATGGCGCTGGGCGATCGTTTCGGTCGTTTGCTTGCTGTGCTTTATGGCTAACTACATGCAGTATCAGGTCTCGGCGCTCGCCGTCGAGGTCATGCCGATGCTCAACATCGATACCGTCGGCTTCTCGATGCTGTTCCTCGTCCCCATGCTTACCGCTGTCTTCTTCTCGATTCCGCTGGGCGCCCTCGGCGACCGCATCGGTTCCAAGAAGGTCGTTACGGTCTGCACTGCAATTTCGGTTGCCGGCGGCTTCCTCCGCTGCTTTACGCTCGATTCGTTCACGATGCAGATGGCGTCGATGTTCCTGATTGGCATGGGCATCTCGGCGCTCAACGCCAACCTCATCAAGGTGCTCGGCACGTGGTTCCGCGAGCAGACCGGCTTTGCCATGGGCCTGTTCTACGCCGCTTCGTGCGTCGCCATCGTCGTCGCCCAGATCTGCGCCGGCCTGTTCGGTAGCGTTTTTAACTCCTACATGGTTGCCGCTGTCGTCATGACCATCTCCTGGGTCCTTTGGATCGTGCTCGACCGCGATGTGCCCGAGGGCCAGCCGCTTCCCGAGCCCGAGCCCGTGCTCGACTACCTTAAGGTCGCCATCAAGAGCCCCGGCGTGTGGCTGATCTCCATCGGCGTTGGCTTTGGCCTCGCCTCCACCACTGCCTATGCCGGCTTCCTGCCCCAGGCGCTCCAGCTCGGCAAGGGCATCGATGCCGCCACCGCCGGCTTCATGGCCGCCATCGTCACCGTCGGCAGCTTCTTCGGCTGCATCGTGGGCCCTGCTTTTTGCGACAAGCTCGGCAAGTTCAAGGGCTTCCTCATCGTCACCACGCTCATCGGCGCTGTCTCGATGTTCGTGACGTGGTACACCCCCGTCGGCTTCCTGCTGTGGGCGATCCTGGTCATCAACGGCTTCTTCACCGCCATCAACGGCCCGATCATGCAGTCCATGCCGGTTCTGCTCCCCGAGATCGGTGACACGTACGCCGGTTCCGCTGGCGGCATCGTCGGCACCATCTCCCTGCTCATGAGCTACTTCCTGCCCATCGGCATCTCCGCTGTCGCCGGCGCCGACTACACCATGAACATGGGCCTCGAGAGCCTCTGCTTCCTGCTTTCCGTGGTGCCGGTCTTCTTCCTGCCCGAGCTCGGCCGCAAGGCTATGCAGGCTGTCGCTGCTAAGGATGGCGAGTAATCATGGAGACGGTGGTTCCTGCCGACATCGCCATTAAGACGACAGCGCTGTTTACGGCCGAGGAGCTTGAGCCCCATGCGGGATGCGTCGCGGTTCGCGGCAACGAGATCGTCGCCGTGGGCGCACCCGACAAGGTGCAGCCGTTTGTCGGTCCCGATACCGAGGTGATCGATGCGGGCAACAAACTGGTCATGCCCGGATTCAACGATTCGCACATGCACTTTGCGCTCGGCTCCATCCAGAAAGACGAGGACTTCTGCTGCGATTTGATGTTCCTGCCGAGCGAGCAGGCCTGCGTCGATGCCGTGGCGAAGTTTGCCGCCGAGCACCCCGACAACCCGTGGATCTACGGCCAGGGCTGGTATTCGCCCGCATGGGAGGATCCGACCGACCCAGACTGCCGTAGCCTCGACGCGCTCGACATCGATCGCCCGATTGTGCTTTCGGACTTTTCGATGCACGTGGTTTGGTGCAATACCGCCGCGCTTAAGGCGGTCGGCATCGACCGTAACACCCCGACGCCCGAGGGCGGCCTCATCCGCCACTTTGACAACGGCGAGCCCAACGGTTTTCTGTCCGAGCCCCAGGCGACGAACATTCTGCTCGATGTGGTGCTCAACAAGCCGGACCTCGATGCTTCGCTGCTCAAGTCGATGCGCAAGTTTAACAAGCTCGGCATTACCTCGATCGGCGATATGTACCCCTTGGGCGTGACTACGCCCGGCGTGTACGACATTTACGACCGACTGGCAAACGAAGGCCTCAGCACGCTGCGCGTTAGCTATTACCCCGCGCTCGATGCTCCCATGGCAGAGTCGCAGGCTCTGAGGGCGCGCCATCATGGCGAGCGCGTGCGCATGGCGGGCCTTAAGTACATCCTGGACGGCTGCCCCGAGGCCTATACGGCGTACATGCACGAGCCGTATCTCAACGCCCCCATGGGCAAGGGCTTCCGCGGCGAGCCGGCGTGCAACCAAGAGACGCTCGACCGCATGGTGCTCGAGGCCAACAAGAACGGCTTTGACGTCCGCATTCATGCCATCGGCGATGCCTCGGCCACGATGATCATCGACGCCGTCGAGCGCGCCGAGGAGGCGTGCGGCAACAAGGGGACGCGTTTTGCCATCGAGCACACCGACAACCTGCAGTTTGAGGACATTGCGCGTATGAAGCGCCTGGGCATCAACGCCGCGATTCAGCCGCAGCATCCCATTGGAGGCCTTGGGCAGGGCGTGTACGAGGGCTCGCTCGGCGAGGAGCGCATGAGCCATATGTGGCGCTACCGGGAGGAGGCCGACGGCGGAATCCATCTGGGCCTTGGTACCGACTGGCCTGCGGTCATGTCGATCGATCCCATCGACACCGTATATGCCGCGGTGACGCGCAGCGAGTTCGATGGGCATCCGGCGGAAGGCTATTTCCGCGAGAACGCCCTGACGCTTGGCGAGACGCTTCAGGCGCACACGCTCGGCTCTGCCTATGTCGAGGGATTCGAGCGCCGTCTGGGCAGTCTTGCCGCCGGCAAGCTGGCCGATATCGTTATCCTGTCGGATAACCCGTTTGAGATGGACCCGATGGCGCTTCGCGAGCTGGAAGTCGAGACGACCATATTCGATGGGCGCATTGTCTATCGCAAGGACGAGGCGTAGATAGGGTGATTGACGTGAGCAAAGGGACGGTCGAGAAGTACGCGTTGCTGTTTGTGGTGTGCGGCATCGTGTTTGCCGCCAACTACGCGCAGTATCAGGTGTCGGGCTTGGCGCACATGGTTGTGTCGGGCCTGGGACTGACATCTGCCGAGTTTTCGGCCGTCCTGTTTGCCCCGTTTATTCCTGCCGTGGTGTTTGGTATGCCGGCAGGCGTTTGCGCCGATCGCCGCGGCGTGAAGGCGCTCGTGCTTTTCGCATCGGCGGTTTCTGCGGTCGCGGCGGTCGCGCGCGTCGCGTGTTCCTCGTTTGCAACGCTGTTTGCGGCGAGCGTGCTGCTGGGTGCGGCGCCCTGCGTCATCAACGCCATTGCGCTGAAGGTGTTGGGGCCTGCTTTTGGCGATGACACCGACCGCGCCATGGGGTGGTTTTATGCGGCGGGCTCCGCCGGCATCGCCTGCTCGCTCGCGACGTCCCCTCTCTTTGCGGCGGCTGGGCAGGCATACGTGCTCGCCGCTGTCTTGTTTGCGGCGTTTGGGCTGCTGTGGCTGCTTGTCGCGCCGTCGGCGGACGCCGTGCGTACAGCAAGCGATGGCGGCGCCGGTGACTCCGTGCCGTCGGCGGGCGCTTTTGGAGCAGTGGCCAAGATGCCGATGATTTGGCTTGTGGCGGTGCTGCTTGGAGTCGCCCTCGCGTCGGCTACGGCGTACTCCGGCTATTTGGTGTCGGCGCTCGAGGTTTCGATCGAGCCGCAAACCGCTGGAGTCCTGGCTTCGTTTGTAACCCTCGGATCGATTGTCGGGAGCGTGGTCGGCCCCTATATGCGCGCACAGTTTAAGGACTACCGTGCATTTATGGCTTTGTCGGCGGTCGCCGGAGGCGTGCTCATGTGGGCTGGGGAAGCTTTTATTTCCCAGTCATCGGTGGGGCTGATGTTTGCGATCGGCATCGCGAGCGCCGTTGCCGGGCCCGTCGTCCAGTCGCTGCCGTACATGCTTCCCGGTGTGCGCGATGGCCTTGCGGGAAGCGCCGGAGGTGTGGTGAGTACCGTCTCGCTGGGATTGACGTTTTTGATTCCCGTGGTGCTTTCTTGCTGCATTGGCGAGAGTTACGAAACGCTTCTTTTGGGATGCGCCGTCCTGTTTGGCGCCACGGCGCTGGTGTCCCCGCTTCTGCCCTCGCCCGATTCGCTTACGTAGTGCCACGCCCCCCCCGTTTGTTCGATGCCGGTTGGCACAATATTAGGAGTTGATTTACTTGACGTTGAAAAAGAGCACCGTCGTGACGATCCTCAATGGCATCGTCAACCCTCTGCTCATGTGTTCGTTTTTGCCGATTATCGAGGGAAAAGCTGCACTCGATTTTCAAGGCGTCACCGGCTTTTGGGGACAGCTTGTCCTAGCCATTGCCATTGCGCAAATTGTGAGCTTTATGCCGCTCTTTGGTAAAACCGTCGGCATGTGCGTCGAGTTTTTTGGCTTTGAGCCAGGTACTCCCGGCGCGCGTATCTGCGGAACCGTTGTGGGCGCTACGCTGCTCTTTTGCCTTATCGGACTGTTTGAGATTGCTTTTCAGACGGGCTTTGGCGTGGTCAATGGCATGCCTTATTTTTCGCGCTGGGCACGCCTTGTGACGGGTGGCTGGGCGTTTGTCGTTGTGGGCGGATTGCTGTTCGACCCCTTTGCCGCGGCAATTGCCGCTAAGGTGACGGGCGAATAGAGCTTGGTGCCGCTTGTGCAGCGGGTGTAACAGACGAATAGCTGTTGGGGCCGACCGGGGGACTGGTCGGCTTCTTTTTTGCGCGTGCTACCATGTACGGGCATTTATCTGATGGAGGCTGCCGTTGTCGCGTGCATTGCAACATATGGAGATCCCGCTGCTGTTGGCGGTGCCGATGGTGATGGCTGCTGCGCTGGTGGCGGGCATCGAGCAGACGGCGCTTGCCATGCTGGTTGTGGTGGCGCTCGTACTCGCGCTGTTTTTTGCGGGTTACGAGGCATCGCGCCCGGGCCTGCGTCAGATTATGCCCACGCTGGTGTTGGCGGCGCTGGCGGCGGCGGGGCGCATTCTGTTTGGCCCCATTCCCGACTTTAAACCGGTGAGCGCGATCGCCATCATTGCGGGGGCGACGCTTGGGCGGCGTAACGGCTTTATGGTCGGTGCGCTGGCTGCTCTGACCAGCAACTTCTTTTTTGGCCAGGGTATGTGGACGCCGTGGCAGATGTATGCCTGGGGTCTGGTGGGCTATATCGGTGGTGCGCTGGCGCACGCGGGTGCGTTCGACCGCGTCGACGGCACTGTGCGCATGCCGGCGCTGCTGGCGTATGGCTTCGCCTCGGGTCTGCTGTATGGCATCGTGATCAACGCTTATGACATCATCGGTTTTGTGCAGCCGCTTACCTGGGCGGGTGCCATGGCGCGTCTTGCGACGGCGGTGCCGTTCGATATTACCCACGGCCTTGCGACCTGCGTGTTTTTGGCTGCCCTGTACAAACCCTGGTGCCGTCGCATCAATCGCGTCGTCGTGAAATACGGGCTGTAGGGTCCCTCCGGTCCCTCACGCAGTTGCGGTGGAATAGTTCTCGTTTTTGGCCATCTGGCCCCAAAACAGGAACTATTCCACCGCAACTTATACGGCGCGGCGCGGCCCGTTTTCCTCCGCCCCCAGGGGACCGTCTGGAGGCTAGAGCTCCAGGGTGAGGGTGACGGGGCAGTGGTCGCTGCCGAAGATGTCGCCGCGGATGCCAGTGTCGCGTACGTTGCCGGCGATTGCATCACTGACCAGGAAGTAGTCGATGCGCCAGCCGGCGTTGTTCTTGCGGGCATTAAAGCGGTAACTCCACCAGCTGTAGACGCCCTCGACGTCTGGGTTTGCCGCACGCCAGGTATCGGTAAAACCGGCATTGAGCAGCTCGGTAAACTTGCCGCGTTCCTCGTCCGAAAAACCCGCGTTGCCGCGGTTGGACTTGGGGTTCTTAAGGTCGATCTCCTCGTGCGCCACGTTAAAGTCGCCGCAGGTCACCACGGGCTTGCCGGTTTCGCGCTCGAGCGCGCTCAAAAAGCCGCGGTAGGCGTCGTCCCAGGCCATGCGCACGTCGATGCGGGCGAGTTCGTTTTGCGCGTTGGGCGTGTAGACGTCCACAAACCAAAACTTGTCGAACTCGAGCGCGCAGACGCGGCCCTCGGTCGCGGCCTGGGCGACGAGCTCTGCCGCATCGCCTTCGCCGGCGTAGGGCAGCAGCGCGTCGGCATGCAACACGCGCAGCGGTTCCTGGCGGCTAAAGACCGCAGTGCCCGAATAGCCTTTGCGCTCGGCGTAGCTCCAGGTTTGGTGGTAGCCGGGCAGGTCGATCTGCACCTGGCCTTCTTGCAGCTTGGTTTCCTGCAGCGCCAGGATATCAACGTCCAGCTCCTGCGCGATCTGGATAAAGCTCGGGTCCTTTTTGAGCACGGCGCGCAGACCGTTGACGTTCCACGAGGCGAAAGTGTAAGTCTGAGGCATGGTGTCCTTTCGACGGGGTTGGCAGGCTTAAGATTAACGCAACAAGGGCGGGGCGGTGTTCGCAAGCGGTGGTGCAGGCGTCGCTGCCCCGGCGACATGGACGGAGGACGCATATGACACAGGCGATATCGGATCCCAGGCAGGCCTCCGCCGCGCTGGCAGATCTGTTTGACACTCATAACCACGTGGTATTCTTTGGCGGCGCGGGTGTTTCCACGGCGAGCGGCATTCCCGATTTCCGTAGCGTGGACGGCCTGTACCATCAGCAGTTCGCCTATCCGCCCGAGACCATGCTCTCACATAGCTTTTACGAGGCGCACCCGGCCGAGTTCTTCGACTTCTACCGCACCAAGATGATCGCACTTGGCGCCAAGCCCAACCGCTGCCATACCAAGTTGGCGGAGCTGGAGCGGGCCGGCAGGCTCGATGCCGTGGTAACGCAAAACATCGACGGCCTGCACCAGGCAGCTGGCTCGCAGCGCGTGTTCGAGCTGCACGGCTCGGTCCACCGCAACATCTGTCAGACGTGCGGTGCGGTCTATAGCGCCGAGTGGGTTTGCGCGCGCGAACACGAGAACGCCGCGGGCGTGCCCGTGTGCCCCGCATGCGGCGGCCGCATCAAGCCCGATGTGGTGCTCTACGAGGAGCCGCTCGACGAGCGCGTGCTTACCGGCGCCGTTGCCGCCATCGCTGCGGCCGATGCCCTCATCGTGGGCGGAACCTCGCTTGTGGTGTACCCGGCGGCGGGCCTTACGCGCTACTTTACCGGCGATACGCTGGCCATTTGCAATTTGGCGCCCACCGATCAGGACGCAAATGCCGACCTGCTGATTTCTTGCGACATCGCGGCCGCGTTTGCGTTCTAGCCCGCGTGCGCGGATACAATAGAAAGACTGATTGCAAAGCGACCCCGCCGCCAGCGCCCGAGCGCGGCGGCGCGGGCATTTTAGGAGGATGTTCATGGCGAACGACAGCAAGACATGGCGGTGCGGAAAGTACGAGCTCAGCTTTGACCGTCCGCGCATCATGGGCGTCCTCAACGTGACGCCCGATTCGTTTAGCGATGGCGGCGAGCACTTCGACCCGGATGCCGCGATTGAGTACGGCTTGGCGATGCTCGACGCCGGTGCCGACATCATCGATGTGGGCGGCGAGTCCACGCGTCCCGGCTTTACCCCGGTCAACCCCGACGAGGAGGCGCGTCGCGTGCTGCCCGTGGTGCGCGCACTGGCCAAGGAGGGCGCCATCGTCTCGATCGACACGCGTCATGTGGCGGTTGCCAAGGCGGCCGTGCGCTGCGGCGCCTCGATCGTCAACGATGTGACGGGCTTCACCGATCCCAAGATGGTCGAGTTTGTTAAGACGAGTACTTGCGGCGTCATCGTGATGCATGCCGGCGAGGTCGCTGCTCCCGCCCGCACGCACGCGACGGTGCAGCTCGATACCTCGGCCGCGGCGTTTGTTGCCGAGAAGGCGCGCGAGGCGGCTGCCGAGGCTGCGCGCGAGGCCGAGAAGCCTGCTCGCCGTCGTCGCGGCAAGCTGCTGGGCGAGCCCAAGGTGGAGACCAAGCTCCCGGGCGGCGTGGTGCAACCCTCGTTGCCGTTCGGCGACCCGGAGCCCGCACCCGAGGCCGTAGCCGAGCAGGAGGCGCCGGCCGCCGAGCAGGTCGTCCCTGCCGCCGAGACCGCCGCGCCCGAGGCCACGCCCGCTGCCGCCGAGGCAACACCGGAACCCAACGACCACCTGGCCGCCATGATGCGCCGCAGTGCCCGTCGCGAGGAGGCCTACGTGCCCACCTCGCAGCTCCGCCGCTTTACCCTGCCCGATTCGGCGCCCATCATGCGCCGCGTCATGGGCTTTTTGTCCGACCAGGCCCGCACGCTCATCCATGCCGGCGTGTCGCGCGACCGTATCTGCATCGATCCCGGCCCGGGCTTTGGCAAGACGGCCAACGAAGACATCGTCATCCAACGCGAGACCGCCAAGATGGCGTCGCTGGGCTATCCGCTCATGTGTGCCGTGTCGCGCAAGCGTTTTGTGGGTGCCGTCTCGGGAGTGACCGAGGCCGCCGCGCGCGATGCCGCCACGTTTGGCGTGTGCCTGGGCGCCATCCAGGCCGGCGCCAATATCGTGCGCGTGCACGATGTCGCCGGCTTTGCGCAGTTCCTGAACGGTTATTGGGCCGTCGCCAAGCCGCACCCGCGCCGCGCGTTTGTGGCCGTGGGCTCCAACCTGGGGCATCGCTGCGACAACATCCGCGCTGCGCGCGACATGATCGCCGAGATCCCGCTCACCTGCGTGTCCAACTGCTCGCGCATCTACGAGAGCGAGCCGGCCTACGAGACGCGCCAGGACGCGTTTGCCAACGCCGTCATCGAGATCAAGACCGAGCTGGCGCCGCTGGTGCTGCTCGATGAGCTTATGAAGATCGAGGCCGAGCTGGGCCGCGACCGTTCCAAAAAGGCCAAGGCCAACGGTCCGCGCACCATCGACCTGGACCTGCTGTGGATGGACGGCGAGACCCACGGCGGCAAAAAGCTGCGCCTGCCGCATCCGCTCATTGGCGAGCGCGACTTTGTGCTGGTGCCGCTCGAGGACCTGATGCACGACCCGGCGCGGTTCTTCCGCTACAACGGCGTCGAGGTCAAGGAGCCCGAGGACCGCGTGGGCCATATCGTGGGCGAATTGGGGCGTATGTAGATGATTGAGATGAATGCTGTTGCTGCCGGCACCGAGCTCGACGCGGCGCGTGACGCGGGCCGCGAGGGCGTGTCCGCCGGCTGGTGTGCGTGGAGCGCGGGCGATGCATCGCTGACGTTTTCGCTGGTCGTGCGTCCCGATGTGAACATGCATGTCTTCCACGGTCTGCCGTTTGTGGCCGCAATGGGCATGATGGATGCGCTTACGGGCACGGCCACAACGCCGGGCCTGGAGCTTGCCGGCAAGGTAGGCATTCAGTGGCCGAGCGACATCGTGTGCAGCGCTCCTGCGTTTGAGACGTCGCTCGCACGCGTCGCCGTTAACGGCGGTGCCGGTGCCGCGGGCATGTTTGCCGCGGTGACGGTGGATATTGAGCGTGCGGCGCTAGGCGAGCTCGGCGTGGACATGGCCGATGAAGCGCTGGTTGAGGTGCTGACCGCCGCCCTGCTTGCCCGCGTGGATGCCTGGGCGGTTGTCGCGAACACGCCGCAGGGCGCCGCCGGCCCGCTGGCCCCGGTGCTGGGCGAGTACTTCGACATGGTGCCGCTGCTGGGCCGTCAGGTCGCGGCGGTATCGCCCAACGGTCTGCCGCTCGCGGTCGGCGTGTTTGCGGGCCTGGATATCTGGGGCCGCGCGACCATCAAGACCGACGCCGGCGAGCAAGAGTTCCCGCCCGAGGCCGTACGAATCCGCGGCCTGTAGCGCGGGTCCGCTCGCATAGATGGACATGACAACGAAGCCCTCCTCGGCCAGCGCCGGGGAGGACTTTTGCGTGAGCAGAGAGGATGGCCACGTTCGTCCTATTCCTCAAAACTGAAAAATTTTCGTTTTTGAGGAATAGAAAATGGGCGCGATGCCGCTGAACAGGACGTATTCGAAAGAATCTATTCCTCAAAATTGAAAATAATTCAGTTTTGAGGAATAAGGTCGGTGACCGACCGCCGGGATGCGGCGGGGCTGTCCGGAGCATATTTATATCCGCACTATACGAAGCAATGGTTCTTGTCCTAAAGATCTTCATCAGGGTTATGCCATACTTGTCTAAAGCGACAATGTCGCGACACGTAAACGACACTGTCGTTTTTTGGAGGCAGCGCATGGATAAGGCTGAGCTGAAGGTATACCTTGCGGCAGGAGAGGGGCTTACGTCCGAATTCAAGAGGTGCGGCGCAGACCCACAACACGACCTGTATGAAACCGTCTGTTCGTTTGCGAATCGGCAAGGCGGCAACATTTTTCTGGGCATTGGCGACGACGGATCGGTAATCGGGATTTCCCCTGCAAGGGTTCGCGATGTGCAACGAATGGTCGTAAATGCGGTAAGTAATCCCAAGCTGTTCTCCATTCCTCCGGTTATTGAGACCGAAGCTATTGAGGTCGACGGTGCCTGGGTGGTTAGAATTTGGGTTCCTGCTGGTCCTGGTGTTTATAGCTTCAAGGGCACGATGTATGACAGAATCGCCGATGCAGACGTCAAGGTGTCGGGCGTCGAGCAAATTACCATGCTTTATCTGAGGAAGCAGAACGAATATTCAGAACGGCGCGTCTTCAAGTACGTCACACTCGAAGATTTCGATCCTTCTGCCATTCAACATGCTCGTTCTCTCGCGGTTGCCAGGACTCCAGATCATCCATGGGGTGCAATGAGCGACGAGGAATTGCTGAGGAGCGCGAAGCTATATAGAAAGGACCGTAGGACGGGCGAACAAGGCTATACGCTCGCATCGGTTTTGCTGTTCGGCAGGGATGAATGCATCGCAGACGTGTGTCCTTCATATAAGACTGACGCGATTGCGAGAATTGAGGACGAGGATCGCTATGACGATCGGCTGACGTTCACCGGTAATCTGATTGATGCTTATGAGGGACTAGTACTATTTGCAAAGCAACATATTCAAGATAGGTTTTCTCTAATCGACGGACAACGCGTAAGCGTGCGTGATGTTGTAATTAGAGAGGTCGTCGCAAACCTGCTAATTCATCGCGAATATATCAGTCCTTTTCCAGCAAAGCTCGTGATAAGCCGTGCGCAGCTCGTTACGGAAAACGCAAGCCGGGCTATGTTTGAGGGCAGATTGACGTTATCGGATTTCAATCCTGTCTCAAAGAATCCAAGCATAGCGGGGGTGTTCAAAGAGATTGGATACGCTGAAGAATTAGGCAGTGGCTTTCGAAACATCCAGAAATGCTCTTTGGCGTACAGCGGAAAAGCGGCGAGTTTGGAGGATGGAGACGTATTTAAGGCAATTGTTCCCTTAACGCCTATCGCGGTGGCGCGTGGTGGCGAAGGGGTTTATGGGGTGGCGAGAATGCTGTGCGAGAGGGACGGTTTCTTGACCTCGCTGACTCTTTCTGAGTATCTGGGTGTTACGGCGCGAACGGCTCAGCGACACATACGCCATTTACTTGATGAGGGAATGATTGACCGAGATAAAAACAATTCCCGTCGTTATGTCGCGAAGTAATGCGACAATGTCGCGACACGAATGCGACACTGTCGCTTTCGTGTCGCCCTTTTCAGTTTTGAGGAATAGACTCGGCGTTCGTTCTACCCCAGCTCCTGCATGCGGCGGTAGATTTCGCAGATGCCCTTGATGGTGAGCTGACCGTCGACCACGTCGAAGGCGTCGGTCGAACCGGCGACGATGCTGGCGAGGCCACCCGTGGCGATGACGGTGGCGTCCTCGCGCCCCAGCTCGCGCTTCATGCGCGTGACCAGGCCCTCGGCCATGGCGGCGGCACCCGTCACGGCGCCGACCTTGATGCACTCCTCGGTATCGCGACCGATGGCGTGCTCGGGTGCCTCGAGCGGAACGCTCGCGAGCTTGGCCGCGCGGGCGGCAAGCGCATCCATGGAGATGCGGATGCCCGGCGCGATCGCTCCGCCAATGTAGTAGCCGTCCTCGTCGATAACATCGATATTGGTCGCAGTGCCAAAGTCCACCACGATCGCCGGGGCGCCGTAGAAGGTCTCGGCCGCGACGGCGTTGGCGATGCGGTCCGCACCCACGGCCTGGGGGCGCGCCGCGCGCAGCTTGGTCACGGCCGCCGTCTGCGGGCCGATGACGATGGCGTCTGCCGCGATGCGGTCGGCCACGGCGTGCCATTCGCGCGAGAGCTGCGGCACCACGCCGGCAAAGGCAATCGCGTCGACCGCGCTAAGCGAGAGGTCGTACATCTTAAAGAAGCCCATCAGGCGCACGTGGATCTCGTCGGCGGTAAAAGAGCGGTCGGTGGGCATGCGCCACGACTGCACCAGCTCGTCTCCGTCAAACAGGCCCATGGCCGTCTGGGTGTTTCCCATATCGATAGCGAGCAGCATGTCTACTCCCGGTGTTGGCGTAAATGGACGCGCACCATTGTATACGTGCCACCCGCGCCGCTGGGTTGTCATTCGTCTACACGGGCCTTTGGCCTTGGGTTCAGCTGAACTGTGCGCGGCCGGACTGCCCGTTTTGCTGCCAAACTGTCGGCGACGAAGCGGGCGATCCAAGCCCGCAGCAGCAACCCTGGACGCGGCGCCGGACAGACCAGAGCCCGCCGCGCCCAGCCGGTGTGGGCGATAAGGAGCAGACATGTTGATTCACTACGAGGCAAGCGTGCTGGGCGCCAAGCACAGATTGCAGGGGCGCGATAGCCAGGACCATTGCTGTGCGAGGGTGGTCGAGCCGCCCCGCACGTTCGGTACGGCGGGAGATGGTGACCCGGGCGGCGGAGGCTCTGTGACCGACGCGGCGCCTCGCCAGGCGATCGTTGCCGCCGTCGCGGGCGGTATGCCGTCCATGATTTTGAGCGGCGAAGGCGCCCACCTTGCCAGCGAAGCCGCCGTGGACGCGGCGGCAGAGGTGTATCGTCAGGGCAAGTTGGTGCCGGGTGACGCCTCTGCCCTTAAGGGTGTGTTTGAGCGCGCGCTTCGTGTAGTTGCGGACATGGCTGTAGATCAGCCCGCGGCCGATATCACTTCGTTTGCCTGCACGTTATGCCTGGTAGTATGGGATGGCGTGCGCGTCTGGTATGGCAACGCCGGCGATTCCGGCGCGGTTGGTGTGAACCCCATGGGCGATCCGGTTCTTCTGACGCATAGGCATTGCGGTCCGCAGTCCAATCAACCTTTCCCGCTGCACGATTCTTATCACTGGGAGTTTGGCTATGCCGGAGGCACCGAAA
>ERZ869979.54-NODE-54-length-27697-cov-13.957422_pt1 | contig 27697 bp, 25 predicted proteins | sample MGYA00521269_ERZ869979 | MGnify/ENA primary metagenome ERZ869979 (study PRJEB32232, sample SAMN07284974) | human gut metagenome | biome: human-associated habitat; material: feces | host: Homo sapiens | place: Tanzania | collected 2014-04-05 ... | reverse complement strand
TCACTTCATTGCCGTTATTATACCTTATTACAAGCGCTATCTATGTGTAATTTCTGTGTAAATATAAAATCTAAGGCAATATTTTTTTGCCTAATCTTAGTTTACGGATGAGTGCTGCAAGTATAATAGTGATGGGGATGACAATAAATGGCATACCTAAACGATAGATAATAGAAGTTTTATAGTTTATTAAACCAAAGCATTCATTAAATACTGCAATGATATAGAAGTGTAATAAATAGATTGAAAAAGTATATTTCTTCACAAAATTCACTACTCCACCTAATTTAGTACTCATCACTCTAGAAGCAATCTGTTTAATAAATAAGAAGATGGCACCTGAATACATCAAAACAGGCGCATGAGTTAACTCTTTATATATCATACTGACACCATTTAATGCATATGATTCATAATAAGTACCACCAAAATGCATTAATAAACCAGCTAAACCAAGAACATAAATAATACATCTTTGATTAGGTGTGAAATCTATTTTATGAATTAAATATCCTATGATTGTGAAAATACTATAACCACTCACAACATAGATTGACACTGGCCACACCAATTTCAAATGAAATGCATCAATGATAAATGGAATTGTACCATTAAAAATAAAGCCAACCATAAATATATATTTGAATATTTCAGTTCTTTTTGATTCCTCAATAGACGCAAATAAAGGAACACATGCATAAATAATAAATAATGGTGTAAAAAACCAATAATAATCACAGAATCTGTTGTTAATGAAACCATTAAATATTAATTCTAATGATAAATCTGATAGAGAAATCGTTTTTAAAACAACTATATCAAATATTAATGCGAATAATGTCCAAAACAAGAACGGAATCACTGCTTTAGTAAATCTTTTTCTAAAGTACGTTTTAGTATCATACCTTTTTTGATAATCAATAAGTGTAGCACTTGAAATCATAAAGAATAAAGGAACTGCAAAGATAAAGATACTTTCAATAACATCTGCAGTAATCCAATATCTTTCTTTACTAAAATCCCAAAAACAGCTGTTCGCATGTAAAAACACAACAGCGAATGTGGCTATCACATTCGCAAGATCGATATATTCTATTTTTTTAGGTTTCATATTATTTCCCCTTAAATACGAATAACTTACTGATTAAGTAGTTTCCAATAAGTACAAGAATCTGTGCTGCCACCTTTACACCAATACTATTCATACTTAATAGATTAATACCAACATATAAAATAACTTCTTCCATTAAGAGAGTGGCAACACGTCCGCCAAAGAAAGAAAACATTTCCTGGATAATACCCTTCATACCTTCCGCATTACTATCAAATACCCAGATACGATTCGTTACATAGGCAAATAATACTGCAAGTATCCAAGAGAAGATATTCGCAATCATTGGATCCATATGCATACTAATATCAAAGAATGCATAAGAACCAATACTAATGAATGTAGTTAAACCACCAAAGAATAAATACAATAGCACTTCCTTATATTTCTTATAAAACGGATTAAAGATACTAAGGATCTTCCACTCCATGATTCTATCAAAAATATCTTTATCTTTTTTCATAAAACTCTCCTTATTGTTTTTTAGTCACATACGTAACCATTATATTCTATTTAACTGTATACATCAAAAAAAACAGAGAATTTCACAAAATAATTTGATACATATACTGTCAAATCATGTAATATCCTGACTATCACATCGAATTATATAGTAGGATATGCTATAATTATTGTGTTTGAATTCAAGGGGGTTCTTATGAATAAAAAAGAAAAAAGTAAGATTATATTCCTATCCGGACTTATTACTTTACTCATTATTTTATGTATTTATGCATTCAGTGGATTTGCGCCATTTGGTACTAAAACATTAGCTGTAATGGATGCAAATATTCAGTATATTGATTTCTTCTCATACCTAAAGGATGTTATTGCAGGAAAGAACTCAATTACTTATAGCTTTGGAAAAACATTGGGTGGATCTAATGTAGCTGTATTTAGCTATTATTTATCTTCACCATTTAACTTATTATTATTGTTTTTTTCTAATGCGAATCTCTATACATTCTTTAATATTGTAGTCGCATTAAAGCTTACATTAGCTTCTATCGCCTTTGCATACTTTATCACAAATAGATTTGAAACATCTTATAAAGAAAATAGTATTTTCTTTATTCTTCTTTCTTGTGGTTATGGTTTATGTCAATATAGCTTCTTCCAGGCAAGTAATATCATGTGGCTGGATGGTATGTATATGTTACCTTTCATGTTATTACAGGTTTATTATATTGTGCAGGGAAAGAAGAACTGGAATCTATCTATTGCGGTAGGTTTAGCTATTATCTTTAACTGGTATATGGCTGGAATCAGTTGTGTCTTTACTGGTATCTGGTTCTTATTAGAATGTTGTTTATATGCAGTAGAAAACAAGATGACATTCATACAGTTTATTAAAACAGGTATTCGATATGTATTTGCGATGCTTCTAGGAGTCATGGTAAGTGCAGTCTTATTCTTACCAACTATTGGTGCTTTGACTAACGGTCCTAGAGGAAGTCTTTCATTAAGAGATATTTTAGACTTCTCTTTTGTAGGTAATATGTTGAGTGTTATTCCTAAGTATAGCTATGGAGCTCATAGTGAATTAGGATTTGCGGCATTATTTTGTGGAGGACTTGCGATAGTACTTGCTTTATCAGTGTTCTTTAATAATAAAATTAAAGTAAAAGTAAAAGCTGTACTTGGTATATTCTTATTTGGAATACTTCTATGTCTTTATTGGCATCCTCTTTATTTAGTATTCTCACTCTTTAAATTTGTAGGAAGCTATAACTATAGATATTCATTCCTTATTGAATTCTTTATTCTATTCTTAGCTGCATACAATTGTGTATATGCGAAAGAGAAGAATAATATTGTGAAGACTGGTGTAGTCGCAATTGTCTTCTCAATATTAAATATTGTATTAACACGTCATTATACACATCAAGAAAAGATTTATGCTTATTTAACTGTATCAATGATCATTGTCTTAACTGCTATATATATATCTAGTCAGTTAATGACTCAACAAAAGACAAAACAGCTACTTCTTGTAGTATTACTTATTGTTGGTTCTATTGATTTAGGTATTAACTCAGGTCTTCTTGCGAATTCTTTATGTATGAATGATTTGGAATATACATCATATAGAAAGAGTCAGGAAAAGATCATCCGTAATATACAGAATGATGATAATTCTAACTATAGAATAACTCAAACATCTAACAGAGTTATGTATGAAGGTAATTTAACTGCTAACTATGATGAACCACTATCATATAGATATATGTCTACTAGTGGATATACTTCTTCACCAGATGGTACACAGTTAGAATTCTTAAATAAGTGTGGTTATCCTACTTATGCAGATTGTTTAACTGTCACAAATACATCTATGTTAGGTATTGATTCATTACTAGGAGTGAAATATGTATTAACTTCTGAAAACTACACTGGTTTAGTAAAGAAAGACAATACTAAACTCAATGGTAAGTATACATATATTAATCCATACTATATGCCTCTCGCATTTACAAGCACTCACTTTAATTCTATTAAGAATGAAGAAGGTTATTTAAACCCATTTGATTATCAGAACTTATTATTTAAACAGTTATTCAATACTACAAAAGATATCTATAAACCTGTTAAATATTCAGTGAGTAAGAAAGATGATTCTAATACAGAAATCAATTTAAATACTTCTAACTATAAGAATATGGTTTATTATGGTTTTATCCCTTGGACTTCAGAATCTGAATCTTATGTTTATAATGGTAAAGATATGATTACTAAGTATGCATGCTGGTTATCACCTACTGTATTCCATATTGAAACAGATAGTTTAAATACTAAATTAAGAGTTGAATCTGCAGATTCTAATTTCAATTATGATAATGCATATTTCTATACATTAGATTTAAGTGTATTAGATCAGTGTGCTAAAACAGCACGTAAGAATGAAGTCAATATCTCAATGAAGAATGGTTCTATTGATACAACAGTGAATGCAGAAGATGAAGATAGTTATTTATATTTATCTGTTCCTGTAGATGATTGTTGGGATGTATTAGTGAATAATGAAAAAACAGAAGTGAAATCGTTTGGAGACTGCTTATATGCCATCAAGCTTCATTCTGGCACAAATAAGATTACTATGAGATATCATACTAAGCACCAAAAACTCGGTATTGGCTTAACAGCAGGGGCAATATTGTTTATAATCGTAAGTGCAGTTTATAGAAAAAAATATTGTAAGGAGAATTAATATGGAAGGTTTATTAAGTATTATAATACCATCTTATAATGAAGGACTATTAATTGATAATACTGCGAATGTAGTAGTAGATATCATGACAGAACATAAGATTCCTTATGAAATCTTATTTGTGGATGATGGTTCTAAAGATGATACTTGGAATAGAATTCAGGAAGCATCAAAGAAACATGAACATGTAAGAGGTGTTCATTTCTCTAGAAACTTTGGGAAAGAATCTGCAATTACTGCAGGTATGACATATGCGAAAGGTGATTGTTGTGTTGTTATGGACTGTGACTTACAACATCCACCAGTTAAGATTGTAGAAATGTATAAGTTATGGCAGGAAGGCTATGAAGTTGTAGAAGCTGTCAAAGAAGATAGAGGAGAAGAATCAGGTATCCATAGATTCATGGCTAATACTTTCTATAAGATCATCTCTAAGCTTACTAATATCGATATGATGAATGCATCAGACTTCAAGCTTCTCGATAGAAAAGTAATGTTGGTACTACTTAACATGAAGGAAAAGAATTCTTTCTTTAGAGCTTTATCTTCATGGGTAGGATTTAAGACAACACAGATTCCATTTAGAGTTGCTGAAAGAGAAGCAGGGGAATCAAAGTGGTCTACTAAGTCATTAGTTAAGTATGCAATACTTAATATTACTTCTTTCTCTTCTGCACCAATGCAGATTGTCACTATTTGTGGTTTTATCATGTTACTTATCTCTGTAGTATTTGGAATTAACTCAATTGTACAATATGTGAATGGTACAGCTTTAGGAGGCTTTACTACAGTTATTTTACTTCAGTTATTCTCTAGTAGTATTATCATGATTTGTCTTGGTATTATTGGTTACTATATTGCCCAGATCTATGATGAAATCAAAGGAAGACCTAAGTTTATTGTTTCAGAAGAATGTTAGAACGGATGTGATTAATCACATCCTTTTTTAATGCATAAAAAAAGGGACATACACTGTCCCTAACAAACAACACCATTACGTATTGTATAATTTATTCCATTATAATTATAAGTTCCATTATAAGACCAATTCAATTGACCATTTTCTATATAATACCAAGTGCCTGTTCCATTCACCTGTGCAAGAGTTGTCTTATGCCAATTAATCTGTCCATGATCTACATAGTACCAAGTACCATTATAGTAAACAAGATTAGAATAATTCCAATCTATACTACCATTCTTTACATAGTACCAAGTATTATTAAAATAAACCAAGCCATTATAAGACCACTTTAACATACCGTTTTCAACATAATACCAAGTACCTGTTCCATTAACCTGAGATAATGTAGTCTTATGCCAGTTAATCTGTCCATGATCCACATAGTACCATGTATCATTAAATAAAACGAGATTAGAGTAATTCCAATCAATCTGACCATTCTTTACATAGTACCAAGTACCATTATAATAAACTAAGCCATTATAAGACCAATTTAATTGACCATTCTCAATATAATACCAAGTACCGTTATACAGTGTTAATCCTGTATAATGCCAGTTGATCTGACTGTTTTCTACATAATACCAAGTCCCTGTTCCATTAACTTGAGAAAGAGTATTAACGCCCCAGTTCAATTTACCATTTTCTACGTAATACCAAGTATTTCCATATTGTACAAGATTTGTATAATTCCAGTCAATCTTACCATTCTTCACATAATACCAGCCACCATTATATAAAACTAAGCTTGAATATGAAGATTGATAAATACCATTCTCAATATAATACCAAGTATTATCACAATAAGCTAAGCCTTGATATTTCCAGTTGATTACACCATTTGAAACATAGTACCATGTACCACTTCCATTAACCTGACATACGGTATTCTTATTCCAGTTTATCTGACCATTCTCTACATAATACCAAGTACTATAATACTTCACTAGATTTGTATACTTCCAGTTGATCTTACCATGATCCACATAATACCATGTCCCATTATATAAAATAAGATTATTATAATTCGTATCAAGAACACCATTAACTAAATAACACCATTCTCCATTAATAAAAGTAAGACCATTACTAGATGTATCAACAGTACCATTCACCACATAGTAAGTCTTTCCACCAAAGTCTACTAATCCTGTATAGGTGTCATCAATCTTCCCATTATGAATACAATGCCATTCTCCATTGTAATAAATGAGTGTATCGCCAGTTAAAACAATACCGTTATTCACAAAATACCAATCATTTCCATATCTCACTATACCAGTCATATTCTTATTTGTATGACCATTTACAAGATAGTAGGTTGTATTATTACAAGTCCAAGGACCATTATAAGATGTATCTATCTTGCCTGAATCTACTTTATAATATTCCTCTTCATATTCAATAGCACCCGTAATAGATTGATCCGCAATACCATCAACCATATAATAATTCAGATAAACACCTGTGACATTAGTAAAATGACCATACTGAGTTGCATATGTGCCTGCACCTATAGTAATAGTAGACGCATAAGTATTCACTTTTACATCTTCACATTTCATTAAATAGCCACCAATAGTTTCACCAATAGAATAATGTCCATATTTATTAGGATGAAAACCATCAGAAGAAAAATAATCCTTATTCCCATTTAAAGCATATTCACTATTAGTAATATATGTTCCTCCAGCTTGCTTTGTGCCATCCTTATAAGCCTCTATAACTTGAGTGAAACGACTACGATTTTCTACTGAATCTCCAGTCATAGCGACTAATACTTGTGCTTGAGGATAAAGTCTCTGTGCTTTTTTTACTGTATCATAAACCTTGTCTTTAATGGTGTCATAAGAATAATACATATCATTATATCCACCTGCAATGACTACATATTTCGCATTTCTTCCTGTACCTTCATCTAGTAAATCATCAAATGTCTGACCATAAGACTCCGCAACAAATCCTACACCACCCTGAGATGCCTGTGTATAATCAACACCTGCCTTTTGGCTTGCATGAACATACCATAGATCATCTCCAGTTATTGGTCCATCTTTAGAATAACCTTGGGTATATGAATCTCCGATATATTGTACAAGATCTTTACTATCTGCATAAACAGGTGAACTAACACAAATAAGCAGAAAGATAAAAATACCAATCAACCTTTTCATGTAATACCTCCATAATTAATGAATGAGTCTATTAAAATATATTCTTGTTTAATATTCTTGTCAACAGGGTTTAGTTAAACCAATAAATCTAGTTTAAAAAAGTTCCTCCTAGTTGGAGGAACCTGAGTATTGATTAATAAATAATTATTTTAGTATTTCTAGGAATGTTGTCATAGATCCATTTTGCATGATCAATATCTAATCTAACACAACCATGAGATACTGCCTTATCCATTGCATTATCAATGATATTTTTTGGCGTACTCTGTCTATCATAGATAACTGAATGGAATAAGTAGTTACCAGTAATCTGTGTATAATACCAGCATCTACCTCTTGTACCTGTATCAAAGTATTTACCTTTAGCGCCCACATAGAAAGTACCACTTACTGTAGGTGTTGATGGTTTACCAACACAGCACTGGTAATACTGAACATCTTGCCAGTTACCCTTGCTTCCTCTAAAGATACCAACACGATGTGTAGCTCTATCTACAAGAATAATATACTGTGTAGGACTTGATTCATTACGTACAAGATTACGCATCTTTTCTAATCCATCATTAACCATGACACCATTAACTACTTCATAGTATCTACCTTGACCATTAACCTGTGCAAAACCAGAATAGTTCCAATCTAATGCACCATGATTAATATAATACCATCCACCCGCATGGTAAGCTAAACCTGTATAATTCCAGTCTAACACACCATTTCTAATGAAATACCATGTACTATAATACTGGAATAAATCATTAAAATTCCAATTTAATACACCATTTTCAACATAATACCAAGTATCATAGTATTTAGTAAGATTAGTATAATGCCAATCTAACTGACCATTTACTACCATATACCATGTACTGTAATATTTTGTTAATCCTGTATAATTCCAATCAAGTTTACCATGATCTACATAATACCATCCACCACAGTGGAAAGCTAAACCAGTATAATTATAATCTAATACACCGTTTCTAATGCAATACCATGTATCATCCTGTAGGATTAAATCATTGAAATTCCAATCCAAATAACCATTCACTACATAGTACCAAGTACTATAATACTTAGTTAATCCTGTATAATTCCAGTTAAGAACACCATTTTCTACATAGTACCATCTGCCATCATGTATAGCTAAACCAGTATAATCATAATTAACTACACCTTTTTCAAGTAAGTACCATGTGCCGTTGATGTATGTTAACTCACTCTTATTTGTATCAAGAGAGCCATTATGCATGTAGTATAAAACACCATCTGTTTCACAACCACCTGTATAATTCCAGTTAATCTGACCATGATCTACATAGAAGTAGCCACCACAGTGTTCTACTACTCCTGTATAAGTCCAGTCAATTGTACCGTTTTCTACAAAGTACCATCCACCACAGTGGAAAATCACATCTCTTGTTTCTTCATTTAAGCGACCTTGATCAATATAATACCAAGTGCCATCAATGTAGACTACATCTGTTAGTGTTGTATCAACAGTCCCATTCTGTACATAATACTTTTCACCTTCGTATTCAGCTAACCCTTTAAAGTCTTTATCAACTTCTCCATTTGAATAATAAGCAAACTGATCATTCTCATAAAAAAGTCCTGACTTTGGTGTAACTACATCTTCTGTAGTTGTATCATCTACTGCATATACTGCATTACTTAATGCGATAGGTACCTGAATAACCATAAAAGATAAAATTAAGCCTAATAATAACTTACTTAGTTTCTTCATGAAATGCCGCCTCCTTTCTCCCAAAATAGTAGGATTTTTTCATCCTAATCATTATTTTACTCTTATAAATATCTTTAATCAAATATTTGCATTAGATAGTGTTTTTATTGTATTTAATGTTTAAATACTCCTCTAAACATATCCCTTTAGGAGGATATCAATCTGATTCATCATAGAACATAATTGCATCATAGAAAAAAGAAGAGTGATAAACACTCTTCTAAACACGCTGTCCATTCACAACTTTATATTGAGGTCCTTTATTATTCACCTGGGCATAACCATTGTATTCCCAATTGATTTGACCATTTTCTACATAGTAATATCCACCACAATGATAAACAAGCCCTTTATATGAATAATCAATAGTTGCTTTCTTTACATAGTACCATGTACCTTCATAAAGAACTAGGTCTGTAAAGTTCCAATCTATCTGACCATTCTTTACATAATACCATGTACCATTATAAAGAACTAAATTCGAATAATCCCAATAGATCTTACCATGATTCACATAATACCATGTTTTATTATAGTAAGTAAGATTGCAGTAATCCCAGTTAATATATCCATGATCGATATAGAACCATTCGTTGTTGTAGTAGATAAGGCCTGAATGATTCCAGTCTACCTTTCCTTTAGAAACGTAGAACCATCCACCACCATGATAAACTAAACCTGTATACTTAAAATCAACAATACCATTCACTACATAATACCAAGTACCATTATAAAGCACTAAGTCTGTAAAGTTCCAATTGATATACCCATGATCAATATAGAACCAAGCATTATTGTAGTAGATAAGGCTGCTGTAATTCCAGTTAATATATCCATGATCTACATAATACCAAATATTGTTGTAGTAGATAAGGCCTGAATGTTTCCAGTCTACCTTTCCTTTAGAAACGTAGAACCATCCACCACTATGATAGACTAAACCAGTATAATTAAAATCAATAATACCGTTGACTACATAATACCAAGTACCTTCATAAAGAACTAAGTCTGTAAAGTTCCAATTGATATAACCATGATCCACATAATACCAGGCATTATTGTAGTAGATTGGGTTACTATAGTCCCAGTTAACTGAACCTTTCTCAAAATAATACCAAGTATTATTGTAATAAGTTAATTGTGTATAGGTTTCATCTACAACACCTTTTTTTACATAGAGAAGGTCTTTTCCGCTTTCTACAACACCTGTATATTGTGGATCTACAGTACCATTTGTAACATAATAATCCTTACCATTATACTTACAAGTACCATTGTAGTTCTTATTTACCTGACCGTTTTCTACATAATAATACTGCTTATTATATTCATAAAGACCCTTGTATTGATAATCAACCATACTATTTGAAACATAATAAAGTGTACCATCTTTTTCTACAAGACCTTTATAATCCCATCTCACCATACTACGGTCTACATAATACATAGCACCATTGTATTTAACTAGATCTGTATATGTCCAGGTAATTGTCCCATTTTCAATATAATACCAAGTATTATTGTAGTAATAGAGATCATTATAACTTGTATCTACTTTACCATCTTTAACGTAATACCAAGTATCTCCAGTATAGAATAAATCATTAAATCCATAATCTACCTGGCTCTTATAGAAATAATACTTTGTACCTTTATATTCAGCAACATTATTATATGTCCATGAAATAGTACTGCCTTCTACGTAATAAAGATTATTATTGTAGGTTACTACACCATTAAATGTCCAATCTAATACCCCATTTACAATATAGTACCAGCTATTATTGTAATAATATAAATCAGTAAAGTCCTTATTAAGTTTACCATTAGTTAGCATGTACCAATTAGAACCACATTGTACAAGTCCTGATTGAGTCTTATTGACCATACCTTTTGTGACGAGATATGTATCTCCGTTATAAGTAGCTAAACCACTATATGATGTATTAATGCGGTTATTTTCAAAATAGTATAATTCTCCTTCAATTTCATTTAATCCATCAGAATACTTGGTATTAGTTCCACCATTATTTGTGTTACCACCGTATGAATTTTCAAATGGACTATAAGAGTAGTTTAAATCCACATTACCTGAAATACCTGGTACACTTCCTGTACAAGAGCACTGCCACATATCATACTTACCCTGATAAGAACAAGCCGTATTATATTGTGCAACCCACTTAGTCCAGTTATTAAAACGACTATCAGTTAAATAATTAGTAAACCAATCCTTATTCGCATAAATACCAACAGTATAACCCTTGGCAGATAACTTATCACAGAATGTCTGTGCAATATCTGCAATTTGTGTTTTACTTAATTTACTACGTATTGCATCTTCTTCTAAATCATAATAAACAGGATACTTAAACTTCTTATCTTCTAATAAACGAATCGCATGATCTGCTTCACTAGATGCTTTTTCTACAGTATCTGCATAAGAATAGAGATAAACACCATAAGGAATATTGTTGTCTGTACATCCCTTTACATTATCTTCCCATTTCTTATCATCCTGGCTCTTATCATCTATACCATAACCACATCTGATAATCGCATATTCTACTTCTGACTGTTTTACTTTCTTCCAGTCAATCTTATCATTATGATAACTTACATCAATTCCCTTACAAATAGCTTTTGGATCATCAGGCCAGCCAGAATTGACTGAAGCACGTGCAGCATAATTCGCACTGCGTCTTTCTTTGACTTGACCATTACTATACCTAAAGCTGTTTGCTATATCATTCTTTTCATTGTAGTTAATATCTTCCCCAAAGGCCGGAAGAGTAGTGCTGCTTACAACCATAAAGAAAGATAAAAATGCGACACATAACCTTTTAAATGTTTTTTTCATTGGTGTGTCCTCCTTCACGTAAAATTATTTTAACATGTGTGTTATGAATCATCAATTTGTGTCAATAATTTCACATAATTTTTCTGATGTGAAAATAATTAAATCAATAATAGCGAATTAAATGCGCTTCCATGCATTTAATAATATAACATCTAAATTACTGATTAGCAAACATAATCACATATTTTGACGTTCAAACCATCACAAAATTTACAATTAAATATTGAATGTAATCATAAATATTCATTTCAAGATATTACTGATTTGTCTTTTCTTTATAGATGTTGTATATTATAAACTCAAGAAAGGAGAGACACATTATGACTAAAAAGAAGAAATTACGTATACTACTTACTCTATTAATCATTATCTGGATGGGGGTTATATTCTGTTTCTCTAATCAAACAGGTCCTAAAAGTTCCTCTTCTTCTCAATCAGTCATCTATCTTATAGGACATATATCTAAGACTATGACTGGACATAACATAGTGAATGCATTATCTACAGAAGCTTTTAGCTTCTTAGAGTTCATTATTCGTAAATGTGCACACATGTTTGTCTATTTTGTCTTAAGTATTCTTACAATGTTGTTGATGTTTACTTATGAAAATTACCCATTACGCTTAAAATCATTTATCTCTCTATTAGTGAGTTTCCTCTATGCCTGTTCAGATGAACTTCATCAGTTCTTTGTAGGAGGACGTAGTGCAAGTTTCAGAGATGTTATGATAGATTCTACAGGAGCCTGTATTGGGATATTACTTACACTTATTATTTATACTCTAATTAAAAAGGCACAGCATCATTAGCTGTGTCTTTCGTTTGGCTTAAATTCTATATAGTCATAGGAATCTTCATCTGTATAATGCCACCATTCACCCTCATATCCTATAAAGCCATATTTCTCCATTGTTTCTTCTAGTAATAGGACATGCTTAAGAGGATCACCTGTTAACCATGAATAATCTCTACTTGCCTTACTTGTAAAATCATCAAACTCTGTAGGCATCACTATTTCACTTCCATCACTCTTTACTAAAGTAACATCTACTACATTCCCAAAATTATGTGTCTTAGGACCATTTGTTGGATCAGCCACAAACTCATCATCATGAATCAGTTCCCAGAAGTATTGTTGTGCAGTGAATGGTCTATAAGCATCCCAGATTTTAAGACTATAACCTAGTTCTTTTAACTCTTCCTGAACCTTCTTAAGCTTAAGTGTAGTACCTCTTCTTAAATACGCTTCATCAAAATCATATACTTTAGTGTGAGTAAAGTTACGTTCTGTTGCATAACGCAGTTCTACATATATATCAGGAATATAATCTTTAACTCTTACATAATTATCCATAACTTCTCCAAAATAAAATCCAGGGATAAACCCTGGATCTTAGTAATTGTTTTTGACATGAATACGTGTAATAGCCTTCTTTAAAGCAATTTCAGCACGCTGATAATCGATATTTGAATTCTTAGATTTTAATCTCTCTTCAGCTCTTGCTTTTGCTTCTTCAGCTCTACGTAAGTCGATTTCTTCTGGTGATTCAATATCATTCACAATAAGTGTAACAGTATTATCACCATCTACATAAACAAATCCACCACCAACAGCAAATTCATATCTGTCTTTATCAATCCTATAATTCATTTCGGCGATTTCCACACCACTCGCCAATGGCATATGGTGAGCAAGTATACCCATCTGACCATCAGTTGTTCTGATGTTCAGAATATCTACGTCTACATCCCTGTAGGTACCTTTAGGAGTGACGATATGTAAATGAAATTTACTCACTTAAAGATTCAGCTTTCTTTACTGCTTCTTCAATAGTACCTACATTATGGAAAGCCTGCTCTGGTAAATCGTCATATTTGCCTTCTAGAATTTCTTTAAATCCTTTTACTGTATCTTCTACATGTACATACTTACCATCTAAACCAGTGAACTGTTCTGCAACAGTAAATGGCTGTGATAAGAAGTTTCTAATTCTTCTTGCACGTGCAACGATCAGTTTATCTTCTTCACTCAATTCATCCATACCAAGAATTGCGATGATATCCTGTAATTCCTGATATTTCTGTAACATCTGAGTTACTCCATGAGCCACTTCATAATGTTCTTTACCAACAACGTTTGGATCAAGACCTCTAGAAGAAGAGTTTAGTGGATCTACTGCAGGGTAAATACCTAATGCTGCAATACTACGATCAAGTACAACTCTTGCATCAAGGTGTGTGAATGTAGTTGCTGGAGCAGGGTCAGTCATATCATCGGCAGGTACATAAACGGCCTGTACTGATGTAATAGAACCCTGTTTAGTTGAAGTAATACGTTCCTGTAACTGACCCATTTCAGTTGCAAGAGTTGGCTGATAACCTGCCTGAGATGGAACACGTCCAAGTAGGGCAGATACTTCTGAACCAGCCTGAGTGAAACGGAAGATATTATCGATGAATAGTAAGACATCCTGTCCCTGTTCATCACGGAAATATTCCGCCATAGTAAGTGCTGATAATGCAACTCTAAGTCTTGATCCAGGTGGTTCATTCATCTGACCAAACACTAGTGTTGTCTTATCTAATACACCACTTTCTTTCATTTCATAATATAAATCATTACCTTCACGAGAACGTTCACCAACACCGGCGAATACTGATAAACCGTTATGTTCAGTAGCGATGTTGTTGATGAATTCCTGGATAAGAACTGTCTTACCTACACCGGCACCACCGAATAGCCCGATCTTACCACCCTTGATGAATGGACAGATCAAGTCAACGACTTTAATACCTGTTTCAAGAATTTCAGTTTCTGTTCTCTGATCAGCAAATGTAGGTGCTGATCTATGAATTGGCATATGTTTTTCTTCAGTCAATTCATCTTTACCATCAATAGAATGTCCTAATACGTTGAACATTCTACCAAGTGTTTTATTACCTACTGGAACACTAATAGGTGCATTAGTATCCACAGCATCCATACCTCTTGTTAGACCATCAGTAGGACCCATTGCGATACATCTTACAATATCATCACCAATATGCTGAGCAACTTCTACAGTTAACTCTTCACCATGGTTATCAATTGTGATGGCTGTATTTAGATCTGGAAGATCTTTATCAGCAGCAAACTGTACATCGACAACTGGACCCTGAGCCTTGATAATCTTACCAACATTCAAAGACATGTTGCACCTCCTTCTTATTGTGCATTGGCACCAGCAACGATTTCACTCACTTCACTTGTAATCGCGCTCTGACGTGCCTGGTTGTATTTTAATAACAACTCATCTGTTAATTCATTTGCATTGTCTGTTGCGTTCTTCATAGATGTTCTTCTAGACGCATTTTCTGCAGTCACTGATTCAATCAAGTAACCATAGATAACAGCCTGTAAATACATCGGAATTAAGCTTCCAAGTACTGATTCAGGACTTGGTTCAAACAATGTATCTTTATGGAATTTCTTATCAGAGACAAGATCTTCTGCCTTAAGTGGAAGAAGAGTCACATCTCTAGGTACGAAAGTTAAGTCATTCACATATTCTGTATATACAATATGAATAGACTTAATTTCTTTTTTCTTATAGCCTTCTAGAAGTGAGGCAACTAATCTCACAACACTTCTAAAATCAAGGGTCGTATTAAGGTCTACATAAGTACCATCTACTTCACCTTTAAAATGTTTTCTAAACTGATTTAAGCCCTTATTACCAATCGCAATAATCTTTTTAGCATCATTGACTGATGCTTCAACCTGCTTAAAGATATTTGAGTTATATCCACCACATAATCCTAAAGTAGAAGTAATGACGATATAAACATCTTCACCCTTATCATTTAATACTAAATAAGGAGAATCAATATCATTTCCTGCAGAAGATAAGATCTGTGCACAGGTATCCTTTACCTGTGTATAGTAAGGCTTCATGTCATTCAACTGATTTCTAGTCTTAGAAAGCTTAGAGCTAGCAACAAGTTCCATAGCTCTTGTGATTTTCTTAGTAGATTCAATTGATTTGATACGACGCTTGATGGCTTGCATCTGCCCAGCCATAATTAAGCCTCAGCTTTCTGTAAGTTTTCGAACTGAGTTGTATAAGCCTTAACAGCTTCCTTCAACTTAGCAGTTAATTCATCAGATAATACTTTCTTTTCTCTGATTTCATCAAGAAGATCACTATGTGCAACAGCAAACTTCTCTACTAAACCATCCATGTATTCCTGTACCTTTTCCACTTTAACATTCTTTACGAATCCATTTTCAAGTGCAAATAGAGTAATGATCTGATCAATAACATCTCTTGGTGCATACTGTGCCTGTTTTAATACTTCACGTACACGTTCACCATGTTCAATCGCATTCTTAGTTGCTGCATCTAAGTCAGAACCAAACTGTGCGAATGACTGCATTTCTTCATACTGTGCTAATTCATACTTCAAGTTTCTAGAAACCTGCTTCATAGCCTTGATCTGTGCTGTAGAACCTACACGTGATACAGATAAACCTGTATCAATGGCAGGTCTGAAACCAGCATTGAATAATTCCTGCTGTAAGAAGATCTGACCATCAGTAATAGAAATAACGTTAGTAGGGATATAAGCTGAGATATCACCTGCCTGTGTTTCAATGATTGGAAGGGCAGTAATAGAGCCTCCACCATTTTCTTCATTTAAACGACAAGATCTTTCTAATAGTCTTGAATGTAAGTAGAATACATCACCTGGATAAGCTTCACGTCCTGGTGGTCTCTTTAATAATAGAGACACTGTACGATAAGCTACGGCATGCTTACTTAAATCATCATAAACGATTAATACATCCTTACCCTGGTCAAGCCATTCTTCAGCAATAGCACAACCTGCATAAGGAGCAATATACTGAACTGGAGCAAGTTCAGAAGCTGATGCAGAAACAACAACAGTATAATCCATTGCGCCTGCCTTCTTTAATTTTTCAACAACCTGTGCAACTGTAGAGTTCTTCTGACCAATTGCAACATAGATACAGTACATATCCTGACCTTTCTGGTTGATGATTGTATCAACAGCGATAGCTGTTTTACCAGTCTGTCTGTCACCGATGATTAACTCACGCTGACCTCTACCAACTGGGATAATTGCATCAATAGTAGTAATACCAGTCTGTACTGGCTGATCTACTGATTTTCTTGTCATAACACCAGGAGCCACTCTTTCGATTGGTCTAGTCTTTGTAGTGATAATTTCACCCTGACCATCAATAGGCTGTCCTAAAGGGTTAACGACACGACCAAGCATTGCATCACCTACAGGTACTTCAATGATCTTACCTGTACGTCTTACTTCGTCGCCTTCTTTAATTTCGTCTGCATTACCTAATAAAGTAACACCAACACTATCTTCATCTAGGTTCATGACCATACCATAAACATCACCTGGGAAAAGGATCAATTCACCTAGCATTGCATTGTCTAAACCATGAACAACACTGACACCGTCACCAACAGTCATAACTGTTCCGACGTCTTTCTGTTCCATGACATCATCATAATGCTTAATCTGCTCTTTGATTAAAGCACTGATTTCATCGGGTCTTAATGCCACTTGCGTCACCTACTTTCTCAACAGCTCAGTCTTGAGCTTGCTGACTTTGTTCTTTAATGAACCATCATAAACACGGTTCTCAATCTGAACCTTAACACCACCAATAAGTGTCTTGTCTTCAACAGTTCTTAAAGTGATTGTTTTGTTTTCTTTCTGAGAAATCGCTTCTTCAATTGCCTTAACCTGTTCATCGCTTAATGCGAAAGGTGTGAAGATAACGCCTTCCTCAATACCAAGATGCTTATTACTCATCTTAATAAAGCTTTTCGTAATAGGCGCAATATATCTTGTTCTTCTTTTCTTTACAAGCAGTTTAAGAAAATTCAATACATAATGATTTACTGAAGTGCCAAAACCTTTATCTAGTAATGAACACTTTGCTTCATCATCTACAAGCACATGAGAGAAGAATTTTTCAAATTCCGGATTACTTTCTAAAACTGTATCAACTAGTTTCATGTCTGCTAGATAATCTTCTAGCGCATGATCTTCTAACGCTAACTGATATAAACTTTCAGCATAACGTTCTGCAACATTTGCATCCATTAGTTAACAACCTGTTTTACGAAATCATCTACTAAAGCTTTATTGGCTTCAGTATTCATATTCTGATCCATGACTTTAGTAGCCACTTCAACAGCAACATCCACAATTTCTTTCTTCATTTCATCCTGTGCTGCAAGCTTTTCAGATTCAATTTCACGGCGAGCTTGTTCAATCTTTTCTTGAGCCTGCTTGTTAGCTTCATCCATGATTTTATTCTTAGCCTTTACGGCATCTTCCTTAGCCTGATCTATGATTTCTTTATACTGTTTTGCAGCTTCTTTAGCCTGCTTTTCACTTTCAAGAAGGTATTCAGATGCTTTTTCATTCTTAGCCTTTGCATCATTAATATTACCTTCAATATAATCAGCTCTCTTCTGGAAGAATTCTAATACATAATTCCATAAATATTTCTTGAACAGAAGAAGCATGATTGCAGTGGAACATAACTGAACAATCATAGTGGTAGGGTTTGGAAATAACTTTGCGGCTATATCTGGCATAGTTTTTTCCTCCTTAAACTATTTTTTATTTGAATACGAATAATAAGATGAAAGAAATAAGTAAACCATAGAGGGCTACTGTTTCTGTTAAGGCGATACCTAAGATCATAGTTGTACGGATCTTGCTTTCAGCCTCAGGATTTCTTCCAATTGCAGATACTGCATGAGCGGCAACTAAACCTTCACCAATACCTGTACCTAAACCTGCAAGTACTGCAATACCAGCAGCGATTGCAATTAAACCTCTTGTCATAATCAATTTCCTCCTATTGACATTTTTTTCATTTATTCTTCATCTGGATTTTCATTAGAAATCAGAATTGAAGATAGTGTAACGAATACCAGTGCCTGTACGCAGCCAGAGAATACATCGAAATAACAATGTAATAGTGGTGCTACAACTGGCCCTAAAAAGTTGAATGGAATCAACTTGTAACTTAAGAATGATGTTGCCTGATATACTAAGGCCATAATAAATGTACCACTCAATAAGTTACAGAAAATACGCATTGATATAGAAATCAATGGTGAAATCAAACCAAATAGGTTTGTTGGGGGAATCAAAGTTCCCTTAATATAACTGCCAACACCCTGATACTTAATCGCATTAATCTGAATTAATACCCATGTAATTAATGTAAGTGATAATGTAATTGAGTAGTTAGTAGTTGGCGCATCAAAACCTGTTAATCCAAATAAGTTAGAAACCAACAGCCATGCAAATAACATAGAGAAATAAGGATAGTAGTTCTTCGCATATTTCTTAGGCATGATTGTGCCCATGTAGTCATAAACCATCTTAATGAGGGTTTCAACAACAAGGACCACACCCTTTGGTCTCTTAGTTGGATCTGCTTCTCTTATTTTTTTACCTGCATAAACAAAGAAAATAGAAAGTATCACAGTCACAATCAATGATGATATCAGTTCTGGCTGAATAGTGATTTTCATTATCTCATACGCCTCCTTTCTCCATATGCATGTATATAAATAGAAATCTTTACTACTAGATAGCCCAGAAATACTGTATACATATTTACTATTTCTGGAAAGAATCCAGCTACTGCAAAACCAGCTGCAAAAATAAACAATTTAGCCATAAATAACATTACCGCAATTGTCTTACCTGCAGTCTGAATAGAAAGTATTGTATCAGTCATCTTCATATTGATCTGTAAGATCAATAAATCAATAAGATAACCTAATACAAACCCTAAACAGTAACTGATTGATTGAAGAACGATAGAAAGTACAACTGCAAGAATTAATCCTATAAGGAATACCCTGATAGAAGTTCTTCTTACTTCGTATTCATCAAATCCCATTAATTAGTACCAAATAAGCGGTCTCCCGCATCTCCTAAACCTGGTACAATATATCCCTTGTCATTTAACTTTTCATCTAATGCAGCTAAAGTAAGCTTAACATCTGGATGATGGTCTTCAATGTATTTCACACCTTCAGGTGCACCTACAAGACAAACAAGTTCAATATCCTTCGCACCACGATCTTTAATATTCTGGATAGCCATATCAGCTGAACCACCAGTAGCAAGCATAGGATCAAGAACAATCACCTTTGCGTTCTCTAATCCCTTAGGAAATTTAGCATAATATTCATGAGGAATCAATGTTTCTTCATCTCTATACATACCAATATGACCTACTTTCGCAGTTGGCATGATTCTTCTAAAGCCATCTACAAGACCCACACCTGCACGTAAGATCGGTACAAGAATAATATCCTTGTCTAATTCATAACCAGTTGTCTTACAAATAGGTGTTTCAATTTCCTTTTCTTTTAAAGGATAGTCTTTTGTGACTTCATACGCCATCAACATTGCGATTTCGTCAAGATTCTGCTTGAAAATATAGTTAGATGTCTTTTCTTCTCTCATGATTGAGAGCTTATGTTTAATTAATGCATGATTGAGTACTTTAACCATATTATGGCCTCCTAGTATTTAATATCGTCATACATAGTCACTTTATCAGTTAACTTCTTTACTCTCGCAAGACATTCATTCTTTACTTCATCAGTTTCTTCATTCTTTAAACGATAAGCAATAATCTTTCCGACTTCTCTGAAGTCTTCTTCTTTAAATCCTTTAGTTGTCATTGCTGGTGTACCAACACGGATTCCAGAAGCCTTGAAAGGTTTTTCTGTATCGAAAGGAATCGCATTCTTATTTGCTGTAATATTGATTTCATCAAGTAATCTCTGAGCCTTCTTACCTGTAATACCACAGCTGCTCTTTACATCAATAAGTAATAGGTGATTATCTGTACCACCAGTTACAAGACGGAATCCTTCTTCCTTTAAAGATTCTTCTAAAGCTTTCGCATTCTTAATGATCTGATGACTATATTCCTTAAATTCAGGCTGTAATGCTTCGTAGAAACAAGCCGCTTTAGCTGCAATAATATGCATAAGAGGTCCACCCTGCATACCAGGGAAAACAGCTCTATCGATATCTTTTGCATACTTTTCCTTACACATGATGACACCACCTCTAGGACCTCTTAAAGTCTTATGAGTTGTAGTAGTCACGATATCTGCATAAGGGAATGGAGATGGATGATCTCCTGCAGCAACTAAACCAGCGATATGTGCCATGTCTACCATGAAGATAGCACCAACACTATGTGCAACTTCAGCCATGAATTTGAAATCAATAGTTCTTGCATAAGCACTTGCTCCTGCAACAACTAACTTAGGTTTGATTTCTTCACATAATCTCTTATATTCATCATAATCAATTCTTTCTGTTTCCTTATCAACACCATAAGCATGGAATTCATAAGTCTTACCAGAGTAATTTAATGGATGTCCATGAGTTAAATGCCCACCATCATTTAAAGACATACCTAGTACTTTATCACCTGGCTGTAATAAAGCAAAATAAACAGCTGTATTTGCCTGTGCACCAGAATGAGGCTGAACATTTGCATACTCACAGCCAAATAACTTCTTAAGTCTTTCCTGTGCCAATGTTTCTACTTCATCCACAAACTGACATCCACCATAATATCTCTTACCTGGATATCCTTCAGCATATTTATTTGTTAGAACTGAGCCCGCAAGCTCCATAATTTCTTTAGATACAAAGTTTTCGGAAGCAATTAATTCAATATTGTTTCTTTGTCTATTCAATTCTCTTTCAACACTTGCAAATACTTCTGTATCTCTCATAATAGTTACTCCTTTTCTAAAGCCATTACTTTTTCAATTCTCTTAACATGTCTTCCACCTTCAAAATCAGTATGTAGCCATGCATTAAGAATTTCAACAGCGAGTCCTTCTCCAATTACTCTCTGTCCCATTGCAATCATGTTAGTATCATTATGAGCTCTAGTCGCTTTCGCACTAAATACATCATGACATAATGCGCAGCGGATACCATCTACCTTATTACATGTAATTGATACACCAATGCCTGTTCCACAAACAACGACACCTTTCTCACATTCTCCTGATGCAACAGCTTTAGCTGCCTTAGATGCATAATCAGGATAATCACAAGAGTCTTCAGTATAAGTACCATAGTCTACAACTTCATAACCCTGTTTCTTCATTTCATCAATAAGAACATTCTTTAAACGTAATCCACCATGATCACAAGCGACTGCAATTTTCATAATATACCTCCTCGATTTCTTCTTTGGTAATTAAACCTTCTCTTAGTATTCTCACATCACCTTGACTTAAATCCACGACTGTAGATGCAGTTGCCGAAGCAGTCTGTCCTCTGACAACCATATCAATCTGTCCATCAAGCTGTGCAAGTACTTCTTTTTCGTTTGTCGTATTCCCTTGACCAGATAAATTGGCACTTGTTACTGATAAAGGCCCTGTCTGATCAATGAGCGACAAAACGAAAGAACTGTCTGGGATTCTAATACCTATTGTATCTTTACCACCAACATGTCTTGAATCCACACTATCCAGTCTTGTTAATACGATTGTCATTCTACCTGGCATAAACTTATCAATCACTCTCTGGGTACCCTCGTCCACTAAGCCATACTTCTTTACATCATCTTTTTTTGACAACATAAGAGTAACTGCTTTATTCGGGTTACGTTTCTTGATTTCCATAATTCTATCAAGACCCTTCAAATCATTGAATAAGCAGGCAACGCCATAAACAGTTTCCGTAGGAAATGCAACAATCTTCCCATCTCTTACTGCACTTACTAATAAATCCATCTGTTCTGGTCCTATAACCTGTGTCATTAAAATCACCTCATATCGGTATTATTCTAACACAAAAACTTTCTTAAAAACATATATTTATCGCTTTCCAACATACCCTTTTCTACTTACAATTTCATATAAGTGTCAATTATTTATGCAAACTTAATCGTTTGTACATGATTCTTTCATAGAATATCTTATATAATAAATAAAAGGGGGCATTTTGTCGTGAAAAAGAAGAATGTAGTTATTGGTACAATAGGCGCAGCAGCTGCGGCATCTGCCACTTATCTTGCAGCAGGGCGCATTGCGATAGAAAAGGTATGTACAAGACGTAAAGAAGAAAAAGTAGGATTAAAACATCCAATGAGTGAAGATGATAAACAATGGCTAGATCATCAAACATTTATTGATATGGAAATCACTTCTTATGATGGATTAAAGCTAGAAGGGCAGTTCCTTCCTTATCCTGATTCTAATAAGTTAGTCATCTGTGTTCATGGATTCCATTCTCATCATTATCGTGAGTTTGCGTATTATATTCGTTTCTATCATGAACTTGGTTATAATATCCTTCTTCCAGATAATAGAGCACATGGAGAGTCAGAAGGACATTATATTGGTTTTGGATGGTTGGACCGTTTAGATATACTAGAATGGATTAAAGAGATGGAAAAGTATTTCCATAATGAACCTATGAGTATTGTCTTACATGGTATATCTATGGGTGGGGCAACAGTACTTATGGTAAGTGGAGAAGAATTATCTGATAATGTGAAAGCTATTGTCGCTGATTGCAGCTATACAAGTGCTTATGATGAATTCAAATACTACTTAAAGAATAAAGGATGTCCACCATTCTTATTACTTCCTAGTGCCACATTATTATCTAAAAAGACAGTAGGGTATAACTTCAAACAAGCCAGTGCAGTCAATCAAGTCAAGAAGTCTAAAACACCTACATTATTTATACATGGTAACCAGGATCACTTTGTACCTACCTATATGGCATTAGAACTCTATAATGCCTGTCAGGCAGAAAAGAAATTACTTATTGTAAATGATGCCGCACATGGTGAATCTTATCATAAAGAGAAGAAACTTGTTCAAAGCAATATTACTCATTTCTTAGAGAAATATGTAGACTAATAGACCGAGCACATTGCTCGGTCTGTTCTTATTTCTTCGCATTTCTTATTTTTCTTTCAAATATAAGCACAACTTCATCACTTGTACTATTGCTTCCTACACCAACACCTACAATAGCACCACCTACCATATTACTGCCTATTTCATTTGTGAAAGCTGTCTTTAATCTCCAGCCCTGTATACTATATCTGATTAATGTTTTCTTTAAATTATTTGTATCTGTTCTACCATGAGAATCATGAACAGTAACTACATCATATTCATAAAAATCATTACATTCTAAGATAGAATCTAAGCTATAATCATTATTTCTTTCTTCTAATAATTCTGTGAACTTTTCTTCGTTCATTGAATCATTAGAAGTATTTTTTTCTATGATATGATCTAGCTTTGAATTGATTTCTTTTTGTTTATCTATACTTTGACGTTGTCTATAATACTTATCAAAATATGTATGAATTCCTTCTTTGATATCTTGAGAAAAATGACCTTTATCTAACTGTTGATCAATTGCCTTCATAGCTTCATCTAGCTGCTTTGTAGAAAGATGAGTGCTTTTTAATTTAGTAGACGTGATTGTGAGATTAGGTACTTGTTGCAAGCAGGTATTACATAGACATACTTTTCCAAAGCTATTTCTATCTGGAATGGTAGTAAAAACCTGTCCACAATGACTACATTTCATTTGTTTTTCCATATGATTTTACCTTTCATAAATAAATCACTTCATTAAGTGATTCTGATTCTGTGCCATCTATTGACCTCTTATGATATCTATCTGGAATATCAGCACTGTATAGTGATATTGCCTTAATAATTAATAGATTATCTTTCTTCTTTATTCTTAATTCTATCTTTTTCGATTTTGAGTATAAAGAAACAAAATCAATAAATTGATTTACTGATTCAATAACATTCTTATTATTGATTGCTGAATCAATACCTATCATGAAAATAATCTTAAAATCGTAACCCTCTTCTTTAAGTAAATTTATTTTATTGGCTACTTCAATATCAAAACTAGGATTACCTGTATTAGAAATAAATTTATACGATACAATCTTATTTATTTCTTCATCTATCAAATTGAGTGTATTCTCATTTGTATTCTCATTATTATACTCTTTACAATTAAGAAACATTTTAATCTTCCTTAAAAAATAAATCATACTATGTTCTTTTGAAACGATTGTATCATACATATGACTTATATTATCACGATTCATTCTCAAATATTCTAGTTTTGAAGTTTTTCTTATCAATTCTAATTTTTCTCTATTTTCCATCTGTATTTTATTGTAAAGCACACAAAACAATACCGATAAAATGATCAACTGGAACATAATAATTAATACAACAATTCTAGACATACTTTCATATAGCAATGATTCACCTAGTAAAGTGAAAATAAAAATCATGTCTAACATGATTGCAATAACAATTTGGTATTTATCGGTTATAAAACTATACTTCTTTCTTCTGAAATAATTACAAAAGAACAAAGCAAAATTAGCAAATATAAATCTAGATAAAAACATCAGTGTAATAAAATTCATGTGTATTTCATTTGACTTAATGAGAACTACACCATTTACCACTGAATAAACATATGGAGGAAGATAATTTGAACATAGTAGTACAAACATAAAAAACAATATGAACGATAACTTTTGGATAATATTGTCATTATCAATCAGCATCAGTAAAATCAAATGTGTCATAATCACAAAAGTAATCAATACAACATTATCAAGATGCATTAACGAAAAAGTCCACATTTCTATAACAGAAATCATTATCACAGAGAGAATATAGCATATGGCATGCTTGACTCTGAAAAAATAAGCCACAGATATTGATAAAATTAATTCATCAAATATTACTGCAATCAAAAAATCAACTATCATACATATACTCCTCATACTTTACCTTGAAATCGTCTTTATAGACTCTTCCAATTTCATATGTTTTCCCATCTTCATATATGATGTTATTTTTTGATATTGATTTTATCTTTTCAATATTAATAATCATGTTTTTTTGAATTTGTACTAAACTTGTATTCTTATTTTTTTCATAAAAGTGTTTTAATGTACCAGTAGAGTAATACGTTCCTCTAGATGTATTAATAATCAAATCATGCATGAATATAATAACTGTTATTATTTCATCTACTGCTAGATAAATAAAACGTTTATTATCACGAATCATAATTTTTGCATACTTCCTATTTATTTTTCCATCTAATTGTCTAAACACCTCATACAGATCACTTTGATAATGATTTTTCCTGATGAATTGGAAAGGTTCAACAGAGAAGGTATTGAATACCAAATCTTCTCTTACAGATACGAATATAACAACTAAGTTCTTATTATGTTTTTTCATTTCTTTTACAATACTAATTCCATTTTCTCCAACCAAATCTATATCCATGAAACAAACATCTGCTTGAGAATTTATATAAGAATGAAAATCACAATTCACAATTTCTATATCTACATTATTTAATTTATCAAAAAAGTATTCTTTAAAATCATTTGCTAATACATTAGAAAAATCAATATCATCATCACATATTAATACCTTCATACATTCATACATTCACCACCTTATATAATATATTATAATTATATTCATAAGATATTTAAACTGTAATGAAAAATATTGTAAAAAATTCGATTATACAAGCTAGTTCAACAAGGCAAGATACAATAAAAAGCTTAAAAGACAATATAGACTATCATCAATTGCTTGAAATAATCCTAAGCATAGATAATGAACTAACAGAAGCATACAATCTAAAGGAACAGTATATAGCCTTTAATCATTATGCAACATCTGAGAACTGCAGAGAATGGCTTTCAAGAATAATTCAAGAATATGCATCATCAGGAATTACTGGCTTTATATCATTATCTGGAACTCTTATAAACTGGTTTGATGAAATATGCGCATCATTTAATTTAGTAGATGGTCGAAGAATATCTAATGGACCAGTAGAAGGTATCAACTCTAGAATAGATAAGATACTTTCAAATGCATGTGGATATCAAAACTTTGCAAGAATGAGAAACAGACTAATGTACTCTCTTAATAAATCCTCTAACCCTTCCTCTTACGCTATTAATGAAACAATTAAAAGAGAAGGAAAGAAGAGAGGATCTTATAAGAAAAAGAATAAATAAAATATTTAAATAGGAGTAATATGAGCGTGCTAAAAGGCAGTCATTTCTGACTGCCCTTTACAAGTGCAAACCCCCAAATATTTAAAGCGAGTTTTCTATTGACCCCCTTAAAAATTAAAGGTTCCAACTTTTTGGATGGTTAAATCCTTAAGTTGATGCCATTGGGCTCATCGCTAGATTTAGATATTTCTGAAATAGACTGCTAAACTATAAAGAAACACAGGGTGAAAGGATTGCCTAGCAATAAGTGGAGACTTAAATATCAATCTTCTTAAACAGATGCGTAAGCAGCCTGGAAGCCTTGTCTTCTAAGCGAAGTGAAAGTCGAGGTAGTTCACTGTAAAAATCACATAACAACACCGATAAAATGATCAACTGAAACATAATAATTATAAATCTTTACGCTAAGTTTAATTAAAATGTTGCTACTAGATAATTAAATTTAGCTTAACGCCTGATTTTCT
>ERZ869979.52-NODE-52-length-28000-cov-15.710561_pt1 | contig 28000 bp, 34 predicted proteins | sample MGYA00521269_ERZ869979 | MGnify/ENA primary metagenome ERZ869979 (study PRJEB32232, sample SAMN07284974) | human gut metagenome | biome: human-associated habitat; material: feces | host: Homo sapiens | place: Tanzania | collected 2014-04-05 ... | reverse complement strand
AGAATAGCTGAAGAAGAGAAATATGATGGATTCTATGCAGTATGTACTACATTAGAGGATGATATAAAGGATATCATCAAAGTAAATAAGAGAAGATGGGAGATTGAAGAGTCATTCAAAATTATGAAATCTGAATTCAAGGCAAGACCCGTATACCTTCAGAAGGATAACAGAATAGAGGCACACTTCCTTACATGCTTCATTGCACTGATGTTTATCAGAATACTTGAGGACAGAACAGGCAACAAGCTAACCATTGAGGAGCTGATTGATACATTAAGAGGATATAACTTCTATCATTATGAAGGAAGCGGCTATGTTCCAACGTATACAAGAAATGATGCAACCGATATTCTTCATGAAGCATTTGGGTTCAGAACCGACTATCAGATCAATGGTGAGAAAAATATGAAAAAAATTATAAAGAATACAAAGAGATAGAGATATTACTACATTTTTAAAGCAAAAAGCCCTTCAAAAAACGCTGAATTTATCAGTATTTTTGAAGGGTTTTTATATATACAACTGTCAAAGACAGGATTATATATCTTTTCTATGCTAAACTCAAGTAAAAATCATGTGGCTTTCATCCCATAGGCAAGCCTATGGGTTTTTCGCCACTAATCTATAACCTGAACAATAAAACACCATTTCATTTCCTAAGACAATAGAAACAAGAGGAAGAATCAAGTTTCCACAATTAGGATACATGATGGACATTGATTCAATCGCATTAAAATGACATTTCTTTGTGAGTATCTTAGTAAGGATATAATAAATAATATGTACAAGAATAGCTGCACCAATAGATAGTAAGAAACCTTTTAATTTCTCTTCTGTTAAGTCAATCTGAAATGAATTGATGATTGCGCAAGGTGCAGAAACATATAATACAATCTGTGATAAGAGTTTAGATTCTGATATTGTACATATATCTGTTTTAATCAGTACATATCCTACTCCTATCATAATAAATAAAGCCCCAATTTGTGTAGCAAATGAAATAGCTAAATCCATATCTTTAACCCTCCTAGAAGGCATCATACACTGATTATCTTCTAAATGCCTTTTTTTACATAAAATGAAAAAAGTAGTTATCGTCATTGCTTATTTAAAAATACTCATTCAAATATATATATACTCGTTAACATTATTATTATGTTACAATATATTTGTATATTACTTAATATGAAGAAAGGGGAAGAATCATGACTACAACTATTATTTACTTCTTAATTGTATTGATTCTACAGTTACTCTTATTCCTATTTATCAAACGTAATCATAATAATAGTGTACTACTTGTTTTGATTTCTTTAGGTAATTCTATATCTGCTGCGTTATCTTTCTGGAACACAGCTATTCTTATAGATGAATTAGGTATAAGTTCAAGTATTTTCAATTCATTATTCTTTGGTGCATCTCTCATATTATCTTTAGTTAATATGTATATTATACTTAAAGAGAAATAAGACAGGGCCATATAGTCATACGACTATATGGTTCTTTTAGTAAAATAAAACACCAAATAGATGTCTATTTGGTATTTCACATGATTTTACATATTCTCTTGTTCTTTCGCAGATTCCTGTAATAATTGATAGTTTTCCATAAACTCTTCACTATTACTTACATAAGCATAAGAAATATACTTATGCGCAATCTTGATCTTATGTTTACTTACTGCCTGAATTGATTTAATATCTTTTACTTCAATCATTTCTGGAAGTAATGCGACATATTTCCATGTATATATCATGATAATATCGCTATATAAGTGAAGATTATAGCCAGCAAGACAGATTAATGCGATAGTAATAGTCATAATAAGTGCTAAGACAAAACGCATCTGAGAATGCCATACGACTTTGGAATAAATAGATAATGCGAGTAATGCAGGAATCATAATAATCATAAATACTGTTACTCTAAAATCTTTAAATTTTTTCATTTTAATCACCTTTTCACATTCTACATGGATTAGGGTCATTTGACAAGTTCTTGAATTTGTCTTACACTCATTTCATAAAAATATTGGAGGTATTCAATGAAAATCAAGAAATTTCTATCTGAACTACTTGGTACTTTCCTACTTGTATTTCTAGGTACTACAGCCTATGCATTACTTGGATCTACAGGACTAGGATCTACATATAGTACAGTAGCAGGTATTATCGGAATTGCGGTTGTATTTGGTCTTGCAATGACATTTGTTTATTATATGTTCTCTTCTATTTCAGGAGCACATGTGAATCCAGCAGTGTCTGTCGCAATGTATTTTAATGGAGCTATCACTTTAGTTGAAATGTTCCTATATATTGTAGCACAGCTAGTAGGTGCACTTCTTGCAAGTGGATTACTACTTGGTATTCTTAACTGTATTCCTAGTGTCTCTATTACTACTTTAGGTATTGGACAGACAGGTTATAGTTCTTTAAGTATGATTTCATTAGATGTAAAGGGGGCTATTCTTGTAGAGTCTGTATTAACTTTTGTCTTTGTATTAATCTTCTTACATGTAGTCAATGATGAAAGATTAGAAAGACTATCAGGATTATTAATTGGTGGCGCTTTAACACTTGTCACTATTCTAGGTATCCCTTTTACTGGTGCTTCTATTAACCCTGCAAGATCATTTGGTCCAGCAGTTGTTATGAAGATACTTGGTAAAGGCACTGCACTTAACCAGTTATGGGTATTCTTATTATCACCACTTATTGGTGCTTTAGTCGCTTATATCGTTTATAAGTTATTAAAAGGTGAAAAGATTGCATAAGTAGGAGAAATCCTACTTTTTTATTACTTTAACTCTTATTTTATCTTTGTGATAATAATTTCTTATTTTATAGAAATTCTATCATACACATAATATAATTGATTCAAGGAGGATTTCGTTATGAAATATGTTGATAAGGTTTTAACAGAATTAAAAGAAAAGAATGCTGATCAGCCAGAATTCATTGAAGCGGCCACAAACATCTTAAAGAGTTTGGAACCAGTTATTGAAGCACACCCTGAATATGAAAATATGGCTATCCTTGAAAGATTTACTGAACCTGAAAGAGTTATTATGTTTAAAGTCCCTTGGGTTAATGATGAAGGTAAGACTATTGTGAACAGAGGTTACCGTGTACAGTTCTCTAGCGCAATCGGTCCTTACAAAGGTGGTTTAAGATTCCATCCTTCAGTAAACCTAGGTATTATTAAATTCTTAGGTCTTGAACAGATTTTAAAGAACTCTCTTACAACTTTACCTATCGGTGGTGGTAAAGGTGGTTCTGACTTTGATCCACAAGGTAAGAGCGATGCTGAAGTTATGCGTTTCTGTCAGTCATTCATGACTGAATTATACCGTCATATTGGTCCTAGCGTAGACGTACCTGCTGGTGATATCGGTGTAGGTGGAAGAGAAATCGGATACTTATTTGGACAGTATAAGAGAATTAAAGATGCTTATGAAAACGGTGTTTTAACTGGTAAGGCTTTACCATTTGGTGGAAGCTTAATTCGTCCTGAAGCAACTGGTTTTGGTGCTGTTTATTATGGTAATGAAGTATTAAAACACTTCAATGACAGCTATGAAGGTAAAACTATTGCATGTTCTGCATATGGTAACGTAGCATGGGGTGTTGCTCAGAAAGCAACTGAACTTGGTGCTAAAGTTGTTACTATTTCTGGTAGAGATGGTTATGTATATGATGCAGATGGTATCAATACTCAGGAAAAGTGGGACTTCCTTGTTGAAATCAGAACTAAGAACGATGTTAAGTTAAAAGACTATGCTGAAAAGTTTGGTGCTGAATTCCATCCAGGAGAAAAACCTTGGGGTGTTAAGTGTGATATGGCATTCCCTTGTGCAACACAGAATGAAATCGAAGAAGAAGATGTTAAGAAGTTAGTAGAAAACGGATGTAAGTATATTATCGAAGGTGCTAATATGCCTACTACTCCAGAAGCTATTGAATACTTCACAACACATGGTGGAACTTTAGGTCCTGCAAAGGCAGCAAATGCTGGTGGTGTTGCAGTTTCTGCACTTGAAATGAGTCAGAACTCAATGCGTTATAGCTGGACTAGAGAAGAAGTAGATGCAAAACTTCATACTATCATGGTTGATATCTACAATAACTCTGTTGCAGCAGCCAAAAAGTATGGCTTAGGTTATGACTTAATCAAAGGTGCAAATATTGCAGGATTTGAAAAAGTTGTAGATGCCATGATTGCTCAGGGTAACTATTAATATCTATGAGAGTTGTAATGAAATCATTACAGCTCTTTTTTTGTGCCTCAAAAAAAGGTGGATTAGATAAAAATTTGTTATGTCTTTTTCAAAATCATAGTGGACTTGCTCAGCGTATTTGGTGGACTTCTATTAGCGGAATTCTAACAATTGCTAATGATCAAATATCAATGTGAATGTACACATATCAAATATATATTCACTTATTAGTATTTTTTTGATAAAAAAAGAAACAAATGACTAAATTAGTATTTGTTTCCGTTTTTCATTAGATATTTTGAATTTAACGATGTTTTATTTTCTTTTATATCGTTTTAATGATTTTGGTTCTTCTGGTTGACCAAAAACAATATTACATGCACTATTAACACCAACAATTGCTAATAATGTCAATGTCCATGTAAATAAATTCAAAATGCCTTTTTTAAAACCATATGCCATATTTCATCACCTCAAAAATATCTTAACATTATTAAATTAAAATTTTAATGACTCATGAACAAAAAACAAGACAGATGAATAAGAAACAATTTTTGTTTGAAAAATTGAATATATATGAACAAAGTTAAGGTATAATGTAAATAGATACACTATTATAACAATTTATGTAAATTACAAACATTAAAAGAGCAATATAGTAATTTATATATAGTTAAGGAGAATAATTTTATGAAAAGTGCTACAAATAATGGTTTAAAACATGCAAGACTGAATAAGAAGTTATCAATTTCTGAATTAGCAATTGCAATTAATAAAGATACTTCAACAATTCATCTTTGGGAAGATGGTTTAAAAGCAATTGATTCTTTAATACTAGAACAATTATCAGATATTTTAGATTGTTCAACAGAATTACTTTTGTTTGGTGAAATAAGAGAAAGTTTGAATATTAATGATTTATCTTATGAACAGCAAAAAGTAGTTTATGATTTAGCAATGATGTTAAAACAATATAATAAGGAGAATGAAAATGGACTTCGCTGATAAAATTAAATTTTTAAGAGAAAAAATTTTAGATATGACTCAAGTTGAATTAGCAAAAAGATTATGTGTAAGCAGAACAAGTGTTCATAACTGGGAAAATGGCGTATCAAAACCATCAACTGAAAATATAAAAACAATCTCCCTTTTATGTGGAATATCTACAGATTATTTAATTAAAAAAAATCATCCTTTAGAAATTTCTTTGTATAATATTGATGATCAAGCATATAAAATTTTAAAAGATTTAATAAACTATTTTGGAGAAAGGAATGAAAATGTAGAGAACTATGAAAAATAAATTATATAACTATCTTAAAAATAATAACGTAGATATTGAAAAAGATGTCTTCGATTATGGGTTTGCATTGTTTTATTCATATTCTATATATATATTATTTATAATACCTATTTCAATATTTAATGATTCGATCATAGAAGTATTTTTATTTATTCTTCTTTATATTCCTATAAGAAAAAACATAGGTGGGTTACATTTGAAAAATCAATATCATTGCATTATACTTTCAATCATTGTAACTTTACTTACCCCTTACATAAGAAAGTACATTCCAGTCAACTATTATTTTGCTACATTCATTATTGTTCTTAATTTTTTGTTATATAACCGATTTGTACCAGTAGATTGTAAAGAAAAACAACTGTCTGATGATGAAAAAAAATCTTATAGAATTTTTTCTTTAAAAATTCATTTAATATACTCTTTTTTTATCTTATTTTTTTGTTCGCTAGATATGAGATTGTTATTCCAAATAACTTGTTTTATTGAATTAGTATCTAATTTCAGTATATGTCTGTCGGTTTTAAAACAGGCTTATTTTCAACAAATATAATTACTGTTTTTTTGAAATTATCGATAAATTGTTTTAAAATATAATAGCCCGATGGATAAGGAGATGAATTATGAAAATACTAGTTTATGATGATAATATTGATGATATTAAACAATTAGAAAACTGTATAACTAATTTTTTTAATAAAATCAACGAAGAGTATAAAATTGCATATTGTCAAACACAAAAAGAATTATTTTCATTAATCAATTCTTATGATTTATTGTTTTTAGATATTGAATTATCTGATGAAAATGGAATTGATATTGGTTTAAAATTAAGAAAGATGAAGACAGATTGTCTTGTAATCATAACAACACATTATATGAAATATGCAATTGATGGATATAAAATAGATGCTGAAAGATATTTTATTAAACCTATTGTTCAATCTGAATTTGATATAGAAATGACACATATAATGCATAAATATTATAATAATCTTCTTGGATTTTATGATGAAAAACTATCAAAAAATAAAATATATTTTAAAAATATTCTATATTTTGAGTTCTTTAACAGAAAAACGATTATTCAATTTATAAATGGAAAAAGTATTCAAACAAATTATCCATTAAAATACTGGATTGAAATTGCTAAAAATGTTCCGTTTGCTCAACCACATAAATCATTTTTAGTTAATCTCAATTACATAAGTGCTTTACAAAAGAATGATATCATTATGTTAAATGATGATTTAATTCCATTATCTAGACATTTTAAAAGAAATTTTTTAGAAGAATATAAAGAAAATTTACATGAGGTAATTTAATTATGAATATAATGATAGCTAATTTCTGCAATTTGATTTCGTTACATTATCTTTGTAGTGCATTATTAGAAAGTAGAAATTTAAAAAAACAAAAACGTTACTTTACTTTTTTTATAATGTTTATAATTATTTGCTTAGTAAATATGAAAGGCCCTTCTGCTCAAAAATCATTAGTAATTTTTATTGTTTACATGTTGTATATATTATTTCAATTTAAGATGAATTGTTTTAATATATTATGCGCTGTTATTCCTTTTTATGTATTTAGTTTATTATCAGAATTAATTATTGGTGTTATTTTACATTATTTTTTAGGATTTCATCAATTCACAAAGATAAGTTCTTTAATTTATAATATAGGTTTATTCAGTTCTGTACTTTTATTAGTATTATTTTCTTATTTATTTGTTAAATTTATTAAATATTTAAAGCTCAATTCATTTCCTAATTATCATATACTTATCTTTACTTTTCCACTTGCAACTATTTTTTTTATAGCAACACTGAATAGTTATTTTTCTCTTATAAACAATACTGGCACGATGCTCTTAATATTTTTCTCTATTTTATTATCTAATTTTTCAATTTTAACTATTTTTTTTCTAGTTATACGTTCAAATAAAATTTCTTCGGATTTAGAGTTATCGATATATAGAGAAAAAATTGTAAATGCGAAATATGATCTTTTAAAAAGCCATTATAATAACAACTTCTTTTTTTTACATGATTTGTTGCATCAATGTTATAAATTAAAATCTTATGTTGATGAAGATAATAAAGAAGATGTAAAAAAAGAATTGGATAAAATGACAGAAACTACTTTTAAAAGATTCAATTCAATATATACAAATTCCCTTGCTTTGAATTATGCAGTAAATAGCAAATTAGAAGAGCTAGAAAAAAATAAAATTAATTTTATTAGCACAATAAAATATAATGATTTTTCATTTCTTGCTTTGGAAATTCAAACAGAAATATTTTCAAAAATATTAGATTATGGTATTATACTAAATCAATTTATACCTGAAAATGAACGAAATATTATTATTAAATCACAAAAAATTGGACACCAAATTATTGTTTCAACTATAATAAAATGTAAGAAAAATGAATTAGTAAATATTGAAAAAGAAATTGAAGAAGACTTTAGAAACATTCTACAAGACATTCAGAATTGTAATACATCTGTAAAATTTGTAAATAATAATTGCATCAGTATTATTATTTATTTTATGCTTTCTGAATAAGACTCGTAACTTAAAAAGTTTATTCTTATAAAGTATATTTACATCAATACAGAATAAAAACAAAATATCTATTTATTAATTAGTAAGCGCCAAATAATATAGATAATATGAAATGACCTCCTAGTTGTCAAAACGTGGATTTAAACTCATAATAAGAATAGAAAACAAAAAGTGAGTTGTTACCATAACGACAATAGGAGGTCACTATGAAAAGTATAATTTATATTGGAATGGATGTCCATAAGAAGACATATAGTTTATGTGCATTATTGAAAGAAACTGGTGAAATTATTGGTGAAACTAAGATTCCTGCAGATGTAAGTCTTATCATCAAGTTCATTGAGAACGCCAAGAAATCAGTTGACAGCGATGATGTTCAGATCAAGACAGGCTATGAAGCAGGATGCCTTGGCTATTCTCTTTACTGGCAGTTAGCTGCAAAAGGTATCGAATGTGATATTCTGGCACCATCAACTATGCATCGTTCTGCAAAAAATAAAGTCGTGAAGAATGATAGAAGGGATGCGAAAAATATTGCAGCTAACCTAGCCAATGGAACTTATAAATCAGTTTATGTTCCAACAGACGAAGATGTAGAAATCAAAGAATACATAAGAATGATGCATGACTTTAAGATCGAACTAAAGAAGGTTAAGCAGCATATTAATGCATTCCTCTTGAGATTCGGTCATCATTATCCTGGCAAATCAAAATGGATTCCAGCTCATATTAAGTGGCTTAAGGAACTTGAACTAAGTGATATGTATAGAGAAATACTTGATGAATATCTATCACAGCTTGAAATCCTATCTGAAAAGATAGAAAGATTCAGCATAGATTAGAAGAGTTATCTCAAAAGGAAACATACAATGAGAAGATAGGTCAATTGCGCTGTATCAAGGGTATTGATACTACTGTAGCTATGACCATGCATGCTGAAACTTCTGATTTTGATAGATTTCCTACTGCCAATGCCTTTGCGTCTTATTGCGGTCTTACACCAGGTGAAGATTCAAGCGGTGAGTCCTATCATAGACTAGGCATTACTAAGCAAGGGAACAGTACGATTAGAACAACTCTTGTAGAGGCTGCTCAGGTACTTGTAAGAGGGACTATAGGCAAAAAAGGCAAAAAAGTGAAATCAAAACAGAAAGATCAGGATGTAAAGGTTATAGATTATGCAGATAAGGCAGTTATTAGATTACAGAAGAAGTATCATCGTATGATTTTTAGAGGAGTTAAAAGAAATATCGCAATTACAGCAGTCGCAAGAGAGCTTGCATGCTTTGTATGGGGAATAGAGACTGGTCATATCTCATAACAATCTTTACTAATGTTTTTTAAACTTGAGAGAAAGGAAATAAAGTGTCGTTAAATAGACAAAACAACCCAACATCGAAGGCATAGATGGACTTCAAATTAATAGTACAGGTTCAGCTATCTAAGACTATCCACTTTATGGCATTGTGAGTTCTTACTGAAAGTCGCGATTTAGTAAGAATAATAAAAGCAATGATCCATGCATATAGATTATAGAGCTATCGACGAACCATTAACTTTTTGGTCCCAATCCACGTATTACAGTTTGGTTAACTGTCGCAGAATCTATATGATTTGAGGTCTTTCTATGCCCTTGATGATAAAACTTAATAGAAATGTTGTGAGAGTTTATTTATGTCTTGACAATGGTCATTTCATAACAGTATATAAATATAATAATATAAAAACATTTTTTGAATATGTTAAAATGATTGCATACTTATCCATATGAATGTTATATTTAACTTAGATAAAATGTATAAAGTGATGATAGCTATTATTTCTATAAATAATATATGAGGAAAATATGAGAAAGATTATCGCTTTATTAGTATGCTTTGTAGCTTTAATTCCTGTTACTGTATTTGCAAATGAATATAATTATTCTGATAATTATGTTAGCATTATTTTTACTGATGATGTTTATTCTGCCACTAAAAGAGCAGACTATACTACCCATTATGGCATTAGATCAAAAACTGCTTTTGCACAAGTTAAAGCAAATGGAAAAAGTAAAACTAAATCAGGTTATCAAGCAGCTCATGCAAAAATGACAGGTGTTAAGATTGACAACAATCACCAGCACATTTATTGGTATGAATAATTAATCACATAAGTAATAGCTATCATCATTTATAATATAAAAGGAGTGATTGATGTGATTAAAAGACTTCTCAAATGTTTTGTCTTTATCTCGTTGGTATTCTTACTGTGTATATCTGTATTAGATCATTCAGTTATGTATTTCTATACACAAAGTCAATCCGCTATTAATCATTCTAATCATACACTGCTTGTATCCTTCAAATATGGTACAAGTAATGAAGAAAAAGAAGACATAGCCCAATACTTAGATAATAGAAATATCCCCTACTACTTCTCTAACTATGTAAATGATACATCGCTTGTTTATGAAACAAGTGATAGTTTTCCTATCAAGCCCTCTATCAAGAAGTTTGGTTCTCCTCTAACAGGTTCACAAACAATCACATATAAGAGAATAAAGAACTGGCATCATATTTATGAAATTACTTTGCTAACAAATGATCAATCTATACAGCGTTACTTAAGTAATGATTCTAATATAATTGTGCAAAAGAATACTGTACATGAAGAAGAGTACTCTATTTCTCTTAAAGACAATATGAAATGACGAGGAGGAAACAAAAAAAGTAACTCTTCTTAATTGTTCAATCGTGGATTTACCATTATACTTTGAGTAGAAACAAGAAATTCATAGTATTGTGGGATTACCGCAAACAAATAAGGAGGGTTACCTATGAATAGAATAATAAAAATTGGGATGGATGTCCATACTACAAACTACACTTTATGCATTTTTGAGCCATCTTTTGAACATGATGGTACAGTTCACTGTATTACACAGGTAAAACCTGAAATTAAAAAGATCATTCATGTTATTGAAACTTTTAAAAAGAAACACGAAAATGAAGAACTAAATATTGTATGTGGCTATGAAGCAGGATGTCTAGGATATTCTTTATATCATGAATTAAAAGAGAAAGGTATTGAATGTGTTATCCTGGCTCCAACAACCATGAAAACTGAAAAAGGTGGAAGAAAACTTAAGAATGATTATCGCGATGCCAAGATGATCGCAGAATGCTTGGCTTATGGTGGATATTCTGCTGTACATATTCCTACTGAACTTGATAATTCAGTAAAAGAATTCATTCGTATGAGAGATGATATAAAAGAAAACCTGAAAAGCATCAAGCAACAAATAATTGCGTTTTTGACACGAAATGGTAAACAATTCAACGGTAAAAGTTACTGGACAAAAAAACATATTGATTGGATAAATATAATTTCTTTTAGTGAACCATTACTTCAAGATACCTTGAAAGAATATATGATTGAATATAATCATTTATGTGATCGTGTAGAGACTTTGGATAAACAAATTGAAGAAGTATCATTAAAAGAAGAATATGTAGAAAAGGTGCAACAGCTACAATGTTTAATTGGTATTAAAACGCATACTGCATTATCTTTAATCGTGGAAACAAGTGATTTCAATCGCTTTAAAAAAGGAAACATGTATTCGGCATATTTAGGCTTGATTCCTGGAGAAGACTCATCAGGAAATGATAAAAATAGACTTGGAATCACCAAAGCAGGGAATAGTCACTTAAGAAAATTGTTGGTTGAAGCAGCACAAGGTTATACACGAGGAAGAGTAGGATTCAAATCAAAAGATTTAAAAGCAAGACAGGAAAAATGTAGTAGTGAAGTAGTAGCATATGCGGATAGAGCCAATGAAAGATTGAGAAGAAAATACTGTAGAATGATCTTGCGAGGCAAAAAGTATAATGTAGCTAAAACAGCTATTGCAAGAGAACTTGCATGCTTTGTATGGGGTATTATGACAAATCATATGGATTTATGTAGTTGATTACATAAAGAATTAAAATTATTAGACAGAGTTTTGATCGTTATTAATAAAATTAATATGTAGTAAGAAAAAAGAATCAAGGCTATTGGACAGGAAATCTCTATAAGAAGATGGTTTAAGTTATTCAAGATATATCTATGTAGACACTTCTTATTCCAAAGATTTGATTCACGATAAAAGACAAAGAAACTTGCGGCGAAACCATTGACCTGAGGTAACCAATCCACGCATAACAGAGTGGCCAACCGCCGATAAATCTGTATAGAAGTTTCTTGTCCTATGGCCTTGATTAAAATTACACAAAAAAGATGAAAAACGAAAATCAAAGAATGTGATATTTCCACTTGACAATCGTCATTTCATAACAGATATACTTATGAAATATTCTTTCCTCTATGTTGTATTGTTGTTATCTTTGTTTCTATTAAAAGTTTTAGATATGATTGATTATCAAAAACATATAGGTATCTATAAACTCCATGGAATCAATTCAAAGTCCATTCTCTATCAATTAGATCATCAAGAATGGTACAGTTTAGTATTCTTCTATTGGTTTGTATGTCTTATTACAGATTTTATGATTGGTTATAATGGGAATAATCATTGGATACTATTGAAGTATGAAGGACTGTTATTTCTTATTCTATTAGCCTTATATGCCCTTATAGAATTCATATTCTATCTATATATTTCTAGTCATTCAATTAAACAATATATCGTAGGTAGTCACCTCATAGAAATGAAATCCTATGTCTTATTTGGTTTTAAAGTGATTGTAGTAGGTATATTATGTGTAATGACTTCTGTATTATATTCTTCTATCTCTAAAGCACAGTATGAATATAAGACTTTACAGTCAATAAAAGAAAAAACGCAGAATATGGTTGTCATTGATTCCTTTAAAGGAGAATATGTCTAGACCAGCAAGGCTGGAGTAACATATTAAAGAAGCTCCAAAACTTTATCGATTCACAGAATTCTATCTATGTAGAATCTCAAGCGCAGTTTGATGAAGATATTCTTCATAATATTCCTAATAGTGTACGTGTGAATCAGAATGTATTAGATATCTTTCATATCAAAGATATCAATAATCATTCTATTAAACCTCAATCACAAACATTATTAGTACCACTATCAAGAAAAAATGATTCTTCAATTAAAGAATATGGTGATGGATATGCCATCCAATATATTAAGAATAATCAGAAGATTTATTCTTATTCTACCCATCATAAACATAACGGCTGGTTGATTAATTCTATTATTGTGATAGATGAAAACAATGATCCCTATCTTTATATGATTCCATCACATAATATCAATAAGAAGCTTAAAGAAGCGGGTATTCCACCTGCGCTTAACTTCATAAAGCCTTACAATACACTAAATGAACAGCTAGAAGAACTCAATAAGACAATACAGAAAAATATCATCTCTATTCAATTAACTTCTATTTTGATGTTGATATTAATTTATGAATATATCTTCTTCTATTTCAAGAAATCAATTATGAAGATTTCTGTATTAAAGATTCATGGTATTTCTTTCTTCAAGAGATATCAGGAATACATTATGTTGGAAAGTATATGTTATGTGTTACTGCTTCTACTTTCATTATTTATTCATACTATTCATCCAATCATGATCATTATGATATTGATGGTAGATTGGCTTCTCTCTTTACTTCTCATTTATGCCTTAGAAAAGATCAAGGTAATTTCTTGTCTTAAAGGAGATGAATTAACATGAGTCTAAAAGTATCTCATTTATATAAAAGTTATGATAAACCTATTATCCAGGACTTTAGTTATACCTTTGAAGATAATCATATTTACGCGATTACTGGACCTTCAGGTTGTGGTAAAACCACATTATTATATCTATTAGGATTCTTAGAAAAGAAAGATCAAGGAAGCATACTTATAGATGATAAAGAACCCAAAAGTATTCAGAAACTTTATAAACATACTATTGGTTTCTTATTTCAGAATTATGCATTAATAGAGAATGAAACAATAGAACAGAATCTAAAGATGATTTTAAAGAAAGATCAATATTCTCTTATTCCTGAGGTATTAAAACAAGTGGGTATAGAAACACCAATAACACAAAAGATATATAAGTTATCAGGTGGACAGCAACAAAGAATTGCCCTGGCAAGACTCTTATTACATGATACAAAAATCATATTATGTGATGAACCAACAGGTAACCTAGATAAAGAAAATAGAGATATCGTATTTGATATTCTCTATAAGTTATCTAGAAAAGGTAAGATAGTCATTATGGTCACACATGATTTAGAACTTGCTTCAAGATGTGATGAAGAAATTAAACTATAAGTTAAAAAGGTGGATTATTCAATTTCCACCTTTTTCTTATGATTATAGATTATACTTATTATAATATAAAAGGCTGACACTCCTGCAATCACAAACTTACATTCTTGAGAAAGATGACTTATTCTCAAAATCAGTAATATCATAAGTGTGCTGATCATACAAATATTCTCTTGAAGTAATACTTTTGCGGATTTGTTTTTCTTCATACTTTCAATAAGTTCATAAATAACTACTATTGCATCAAAAATCAAAATAACTGCAGCTATTCCTAAACGATACTTTGATGGAATTGCATCAAGATCATTAAATATCAGAAATAGGAATGTGATGATTGAACCAGTAAAATAATTCAGAATTTTTCTCATAATAGACCCTCTCTTACATATAATAGTATATTATTTTTTTATTAGACGCTAGGGATTGTGCCTGATTTCTTTTGTTTCTTTTTCTTTCTTCTCTCTTTAATATTATGAGTAATTGCGATAGCCTGGTAAATTATTACTGAACCTGATAATATTGCAGCGATTATTGGATGTACAATACCTAAATGCAAAGGTATAAGAACAATAAGTGAAATAAGCACAAATATATCAGTTTGCAAGAATACTTCTTTTGACTTGTTCTCTTTCATTCTGTCATTAAGAACATATCTTAAAATGATTGCATCAAGCACAAAGAGTATTACTAATATAATTGATCGATTTTTTGATAATATTGTGTAAGAATCACCAAACATCAAATACCACACTGTGAACGCAGTACTCAATCTAGTACATATTTTCATGATGTTTGTTTTTTGTTAAAAATTCTATAATGAATCCTCCTATGAGAGTCTATTATTTTTGATTCTGATTTCATCGATTTCCTATCCTTAACAAAATTGTAGACCAAGCCTATAACTAAATATAATACAGTTATAGATTCTATTTCAGAACGAAATCTTAGTGGAACAACATTAAATACGAGAAGCATAAAAATAGTTGCTGGAACCAAAGTACAAACATAATCATCTAAAAACATTTTAATTGAATGATTTTTCTTTCTACTTTCAATAATTGCATATATTGCAAAGATTGCATCGAAAACCAGAATGATAGCCGCTATTGCTAGACGATATTGAGATGGAATCATATTGCTGCCATCTAATAACTCAAACAAGAGCGTAACTACTATACATATACAAATATTTAAATTCAAAAATTTTTTCATAGTAAGTCCTCCTTAATAAAATGTGAGTATTTAAATATAAGGTTTAGTGCTCATCTGCAAACTACTAGTTTTAAAACTATATGACTTTTTTGGGCCACTACCAAACTTCATTGTAAGAGTTATATAAGTTCTCCTATTATTCTTATAACATTTATATTTTAAACAGCCTTTTACTTGAGTTCCTACCGCTAACTTAAAAGCTGGCATCACCTTTTTAAAGGATGAAATAGAAGTCGCTGTAAAAGCTAAAATACTACCTGCTAGAAGTCCAGCTGTACGATAATCAACAGTGAAATTCATTTTATAATGTGATGCATTTCTAGGATGATTCGCATGAACAACACACTTTTTATTTCTTCCATTAATTGTGAGTACACCTGTCTTTTTATCATATACTATATAATCTACATGCTTTGTTTTCTTATTAATTACATCCACATATCTTTTTTCTCTATTCTCAAATAATTCATAGGAATAATAATTCAAATTGTTTTCTTCAATATGATCAGCAAAAACATTAGTTATCGGGATATTTAAAATCATCACAAGAGATAATAGTATTATCATTAATCTCTTCATTGCTTTAAACCTTCCTCTTTTTTAATTTCCATCTAGATGTTAACTAAATGTTATACTATGACCTTAAAATTGCCTATAATTCTCGCATAAGAGACACATTTTCGTGCATAAAAGACATTCCACAAAAAATCCTCTCTAATCTAATAAAATAATATGTTAAAATATTACAGAGGTGATGTTATGAATATACTGATTTGTGATGATAATACTGCTTTCGCAATGCAGCTACAAAAGGATATAAATGAATACTTTCATAATCCTAATATGATTACAAATGTGATTACTGACCATTTTGATCAAATAGAAGGTACATATGATGTTATATTCATGGATATTGAATTAAATGATAAGAATGGTATTGAAATCGCAAAATATCATAAAAACAAGCATAACTGTCTGGTTATATTCACATCAAGTCACGAGAATCTTGTATTTAATACATTCCAGGTTGAACCTTTTCAGTTTATAAGAAAGAACCATTATGATTATGATAAAAATATTGTCTTTAAGCAGTTAAAAGAGAAACTACTTACTCTTTATATCACTATTACACTTAAAGACAGTAAGCGTTCATTACAGATTCCTATTCAAGATATCTATTCAGTTGTTTCTATTGGTCATGATCTCGTTGTCCATACACCTAAAGAAGACTATATGACAACTGGTACTCTTAAAGATTTCTGTAATGATTATATCAATACACCACTTGTTCAGATCCAAAAGAATATGATTATTAATCTCCAATATGTAGAAGATTACAATCGTAATATTATTTTATATAACAATGAAAATCTTTCTGTAGGACGTATTTATAAAAACAACTTTTCACACCACTACAAGGAGTACAAAAAACTATGATATTTGATTTCTTATTTTCAGTTATAAGTACTGCAATGCTTTGTTTTTGCATCAGCAGTATTTTAATACCAGAAAAAAAATATTCCTACACTATTCTTTGTGCTCCTCTTACTCTCACAGAAACGTTTATTTTTACCAATCCTACTCTCCTCAATAACTTTTTATTGATCATTCTTATATGTGTAACACAGGCATGTATGCTTTATATTCATAAATATAAAGATGTGATTTATAGTATTTCTACAACACTTCTATTCTTTACTGCTTTACTTTTTGTGAATCTTTTATTTGTTCGTTTATTTTCCATATTGAATATAGGCGATTTTTATGGACTTCCTTTTGGAATTCTATATTGTATGATTTCCTTAGGGTTATTAAAGATATTAAAATATAATAGAAATAATCTTTCCTTCCTTGAAGAGAATAAGACCTTTGGCCTTATTGGGATTATATTACTTATATTAATCTGTTTACTCATGCAAGCTCTTTCTTTTATTAAACTACCCCAATCTACAATCATCTTAATGACTGTATTGGTATTTGTATTAAGTTTATTATTTCTTTTTCTATTCTTCCAATATAGACAGAATTACTTAGAAAAAGAGAAGTTAAGAATACAAAGAGAAAATAATGATCGAATCAATCATATATATAATTCTTTACTAAAGAAAGAACATCGTATGCTTTATGTATTAAGAAAGCTTGATCATGTAATTTCTGATGAAGAGGCACATCAATTCATTGAAAAAGAGATAGATGATCTAATGCATAAACAATATGTATCTCATACAAATAATCCTATCTTTGATCATAAGTTAACTATTCTTATGCAGAGTTTAGAAGATTATGATATCAAGATGATAGTCATGATTCCTGTTGATTCTCGTTTGGATAATACAGATATTATTGAACAGATGGAAATATTTATTAGAGAACATGTAACAGGTCATACAGAAATAAGATTAAAGGTTAAAGATAATCAATTTATTATAAATTGTAATGATAAAACTAAAAATATCCGCTTAAAAACGCCTCATTAACGAGGCGCTTTCTTATAGGTTATAGGATGCAATATATAGCTTATGATCCTGAGCTACTACAATCAGTGATCTTCCTACATCACTTTTCTTATAATACTTATAATCCTGAGTGAAGTCTGGCAACTGCTTTTGTGATACTTTTGCTTCTATGATATATTTATTGAATTCTTCTTCTATTTCATTATTCTTCTTATTATTCAATGTAATGGGAAGATTTTTGTTTTTAACTTCCTGTACCTCATAATATATTCCATCATTAGTAAATGAAGGAGAAGGTTTTACTTGATAGACAATGGTATTTTCTGAAGGGAAGTCGATATTCCAGTTTTCAGATATATAATTCATGTTCTTATAATGAAGAAACGTAGAGACAATCACAACAACAATAAGTGTTATAAGAATGACTAATATTTTCTTGAGTTTCATCATTTCACTCCTTTCTACACTTCAACTCTATATGAGATATGATTTATTGCCTATAATTCTTGCACAAGAGACATAAATTCTAGCATAAAAGACATTGAAAAAGTGCAGCCTAAGCTGCACTCTATTATAAGTCTACACCATAATCAGTAACAACAACCTGTCCTGTAATAGGTGCTGCATCATCACTTGCTAAGAAAAGAGTGACTCTTGCAACATCTTCTGGACTACATGGTTTAAGTGATAAATCACTATGAGCACTCATGGCACCCATCATCTTCATATCCATTGTATCAGGTGTTAAGCCTGCTGCCATATCTGTAGTAATACTACCCGGACAAATCACATTACAACGAATATTTTCTTTCGCAAAACGCATTGCAGTATGTTTAGTAACACCAATAATAGCTGCTTTTGTAGAAACATAAACAGCTCCTCCAGCGCCAAACTGACCTGCAACACTTGCAATATTTACAATAGAAGCACCACTTGTCATAACCTTTAATGCTTCAGACATACAATACATTGTACCCTTCTGGTTAATATCAATAACTCTATTTAAGTCATCATAATCAATACGATCAATCGCATTTAATCCTTTATCAAGTACACCTGCATTATTCACTAATACATCTACTTTACCAAATGCTTCTACAGTTTTAGAAACCAGGTTCTTTACATCATCAATCTTAGAAATATCAGTAGGTACACATAATACAGTACCTCCTGCTTCTTCAATTTCTTTACCTACTTCTTCTAATACTTCTTTTCTTCTTGCTGAAATAACAACCTTTGCACCTTCACTTGCAAATAATTTTGCAATAGCTTTACCAACACCTGCGTTACCGCCTGTAACGATAGCGACTTTATTATCTAATTTACCCATATTCAAGCCTCCTTGTTAAAATAGTAACATAACTGTAAGCGTATTCATAGAGTAGATAATCAAATTCATCTGTTTTTATATAAAAAAACACCTCAAGAATAATCTTGAAGTGTTTGAGATATTACTGTTCTTCTGGTAATTCCTTAAGATCATTATCACCAGTTACATAGTGTAAGATAGTCTTTGCAGCAGTTCTAGGGCCATCATATTCCTTACCCTTAATACCAAGTCTTGTACGAAGTACACCAACCTGTACACCCTGTTCAAACATCTTATGGAAGAATTCCTGTAATAATGGTTCTGTCTGTTCTTTTCTCTGAACTGGACCAAATGGGTTTGCGAAATAAGAGCCAACTAAACCATATTCAGTAGTAGTACCCTTAGCCATACGGTTACCAGCTCTGAATACCTTTAATGCATCTTCTTCAGTATCAAAGAATTCTAAGGCTTCACCTTCAGCTTCATAGTTATTAGCATATAAGAAGATATCTACATCATGATCAGCGATAACATCCTTATAATCAGTAATAGGAATTACGATACGAGCATTGACCTTATCTGGGTTCATGAATACAGATCTATCTAATTCCTTAAAGCTGTAACCAGCATCTAAGTCATCAAGACGAACGAAGGCACCAACTTCTGTACCTGAAGTCTTTACTTTACCGTCAACTAATGATAAGCAACCCATATCATCATAGATAGTCTTGATATCTTCGATATAAGCTTCACCATAAGCCTTAATCTGTTCAATAGTTTCTGATTTACCAGCACCAGAGTCACCCATTACAACGATATTCTTTTCAGAACCATCATGTAACTTCATCTGGATCATAGCACCATGGATAGGTAATTTGTGGTGGTTGATGTTAGATACGTTGTGAAGTGTTAAACACATCTTCTTCATATATCCGAAGTAATCGAATTCATCACTTGCTGATAGTTTAGCAACCATCATATCGTTCTTATCATCCTGGAAGAATGACTGATCCTTATTACCATCTTCATATCCATATACATATACTAAGTCTGGTTTATTATGTCTATATTCTGATTCGTCAGCTAATTCAAATAAGTTACATAAAGTAACACCCTGTGCCATGAATTTAGTATTGAAGTAAACGAAACATAATAACTTACCAACCTTTGCAGGGTAACATAACCACTGATCAGGATTAAATGTTAAGTCAGTAATTGGGTTTGTTCTACTTTCTGGGAATACACCATCTCTTTTATTTCTCTTAGAATAAGTGATGAATGGTGGATGAATAACAACCTGTTCAATGAATGGAACATCCTTTAAACATTCATAATCATCAGGTAAACCTGTAGTTAAGTGAGTAACAGTTAAACCAGCATTTACACCAGCTGTAATCTGTCTTAATACCTTATCGTTCTTACCTACAGCTTTCTGCATTGAACGATATACTTCTAATACAAGTTTTTCAAATGATTCCTGAGCATCCGCAAACTGAACACTCTGATAACCTGATTTCTTAGAGTCATTGAATACAATTGCATATCTCTGAAGTTTTCTCCAGTATAAATAAATGTCTTCAATTAACTTTACGAACATATCACGATCTTCAAAATAAACTGCATATTCTGGTCTTAATGCACATACCTGTTCTGCATCAAGTACAAGTAATAACTTGAAAATGCTTCTTAAATCTCCTAATAAGAAGAAATCATCCGCATTGCGTTCATGTAAATAAATATATAACTGTGTTTCTAATCTGCGCTGATTCTTAATGAATTTCTCCAATACTTTAGAGAAAGATTCACTTTCCACTAATTCACATCTGCTCTGACAGAATTCTTCAGAGAAGTTTAAGATTGCATTACCTCTAGTAATTTCGAATTTCTTAGCCATTTTTTCATCCTTTCCAAATAGATTATGTTAGCTCCTATCTATTTTATCCCATAATAACAGAGAAATTTACATTATGCAAAGCATAATTTTGTAATTATCATATGTAAGCGTTATTATTTATGGAATTTAGTAAATTCCCATTTTTTGCTTGCTAAGTTAGTTAAATCTAATATGTAACATAAAAAAGACCTTTACTAGAAGGCCTTAAAGAATACTTTACCTACTATTTCTTTCTTAAAAGAAACAGCACCTATATAACGAGAATCAGTAGAATGGTTTCTATTATCCCCCATGATAAAGACATCACCTTTTGGAACTGTATAAGTCCAATTAGTGTCTGTCATTTGTTCATTGATATATGTTTCATTCACTTTCTTACCATTACGATAGAGTTCATGATCAATACATTCTAGTGTATCACCTTGTTTACCAATGACTCTTTTAATAATCTGTCTCTGTTGTCCTAATATATTACATTTCGCAATCACAACATCACCATATTTGACATCATCATAATGATAGAACTGCTTATTTACTAAGACAATATTTCCTTCATGATAATTAGGTTCCATAGATTGTCCTTCTACATGAGAAATCTGGACAAAGAATAAGAAACCATATGTAAGAACTACTGTTACAAGAATTACTTTTACATATTCTAATATTGTTTGTTTCATATTTTTCATTTTAATCACCGACACGATTATACCATAGTTTTAGGACAATTCCTTGAATAAACTAAAAATAAAGGGAATAGGAATAATACTTGCACATAAATCCGCAATAGGCTGAGATAAGGCAAGACCTGTAATACCCCATATATGAGGCAATAAGATGACTAGTGGTATAAAGGCTAAACCACTTCTTAAAGCAGCTAAGAATGTCGCTATAACGCTTCTACCAATACTTTGGAACAACATATTCGCACCAATACTAATAGCCATAAAGAATATCGCAATACATTCAAATCTCATTGCGATAAACGCAATAGAGAGTACTTTTGTATCTTGTGTAAAAAGTAATAGAAGCGGTTTTGTGAAGTATAAACAGATAACACTTATAATACTTAATAGAATAGTAGAAAGAGTTACAGTAAATATAAATGCCTGTTTCAAACGATCATATCGTTTTGCACCATAGCTAAAGGCAGATACTGGCTGGAAGCCCTGACCAATACCAACTCCTACAGAGAAGATCAGATTAGATATACGACTCACAACACTCATTGCCGCAATCGCTTCATCACCATAAATACCTGCCGCAAAGTTAAGAGTCATTACACTGATACTATTTAATCCCTGACGACAGAGTGAAGGGAAACCTACCGCAATAATACTTCCTATCACATTCTTTTCTAAACTAACATATTGCCACTTAAAACAGCTTTGTGTCTTTCCTTTATGATACATAGAATAGAGTATAAAAGCACTGATATATTGAGACAGGGCAGTAGAAAGTCCTGCACCAGTCACACCCATATGGAATATTCTCATAAACAAATAATCACCAAAGATATTAATAATAGAACCTGATGTAAGTCCGATCATTGCAAGGGATGCCTGTCCTTCATATCTTAATATATTATTCATCACACATGAGGAAGTCATGGCAGGTGCTGCAATTAAAATAAAGAAAGCATACGCTCTTGCATAAGGTAATATAGTAGAAGTAGAACCCATCAAGTACATAAGTGGGTTAAGGAATATAAGACCTAGTATCGCAATCAAAGCACCAAAAAAGAGTGAACCAAAAAAGCTTGTAGAGGCAAATATACGTGCTTCTTCTACTCTTTTAGCCCCTAGTCTTCTTGATATATTCGCTCCTGCTCCATGACCAAACATAAAGCCAAAAGCTTGTAATATTGCCATCAATCCAAAGACAATACCTACTGCACCTGTAGCACTAGTGCCTACTGTAGAGACAAAGTAAGTATCAGCCATGTTATAAATATTAGTCACCAACATTGAGATAGTTGTTGGTAATGCTAGAGTAAGTATCAGAGAAGGGATTGGCTGTTTAGTCATTCTCTCATATTGTGATTCATATTGTGTCATAAAACTCTCCCCTTTTGGTTATTTATTATAAAACTACTTCTTACTTAAAACAATCAAGGTTCACATAATGAAAAAATTGTGTTAATGTAAGAGATGCGAGGTATGAGAAAATGTATAAAAAAATATTAACACTAGTATTATGTGCTATCTTTGTATTAACTGGATGTTCTTCTAAAACTGCTGTTAAATCACAAGCTAGTACATATGCAGTCCTTACTAAAAAGAAAAAGAGTGAGCTTCTCAAGATGAAGAAGCATTATGATCTTATTGTAGTAAGAAGTAAAGGTTTAACTACAGAAGATATGAAGGTTTTAAGAAAGAAAGCTAAACAGATTTATTTCTATATGAGTTTAAAGAAACCACATCATAAAGCTGAAGATTTAAAGGCTGATGGTATTTTTATTAGTAAGATTGATAATGCAGATGCATTGGATGCTCTTATTAAAGAAGCAAATCAGAATAAGTTAAAGGTTATTGTGAATAATGCCTATGATTATAGAGAAACTGTTTATAAGAATTCTAAGATGGTTGCAGGTGTAAACCAGACTAGTATGATGACTAAGAAACAGGGTAAGAAATATGTGAAACAAGATACTGAAGTATCAACACGTTTAAAGAAATATTTAAATACATGTCAGGAAAAAGGTATTGCGACTTATTTAGTAGAATATACTACAAATACTGACTGGAGAGCTGCAATCAGCGCTTATTGCAAGAAACATCATATTACTTATTACAATCCAACTATTAAGTAAGACACATGGAAACATGTGTTTTTCTTATATGTAAAAAAGACCTCCGAAGAGGTCCATTAATAGAAAACCCGAGCAAACATCATTTGCACAATGCCGCTACCGTAAAAGAATATCTTTTTCCACCTGACACGATAATACGCTGTCTAAAACCAATTGCCAACTACTAATCCAAGAAATTCAAAAGTTCTTTGGACTAATTTATTTGTTTTATAATAATTAAAATTTCTATCAATTCTTCTCATCAATTTCTTCAATTCCCCACTTTCGTATAAGGCAACTCCTTCACTTCTTACTATTTTCTTATGCATATACAACAACGTGATGATCTGCTGAATTCTCGCATTACTCATTCTATTTTTTCTAAAATTAGAATTCATATGTGGAATACATATCAATTCCTTTATAATCTCTTTATTTGTATGATGTCTGCAGTATGAGGTCTTAAATCATTCAATATACAATTACTATGAGCCGCCCCATTTCTAATTTTTTTACAAGTTAATAGCCTATAATAATCATCTTTCATTTCTTTGTCAGAGAATCGATTAGCACAATAGTGATAAAATCCAACTAATTCTCCAAACGATACAATTTCAATAAATGCCCAAACAGGATAATTTCCACCATATTTTTCAATAATATTTCTACAATAAATGCTTCTTCTATTTCTATTAATCTCAGATTCAAAATGATTCTTTTGCTTGTCATCCAAAGAATCAATATAATCTTTAACGATTTGATAACCATCTTCATCATACTCATCCATTTTCCTTAATAATTGTAGTTTCGTATGATGTTCAATATCCAAAGCCATCTCTACTATTCTATAGCGAAGACGCATATCAATGATCGACATATCTACTAGATAAGCAAATTCCAACTTAATATATTTTCCCTCGTTTTCTCCACCTGGATGTTTATCATAATTTTTTCTAAAAGAAGTCAACTTATAATAGTTATTATTGTATTTGAGATATTGTTTAGCAGAATCCTCGTCCATGATATTGAAAAGTATTCCCTTGTCTTTCAAATGTTGAATCTGTTCATCTAGAGATAATCTTGGCTTATTATTCTCCATCATCCATCTCCTTTAAACATATTTAAAAAAACATAAGATACACTCTTATAGTCTTCTACTTATTCATACTATTTGAAACTTCTTTTTTCTCATTATTACAGACATTGTTTACAGCCAAATCTTCTTGCACACCCATTACATATAGGCTTTGATGCACATTCTACACAATGATCACTAAATTCTCTTTTATATAATTGATCTTCTCTTAATTCATTATCAAAGAAATCATAAAGATGATATACAGGTTTCTTTCCTTGATAATTCATTCTAGAACGATAGGCTATTCTTGTCTGAGCTACTTTCCCTTTTACACGATAATGGATACCATCCTTCACAAAATGAGATCCTGTTTCTATAAAAGTGAATGTTGTATTCTTATTTACACATTGATTATGTAGCGATTTAATCCAATCGAAGTCACATGCTCTAGTACCACCATAATTCTCTCCACCGCATGTCACTTCTTCTATACGTCCATCTAAGTACTTTTCTAAATCAATAGGGCCAATAAGAGGTGCTAACATGACACCTCTATGTTTGGCTGGAATATCCAATAATATAGGTATACGCTCATCAGCACGTTTCTGATTCTCACATGTGACATTAAGTATCACATTCTCATATCCTTCACCCCAGTTATCTGGTAAGCATTCTTTAAGTCTTTCAGCTCTTTTAGTAAGTATATAAAAGAGTACATCCTGTCTTCTTCTAATCATGGACCAGACATCATCTCTCCATACATCTGCTTCTTCTAGACAGAAATCACTTGTCATACAGACTCTTATTTTTTCTCCACTTTGTATCTTATATGTACCATCTCTATTTTTAGAGAGTGGATATGCGAAATCATTGGTTTTATATATATGTGAACCATCTTGATTTCTCATCTTATCTAAAACATACATATAACAATTCATACACCCTTCAGAATACTTTACACAGCCATGCCAGGGATTCCAGATATCATGCATTATTAACTCCTTATCAAACTTACTTGTTTTACTTCAAACCATTTAATAATACGTCCAACACATAGTGCAGAAAATATTGTTCCTACACCAATTCCATAAAGTGGTGAACGTGTTACTAAACAAAGAATAATTGTAGACAATATCATTGTAATATCAAAGCAGTTCTTACACAAGGAATACGCCTTATTGAATCGATTAGAAATGCTTAAGATGACTCCATCTACTGGAGCTAAGACTAAATGAGACTGTACCATTGTATATATACCAAAAGCTGTACATACATTACCTGCAAGTAAAATCACAATACGCAAACCAACAGAATTAGGAGATACAGGAATAATGATCTGATATAGATCTAGACGGGAGTTTGACAGTTGTCTCCATTTTTTCACTAACCAAATCGCTCAAAACGTTGATTATATCAATGCTTTTGAGTTTTTTTATTGTCAAATTTGTGAAATTTATTGTAGGAATATGTAGGATTGTATGATATAATAGCTGTAGGAGGTGATGCCCATGAAATTGACTTTTTCAAAGTCTAAGAACTCTACATCACTTTATATTCAGAAATCATTCAGAAAGAATGGTAAATCCACTTCAAAGATAGTAAGAAAGCTGGGAACTATGGAAGAACTCCTTCCTAAACATAATAACAGCGAGGAGGAAGTCATTGCCTGGGGCAGAAAGATTGCCAAGAAGATGACGGAGGAAGAAAAAAGAGATAAGGATATTGTCCTTATCTCCCTATCGCAGTCAAAGCTTCTAGAACCAATGAAGCAGACATCATATAATGGCGGCTACCTTTTCCTTCAGGATATATTCCACAGCCTCAAGCTCGATAAGATCTGCAGAGATATACAGGCTGAGTATAAGTTCGAATATGATCTTGCAGATGTTCTATCAAGACTCATATATTCAAGAATAATCTATCCATCAAGCAAGCTCTCTACTTTTGAGGATTCAAAAAACTTTATTGAACAGCCTACATTCGAGCTTCATGATATTTATAGATCACTTGATGTTCTTGCAGAAAAGTGCGATAAAATTCAGGAATTTCTTTATGAGAATTCAAAAAAGGTTGTAAATAGAAACACTTCCGTCCTCTATTATGACTGCACAAACTATTTCTTTGAAATAGAAGAAGAACGCGGTAACTGCAGATACGGCAAGTCCAAGGAACATAGACCACTTCCTATCATTCAGATGGGACTTCTTATGGATGGTAATGGCTTTCCTCTTTCATTTGTCATATTCCCTGGCAATGAGAACGAGCAGCCTTCACTCATTCCACTTGAGAAGAAGATAATAAAGGATTTCGGTATCACAAAGTTCGTTGTATGCACTGATGCTGGACTTGCTTCTAATGATAATAGACAATTCAATACACAGGGTGAACGCTCTTATATCGTTACACAGTCTTTAAAAAAGATTAAGAAGCACATAAAGGACTGGGCACTTAATACAGAAGGATGGACTAAGGGTGATAGTACTGGATTAGACATATCTTCTGTAATGAAGGCTGTTGATGATGGTGAAACATTTGAAGATGGCATCTGGTACAAGGAAAGATGGATCAATGAGAATGGTATTGAACAGAGAATCATTGTTTCGTTCTCTCCAAAATACAGAGCCTATCAGAGATACATCAGAAGCAGACAGATTGAAAGAGCTAGAAAATCAGCTGAAAGTAATAAGAAAACAACTACTAAAAACCCTAACAGCCCTTCAAGATTCCTCGATGAGGTCAGATATACTGACAATGGCGAGGTTGCCGATAATGTGGAAGTAGTTGTGAATGATGGAAGAATAGCTGAAGAAGAGAAATATGATGGATTCTATGCAGTATGTACTACATTAGAGGATGATATAAAGGATATCAT
>ERZ869979.51-NODE-51-length-28083-cov-12.928944_pt1 | contig 28083 bp, 34 predicted proteins | sample MGYA00521269_ERZ869979 | MGnify/ENA primary metagenome ERZ869979 (study PRJEB32232, sample SAMN07284974) | human gut metagenome | biome: human-associated habitat; material: feces | host: Homo sapiens | place: Tanzania | collected 2014-04-05 ... | reverse complement strand
ACTCGCTAGCTCAGATGGCAGAGCATCTGACTTTTAATCAGAGGGTCAGGGGTTCAAATCCCCTGCGAGTCACCATCTTGATGCGGGTGTGGTGAAATTGGCAGACACGCTAGACTTAGGATCTAGTGCTTCGGCGTGCAGGTTCAAGTCCTGTCACCCGCACCATTCTGAATGCAGACACCGAATTATTCGGTGTTTTTTTATGCCTAAAAATAAAAAAATCTACCAAAATGGTAGATTACATTCCATTATAGAAGAGAATTTAATGAGGGGAAGCTCATTAGTGTCTCATATATTTTGGGAAGCTATAACAGAATGATGTGTATATTATAATACTCTAGGTTATAGTAGTAAATATGTATATGATTATGAAATCCCTTGTATTTTGTATCTGATTGTTTTACCATATTATTATAATTGAAATGGGAGCTAATTTGCTGAGAGTAGACATAAGTCTTGACCATGAACCTGATTTGGATAATGCCAACGTAGGAATTTATGAGCACCTTCTTTCAGCGTGCTCTTTTTTATGGAGGAATAGAATATGAACTACATTAAGAAGTTAAGAGAAGTAAAACCATTAGTACACAACATCACTAACTATGTTACAGTCAATGATGTAGCCAATGCGATTCTCGCAATTGGTGGAAGTCCTATTATGTCAGATGAAATTACAGAAGTCGCACAGATGACTTCTATTAGTAATGCATTAAATATTAATATTGGTACACTTAATCAGGTAAAGATTGCATCTATGTTTGAAGCAGGTAAAGCATCTAATGCATGTAATCATATTACTGTATTAGATCCAGTAGGTGCTGGTGCGACTGATTTACGTACAAATACATGTAAAGAACTATTAGACCAGATTCACTTTGATGCAATCAAAGGGAATATCTCAGAAATCAAGACTTTAATGGCAGGTACTGGTCATACTAAAGGTGTAGATGCTTCTGTAGAAGATCAGAAGAATTCACATGATCTCAATGATGATATCAAAGCATTCGCTAAAGAACTCAATACTATTATTATTGTGACTGGTCCTGTTGATTATGTCACTGATGGTAATAAATGTTATATGATTAGTAATGGATGTAAAGAAATGAGTGCTATTACTGGTACGGGATGTATGTTATCTGGTATTTTAGGATGTTTCTTAACAGTAGAAAATAGTGTAGATAGTGCAGCTGCTGCAGTGATGTCTATGGGTATTGCAGGTGAAATCGGTGCTTCTAAATTAAAAGAAGGTGAAGGTAACGCAACACTTCGTACTTATTTAATTGATGCATTATTTAATATGACAGATGAACAATTAGAAAAGAGTGGTAAATATGAAATTCAATAATGACATGTTAAGACTCTATGCAGTCACAGATCGTCACTGGACAGGAGAACAGACTCTATATGAACAGGTAAGAGATGTTTTAATGGGTGGTGCCACTTGTCTTCAGTTAAGAGAAAAAGATCTAGATGAAGCCTCTTTCTATGAAGAAGCAAAGAATATTAAAGAATTATGTCGTTTATTTGATGTACCATTTATTATTAATGATAATGTCATGCTTGCGAAAGAAATAGATGCGGATGGTGTTCATGTAGGTCAGGATGATATGGCCTGCGTAAAAGCAAGAGAAATACTTGGACCAGATAAAATCATTGGTGTCAGTGCACATACTATAGAAGAAGCGAGAATTGCGAAAGAACAAGGAGCAGACTACTTAGGAGTAGGGGCCATATTCCCTACATCATCTAAAGATGATGCAGAAGTATTAGGAATTGAACGTTTAAAAGAAATGACAGAAACAATTGATTTACCAATGGTAGCCATTGGCGGAATCAGTTATGATAACTGTTTATTACTTAAGGATACTGGTATTGATGGTATTGCGGTCATTAGTGCTTTATTTGGTCAGAAGAATATTAAGCAGGCAACTATTGATTTAAAGAAACGTGTGGATGCATTATATGAAACAATGCATACATGCTTAACAATTGCTGGTAGTGATTCCAGTGGTGGTGCAGGCATACAAGCAGACTTAAAGACAATGCTTGCCAATAAAGTATTTGGTATGAGCGCTATTACAGCCCTCACAGCCCAGAATACAACTGGTGTGACAGATATTATGGATGTCACTCCAGGCTTCTTAGAAAGCCAGATTAGAGCTGTATTTGATGATATTTATCCTGAAGCTGTTAAGATTGGTATGGTCTCTTCTAAAGAATTGATTCATACTATTGTAGAAATGTTGAAACATTATGATGCGAAGCATATTGTGGTAGATCCAGTCATGGTGGCTACTAGTGGCGCAAAGCTTATTAGTGATGAGGCAATCTCTACATTAAAAGAAGAATTACTTCCTATCGCTGAAGTCATTACACCTAATATTCCAGAAACAGAAGTACTCACTGATATGGAAGTCAAGACTGTAGAAGATATGGAAAAAGCAGCCAAGAAGATCTATGACACATATCATTGTGCTGTATTAGTCAAAGGTGGACATCAATTAAATGATGCCAATGACTACTTATACAATGGTGAAAAGGGTACTTGGTTTAAAGGACATAGAATAGACAACAGTAATACACATGGTACTGGATGTACCTTATCAAGTGCTATTGCATCTAACTTATCTAAAGGCTATACACTAGAAGAATCAGTTAGACATGCGAAAACATATCTTTCTGGCGCAATAGGTGCTATGTTAGATTTAGGTCAGGGAAGTGGGCCTATGGATCATGGCTATAATATCTAAAAGTACACAATAATTCCATAACTGCCTGGTATAATCTCTTTTAAGAGGTTAAGGGCATGAAAGAATTCAAAGCGTGGTTTATACTTATTTTATTTATTTTGCTTCTTCGAGTTATATATCTGTTACTTGAAGGTGGGCATATCTTATGAATATCCTCTAGACATATGATCTGGAGGATATTTTTATTTAACCTAAAAACTTGCATATTAACATTTGTAAAGTTAAAATGAAATAAATTGAGTTAAAAGAAAAACCCCTATAGAAGAATTACACCTTCTATAGGGGTTTATATTATTTAGTTAGGTTTTTCTGGTATTCTTTTAAGTCTTCTATGACGTTCTCTATTGTATCATATACCCAGCCAATCTTTTCATCAGGAATATGCTGACTATAAAGTTCAGATAACTCTCTATGGAACTGATTGTGGACTTCTAATGCCTGATATCCTTTATCAGTAATACGTAGATATGTCACACGATGATCCGCAGAAGAACGTTCTCTTGTAAGAAAACCTTTATTCACAATAGTCTTTACATTAGTAGTTAATGTTCCTACAGTCACCTTTAATGTCTTTGCGACATTAGTCATAGTAGGGAACTGCTGCTTACTTACAGCCTCTATAATATGCATTTCATTCATTGATAACTCAGGAAAAGGACTATATTTAATATAATCTTCCTGTACTTTAATAGCGAGTTTAAAAACTGTATTAATAGAATCCATTAAATTATTCTTTTTCGCGTCCATAATTCCACTCCTTGACTCTATTCTACAATTTTAACACATATTTGAGAAGCCTTATCGTACATAACCAAGTGATAATTCATTCAAAAGAATCGTATGTTTTTTCTTGTTTTCATCTTCTATCACAAGATGACAATTCTCATCTAGATACAAGAATTTCACTAAACCATAGTCTTTATATGGAATCTTCTTCCCTTGCAAATAAGAATGACGATTCATGCCTTCTAATAAGGATACAAAAGGCATATGAAGCATATTCTTGAACGTATCAATAATATTCAACATTAGCTTTTCTTTATCAATAGGTTGATCAATAACATCTGATAAAGAATAATAAGGTCCTTTATTCACATTGAGACCTATCCCAATAATAATACCCTGTAAAGTATTCTCATAAATAGTCTCTACAAGTATACCTGCAATCTTTTGATTATTGACATATATATCATTAGGCCACTTAATAAGGGCATTAATCTGTTTCATTCTAAGTACTGTCACAATCGCATAAGCCATAATGGCAGACACCTTTAAAGGATCCGTGTTTTGCTTCATATAGTAACTAAAGAGAAGCTGTTCATTCTTATCTGCCTCCCAGATATGATTAGAACGTCCTCGACCATGAGTTTGATAATGTGCACGGACAATTGTATCATCATCTAATTCCTGATAATGATCATGTATATACGTATTGGTAGAATCAATCTCTTCAAATTCTATATATTTCATTATTCACCAATCGCAAAAGTGAGTTCAGCCTGTACAACAGTTTTTCCATTGACTGTTGCTTTTGCTTCACCAATACCAATCTTACCTCTCATTCTTGTGAGAGTGCATTCTAATTCCATCACATCTCCAGGAACAACCTGTCCTTTAAACTTACATTTATTGATTCCTGCAAAGAAGACAATCTTACCTTGATGTTCTTCCTGACTTAATATCGCAATACATCCAGTCTGTGCTAAAGCTTCTACAATCAATACACCTGGCATCACATGATGTTCAGGGAAATGCCCCATAAACTGCATTTCATTGACACTCACACACTTAATACCCTTTGCATATTCTCCTGGTTTATAATCAGTAATACGATCTACAAGCGCAAAAGGATAACGGTGAGGATTAATCTTCGCAATTTCGTTACTATTTAGTTCCATTGTCATACTCCTTGAATATAATACTCGCATTATGTCCACCAAAGCCTAATGAATTACTCATGACATAATGTAGTTCTTTTTTCACACCATTATTAGGTACTACATTTAAATCACACTCTTCATCCTTTACGTGATAGTTTAAAGTAGGAGGAATAAAGTTATGCTTTAATGCGAGTACTGATAAGACAGCTTCAATACCGCCTGCAGCCCCTAAACAATGTCCTGTATGACCTTTAGTAGAACTTACTGCAAGCTTGTAAGCATGTTCCTTAAATACTGATTTAATTGCTTCTGTTTCACATAAATCATTTAAATGAGTAGAAGTACCATGCGCATTAATATAATCAATCATATCATAACTGATTCCTGCATCATCTAGTGCATTCTGCATGGCATAAGCACCACCTTCACCATTAGGAAGTGGGGCAGTAATATGATGGGCATCACAGCTCACACCATAACCAGTCATTTCACCATAGATATGTGCACCTCTCTTTAATGCATGTTCTAATTCTTCGAGAACTAAAATACCAGCCCCTTCACCCATGACGAAACCATTTCTTTCTTTATCAAAAGGAATAGACGCACGACTAGGATCAGTGGCATCACTTAAAGCCTTCATAGAAGTAAATCCACCAATACCTAAAGGAGTCACTGACGCTTCACATCCACCTGCAATCATGACATCCTGATAACCATCACGAATATTTCTAAATGCATCACCAATCGCATTTGTACCACCTGCACAGGCAGTCACTGGGCAGGTACATAACCCTTGTGCATGGTATGCAATCGCAATATGACCAGCTGCTAAGTTAGAAATAGTCATAGGAATAAAGAAAGGAGATACTCTATCGAAACCTCTCTTTTCTCCTGTCTGGTAGTTCTTTTCAATAGAACCTAAACCACCAATACCACTTGATACAATAACCCCAAAACGATGAGAATCAATGTTGTTGATATCAAGTTTACTATCACTCATTGCCTCTTTTGCGGCAATCACACCCATCTGGATAAAGCGGTCCATCTTCTTAGCTTCTTTTTTATCAATATACTTTGTGACATCAAAGTCTTTAACTTCTCCTGCAAGAGTGACCTTCATATCTTTTGTATCAAATAAAGAAATAGGCGCAATACCACACTTACCTTCTTCAATAGATTTCCATGTTTCTTCTACATTATGTCCAATAGGATTAATAGTTCCTATACCTGTTACTACTACTCTACGTTTTGTCATAAGCTCCTCCTTACATAGCCATTCCACCATCTACATGGATGGTCTGTCCTGTAATATACTTAGCATCATCACTTGCCAAGAATGCGATTGTCTTTGCGACATCTTCTACCTGTCCTAAAGTACCTAAAGGAACAGATGCCTTTAAACCAACTTTAATTTCATCACTTAATACTTCTGTCATATCTGTTTCAATAAATCCAGGAGCCACTGCATTTACAGTGACACCTCTAGGACCTAATTCTCTTGCAAGAGACATTGTCATACCAATGACACCTGCTTTACTTGCTGCATAGTTCACCTGTCCTGCATTACCAATCACACCTACGACAGAAGATAAAGAAATAATATGACCAGACTTCTGTTTCATCATTAAACGACTTGCCTGCTTCATACATAAATAAGTTCCTTTAAGATTTGTATTAATGACTGCATCAAAATCTTCAGTCTTCATTCTTAAAATTAACTGGTCTCTTGTAATCCCTGCATTATTCACAAGAATATCAAGATGTCCAAAATACTTCTTGATACTCTTGAAGATGTTTTCTACATCCTCTTCATGAGAAATATCACCTTCAACACATAATACATCTCTACCAAGATCTTTTAGTTCTTTCACTAATTCTTCAGCTAATACTTTATTTTTTTCACTTGCACGATAATTTAACGCAATATCTGCACCTTCTCTTGCAAGTTCCATCACTGTTGCACGTCCAATACCTTTTAAACCCCCAGTGACAAGGGCTACCTTATTACTTAGTCTCATTTAATGCCTCCACACACTTCTGTAAAGAAGCCATATCTTCTACCTGATATGTCTTGATTTTTCTATCAATCTTACGGACAAAACCGCTTAAAACTTTACCAGGACCAATTTCTATAATTGTATCCACACCATTATTGATCATCGTACGAATACTATCTTCAAAATATACAGAACTCATGACCTGTTTTTCCAACATTTCCTGTACGCTGCAATCTTCTAATTCCTTACCTGTACAATTGAAAATTACTGGTACATTCATTTCATGGAATTTCACGTCTTTAAATACTTCATGAAGTCTTGTACTTGCATCTTTTAATAACTTTGTATGGAAAGGACCACTTGTATTTAAAGGCACAGCTCTTCTTGCACCATTGTCTAATGCCTTCTGACCTGCTTCTTCTACTGCTTTCTTCTCTCCTGCAATAACTAACTGACCAGGACAGTTATAGTTCGCAATAGAAACATACCCATCACAGCTTTCACAAATATTGAGTAATGGCTCACGTTCAAGTCCAAGAATCGCCATCATTGCACTTTCAATTCCTTCAGCTGCCTTTTCCATTGCAAGACCTCTTTCTCTTACAACCTGGATTGCAGTCTTAGGATCAAATACACCTGCTGCACTTAAAGCACTATATTCACCTAAAGATAAACCACATACATAATCAGGTGTAATACCATTCTTCTTTAAAAGAAGAGTTGCCATATTGGCTACTGCTACCATGGCTGGCTGAGTATAACGAGTCGTACTAATAGTCTTTTCATCACTATTAAACATGATATCCTTTAAATCAAAATCGAGTTCTACATTATCTAATAGGTTTTGACAATCTTCATCATTTTCATAAAAAGACTGCCCCATACCTACATACTGTGTTCCTTGTCCTGCATAGATAAAACCGAGTTTCATACAATACCCTCCATTAATTCATCAATCAGATCACTTACATGTACAATTCTTTCAATGCGATAACCATTTGTGCCAGTAAATACAAGACCATTCTCACAATCACCATTTACCGCATTAATTAAAGCCTGAGTAATACAATAAGGAATAGACTTCATATCACAGCTCGCAATACATCTAAAACATCTCTTAATAGGATGTGTCTTTTCCATAAAAGGTGTCATAAATGCACGTCCTGGCATACCTACAGGAGACTGTACAATCTTGATATCTTCCTTCTTACCATTTATAAAGTAATTCTTATATTCCATCGAAGCATCACATTCATAAGTACCAATAAAACGTGTACCCATCTGAACACCATCAGCTCCAGCTTCTAACATCTCTTTAATATCATCGTTAGTATAAATACCACCTGCTACAAAGACTGGAATAGAATGATTAAATAACTCTTCAAAGCCTTTCACAACTTCCTTAACATCCTTTAAGATATCCTTTAAAGAAGCACATGTATTCTCTAATAGTTCCTCTTTCTTAAATCCAAGGTGACCACCTGCTTTATAGCCTTCAATCACTATAAAGTCAGCTGTACGATTATATTGACGCTTCCACTTATTTAAGATTAAACGTGCAGCTTTACCAGAAGATACAATAGGCGCAATGGCTGTCTTTTCATCCACATATTCAGGAAGCTTTAATGGAAGACCAGCCCCAGAAATAACTGCATCTACACCACTCTTTACAGCTTGTCTGACATGCTGTTCATAATCACTTAAGGCCACCATGACATTGACTGCCACCATACCTTTATTATCAGATATTTCTTTCGCACGTTTGATTTCTTCATCAATCGCCTCTAGATTTGCCTTCTTTGTATCTTTTAGAAAAGAAGGCTTCTTAAAACCAATCTGGGCTGTAGAGATAACACCCATTGCCCCTTTCTTAGCTACATTTCCAGCTAAAGAACTAAGAGAAACACCAACACCCATACCTCCCTGAATTAATGGGAGAGATAAAGTATGTGATCCTATATTCATAGATGAACCTCCATCACACGTTTCTTTTCTTCTTCATATTCTTTAAATAAACCTTCAATGATCTCTTTTAGACTTCTCTCTTCATGTACCATACCAGCAACCTGACCACTCATTAAAGAACCAGTATCTACATCACCTTCAAATACAGCACGCTTTAAAGAACCTAATGTATACTTCTCTAATTCCATCATTTCGGCACCTTCTTTTTCTTTCTTAATATAAGTACGTGCCATCTTATTCTTTAAGATACGTACAGGAGTTCCTGCAATACGTCCAGTAACAGTTGTATCTGTATCCTTAGCCTTAATGATTGCATCTTTATAGTTCTGGTGAATAGGACATTCATGACTTGCAAGAAGAATAGTACCAACCTGTACACCATCAGCACCAAGTGCCACTGCTGCAAGAAGCTGTTTACCACTCGCAACCCCACCTGCGACAATCACAGGAATATTCACTGCAGCCTTGACTTGAGGTACTAAAGCCATAGTAGTGAGTTCTCCAACATGACCACCAGATTCAGTACCTTCCGCAATAACAGCATCTACACCTGCTCTTTCCATACGTTTCGCAAGGGCAACACTAGGTACTACAGGCATTACAATAATACCTGCTTCTTTCCACTTCTTAATATAAATACCAGGATTACCAGCCCCAGTAGTCACTACAGGAACCTTTTCTTCTACCACAATATCAGCCATTTCATCAGCCTGTGGATGTAATAACATCAAATTAACACCAAATGGTTTATCTGTAAGTTTTTTTGCTTCACGGATGTTTTCTCTTAACATATCAGGAGACATACCTCCTCCTGCAATTAAACCTAAACCACCTGCATTAGATACAGCTGCCGCAAAAGCACCTGTCGCAATATTAGCCATACCACCCTGAATAAGAGGGTACTTAATCTTTAATGTTTCATTTAACCACATAGTCTTCTCCTTACCACTCTATCAGATTGGCACCATAAGTCAGTCCTGCACCAAACCCTACACAGAGTATCTTCATACCTCTTTTTAATAGTTTCTTTTCATTCATCTCTGCAAGTACAAGAGGAATACTTGCAGCAGATGTATTTCCATATTCATCTACATTCAGATAGAACTTATCCGATGTTACTTTCATTTTCTTATAAACATGACGAATAATTCTTTCATTCGCCTGATGCACCACAAAGTAATCAATATCATCTTTAGTCAGTGATGCTTTTTCTAATACTTTCTCTATACACATAGGCAGAACTCTTGTCGCAAACTTAAAGACTTCTTTACCTTCCATATGTAAATAATCATTCTTTAAACCATAAAGCACTTCTTCATTGCCTTCTGATCCTTGATAGTCTACAAATAATTTATTGTCTTTTTCTAATACAACAGCACCAGCCCCATCACCAAACAAGATGCATGTTGTACGATCTTTCCAGTCAATTAGATTTGAAAGCTGTTCAGCACCAATGACTAGTGCATAACGTTTATCACTTGTATAAAGTAATGAACGTGCCACTGATAATGCATAAACAAATCCACTGCATGCTGCGTTTAAATCAAACGCAAATACATTATTATTTAAACCTAAACGTTCTTGTAAGAGACAGGCAATAGAAGGAGTGTTATAGGGAGAAGACATTGTAGCTACAATAATGATTCCAATATCTTCTTTATTAATACCTTCTAATGCCTTTAAAGAGGCATGACATGCCATATCTACAAGTGTTTCATCTTTACTTATATGACGTTTCTTGATACCAGTGCGGGGATAAATCCATTCATCACTCGTATCAACAATCTTTGATAAATCATCATTAGTCAGTACATTTTCAGGTACATAATATCCTGTATTGATGATAGAAATACCCTTATCCATTTTTCCATTCTCCAATCTTACGATATCTGTTGTATCTTTTACGTATGAGTGAATTGACATCCATTGGTACAAGAATATCTAACTGTTCTCTAATTACCTTACGTATTGTACGATACACTGCAGTAGGATTAGTAGTCATACCACCTAGAGGTTCTTTGATAATTTCATCAATGATTCCATAATGATATAAATCTTCAGCTGTCATCTTCATGACTTCACAAGCTTCCTCAATACGTTCTCCTTTAACATCCTTCCAAAGAATAGACGCAAAACCTTCAGGAGATAAAACAGAATATACCGCATTTTCTAACATAGCTAAGTGATCACCAATACTAAGGGCTAAAGCACCACCACTTCCCCCTTCACCTGTAATAATCACAATAATAGGAACCTTTAAATCACTCATCATCATTAGACTCTGACCAATAGCTTCACCAATCCCATTCTCTTCAGAACTAATACCAGGATAAGCACCCGGTGTATCAATAAAAGTAATAATAGGACGATGGAACTTTTCAGCCTGTTTCATTAAACGCATTCCTTTACGATATCCTTCAGGACTTGCCATACCAAACTGACACTTTAGGTTATCATCCAGACTTCTTCCTTTTTGATGACCAATAATTGTGACAGGCATGTTATTAAACATCCCAATACCACCGACAATTGCCTGATCATCCTTGAAATAACGATCTCCACGCATTTCTAAAAACTCATCAAATACATGATCAATAAACTCATGAATATGAGAACGTTCAGGCTTTCTTGCAAGATAAACACGATCATATGCACAAAGATGTGTATATGTCTCTTTCTTATAATCATTGATTGTTTCTTCAATCTTAGTGGAATCTATTTCTCGATCATTCTTAATGACTGCAAGCTTTTTTTCTAGCTCTGCAATCTTTTCTTCCTTTTCCTTTAAAGACATATAACCCTCCTTATACATGCATATGTAATAATAAAGCCAATGTGTCACGCATCTTCTCACGTTCCACAATCATATCTACAAAGCCATGATCTTCTAAGAATTCAGCACGCTGGAATCCTTCAGGTAGCTTTGTTTTCATTGTACTTTCAATAACTCTAGGTCCTGCAAAACCAACTAGTGCACCTGGTTCTGCAATATTAATATCACCAAGCATTGCGAATGATGCAGTAACACCACCTGTTGTAGGGTGTGTTAAATAAGAAATATAAAGAAGACCTGCATCTAAATGACGCTTTAATGCAGCACATGTCTTACCCATCTGCATTAAAGAGAAGATCCCTTCCTGCATTCTTGCGCCACCACTTGATGAAAAGATAATTAAAGGTAATTTCTTTCTTGTCGCCATTTCAATTGCACGTGTAATCTTTTCACCTGCAACACTACCCATAGAAGCCATCATAAAACGATGATCCATGACTACTACAATCGTACGCATATGATCAATACGACCACCTGCTACAACAACACCATCATGTAATCCTGTCTTATATTCATACTTTTCAATCTTCTCTTCATAATTAGGGAATCCTAAAGGATTCCCAGATTTCATAGAAGTGTAGTATTCTTTGTATTTCTTGTTGTCAAATAATGCATCTAGACGTGCATAAGCATCAATAAAGAGGTGATGACCACAATGAGGACATACCTGTAAATGATTCTTTAAATCAAGTGTACGAATTGTCTGATTACAGCTAGGACAAGCCTGATATAAACCATCAGGTACTTCCTGTTTTTCTACTTTCTTATCTTTATTTAAATAACGACGAAAGTCCTGTAATTGTTGTTTTCTTTTCTTCCAGATATTATCCATTTTCACTCACCATCTCATCTAAATGTGTTTCAATAAAACTTGTATCAAAATGACCTTTAATATAATCAGGTTGATGTAGGATATAGAACTGTAATGTCTGGTTAGTTGTAATACCTTCAATTACTAGTTCACTTAAAGCACGTCTCATACGCTTAATCGCTTCTAATCGAGTAGGAGCATGGACAATCACTTTCGCAACCATTGAGTCATATTGAGTAGGAAGTGTATAACCTGTATACAACATAGTATCCACTCTGACTCCTGGTCCTCCAGGTAAATGCATGAAGTTCACCTGTCCAGGACAAGGTCTAAAGTTATGGAAAGGATCTTCCGCATTAATACGACATTCAATAGAATGACCTTGTAAAGTAATATCTTCCTGTTTAAAGTTTAAAGGTAAACCTGATGCAATACGAATCTGTTGTTTAATTAAATCAATACCAGTAACCATTTCAGTAATAGGATGTTCTACCTGAATACGCGTATTCATTTCAATAAAGTAATAGTTGTTGTGTTCATCTAAGACAAACTCAACAGTACCGGCATTGGTATAACCAGCACCCTGTGCTGCCTTGACGGCAGATTCACCCATTTTTAAACGTAAAGAATCATCTAATACCTTACATGGTGCTTCTTCAATCATCTTCTGATTACGTCTTTGAATAGAACAGTCTCTTTCACCTAAATGAATGACATTGCCATGCTCATCTGCAAGAATCTGGAACTCAATATGTTTAGGATTCAAGACAAGCTTTTCTACATACATATCATCATCCCCAAAACATGCTTTAGCTTCTGCTTTGGCAGTCATAAAGGCGTTCTCTAGTTCATCTTCACTAAAGGCCTTACGCATACCACGGCCTCCGCCACCAGCACTTGCTTTAATAAGGACAGGATAACCAATTTCATTCACAACTTCTTTTAATTCTTCATATGTATTGACTGAACCATTTGAACCTGGAACGACAGGAACACCTGCTTCAATCATCATTTCTCTTGCCTTAGATTTATTACCTAATGCATCAATGACATCACCCTTAGGACCAATAAACTTAAGTCCACAAGTCTCTACCAGTCTCGCAAAATCACTATTTTCAGATAAAAAACCAAAACCTGGATGAATAGCCTGACAACCTGTCTCTACTGCGGCAGTAATAATCGCTTCCTTATTTAAATAACTATCAGCACTCTTAGGACCACCCACACAAACTGCTTCATCTGCTAACTGTACATGTAATGCATTCTGATCAGCCGTAGAATAAATGGCTACCGTTAAAATATCCATTTCTTTACATGCACGTATAATACGAACTGCGATTTCTCCACGGTTCGCAATTAAAATCTTCTTAAACATACTATTCCTCAATGATCATTAAAGTTTGATCAAAGCTTACTAATTCTTCATCCTTCACTAATAAAGAACGGACAGTACCATCTACAGGTGCCTTAATTTCATTCATGACCTTCATGGCTTCAATAATACATAATGTCTGTCCCTTAGTGACTTTTGACCCTTCCTTGACAAAAGGCTGATCATCTGGGGAAGGAGAAGAGTAATAAACACCTACAAGAGGAGCCTTTACTTCTGTACCACTAACTACTGGCTTTTCTTCCTTTGCTTCTTGTACAACTACAGGCGCACTTTCACTAGATACAGAGACAGGTGCAGTTACCTGCACCTGTTGACTCTTTTCAAGTTCAAGTTTCACGCCTTCCATTTCAATTTTCATCTTATCGATATCTGCTTGTTCAAAAGCTTCCATCAACTCTCTGACTAAATCCATAGAAAACCTTCTTTCTTTGAAATTCAAACTATTTATTTAAAAAATTAAGCATTAGCTTCTAAGTAATCAACAATGTCCTTTACAGTAGCCATCTTGTTAGCTTCTTCATCAGGAATCTGTACATCGAATTCATCTTCTACAGCCATAATTAATTCAACGGCATCTAATGAATCTGCATCAAGATCATCCTTTAATGATGCTTCTAATGTTACCTGTTCTTCATCACAGCTAAGTGAATCTACAATAATATCTTTTACCTTATCAAATGTTGTCATGTTTATATCCTCCTTATGACAAAACTGTTTTTCTTAATACAATCTTTTCTAATTTCAATGCGATAACACAGCTTACTGCAATCTTTAATGCATCACCAAGTAAGAATGGTAATACACAAGTCATTAATGTACTTAGAAGTGCTGCTTTCATTGTATACATGAAGTAAATACTTCCAAGTCCATAAGTAATAGCTGTTCCAATGACCATGGCAATAATATGTCCCTTAATTGAACGATCATGAGTAATGATTGTACTCATAACTAAAGCCATGATAGGAAAACTAAATAAGAATCCACCAGTAGGACCTAGCAAGGCACCCATGCCACTATTGAAATGACTAAATACTGGAAGACCAATACCTCCCATAATTAAATAACATAGCACTGTATAGAATGCATGGTTTGGTGTCAATAGACACGCAATGAGATAAATGGCCAGGGTTTGTAATGTGATAGGGACAGCTGTAGGCAATGTGACAGAAATCTGTGATAAACAGATTAATACCCCTAACATCAATGCATCTCTGACTAGATTTGATACATTAGATTTCATATCATTCTCCTTTACTACTTGGAATATCAAACTATTCCTTGACTTGCATTATAGACCTTTGATTTCAAAAATCAAATAAATAAGCCATAAATATGACAAATGACCCAAAATTGTACAACAAATATACTAGTTTGAAATTAAAACAAATATAATAAGCACTTACATTTGAGTCAAATAAGTTGATAAATGACACAAAAAAGAGAATAATAGAGGAAAGAAAGTGAGGTTTATGTATGAAAAAGATCACAATGTTTTATTTAGAAGAGTGTCCTTTCTGTAAGAAAGCAGAAAAGGCAATGGAAGAATTAATGGCTGAAAATTCAGTATATCAATCATTAGATATAGAGAAGATTGAAGAAAGTGAAAATGTCGCTTTAGCTGAAAATTATGACTATTATGCGGTTCCATCATTATTTATTGGAAAAGAAAAGTACTTTGAATGTACAATCCAGGATGATTATGATTCAATCAAGGCAAACTTTAAGCGTGTTTTTGATGAGGCTTTAAAATAATGGGTCATTTCTATTTTACTCGTCATGGTCAGACTATCTGGAATGTAGAAAATAAGATATGTGGGGCAACGGACATTGCCTTAACAGATCTAGGCCATAAACAAGCAAAAAAGCTTGGACAATATATTAAAGATAATCATATTCATATAGATCAGATTCTTTATTCACCACTAAGTCGTGCAAAGGATACTGCTTTACATATATCTGAAGTTACAGGTATACCAGCTGGAGAAGAATTAAGACTTAAGGAACAGAACTTTGGGAAATATGAATCAACACCTAGAAATGGAGAAGAATTCAAAAAGGCTAAGACATGTTTTGTGAATTCTTTTGAAGGAGGAGAAACAATGTTGCATCTTGCACATCGTATTTATAGTTTATTAGATGATGTGAAGAAGGATGAGGAACATGTTTATCTCTTAGTGGCTCATAATGGTATTTCTCGTATTATTGAATCTTATTTCCATGATATGACGAATGATGAATTCTCAGCCTTTGGAATCAAGAATTGTGAACTCAAGAAATATGAGTATTAAGAAGTACGTAAGTGCTTCTTTTTTATTGAATGTGTGACCGATTTCATTATAATAGTATAGAGATGGAGGAATAATAGAATGAGACCAAAAATACACTTTACAGCACCTAGAAACTGGATCAATGATCCTAACGGGCTAAATTACTTTAATGGAGAATATCATATCTTCTACCAGCATTTCCCATATGATACATCATGGGGTACTATGCATTGGGGACATGCAGTGACTAAAGACTTTATGAATTTCAAGCATCTCCCAATTGCGTTATATCCTTCCAAGGATTATGACAGAAATGGAATCTTCTCAGGTTCTGCATTAAACTATAATGGTAAGATGTATCTTTATTACACAGCTATTAAGTATCGTATTGAAAACCCTGAATATATCCATAAGCCACTTATTAAGGATGACTTAATCGCATCACAGGCATTACTCATTAGTGATGATGGATATCACTTCAATAATAAAGAATCTAAATATAAGGTTGTCGATGTGATTACTGATCCAACTTTCGGACATCTCCAGCATACAAGAGATCCTAAAGTCTGGTTAGGTAAGAATGGACATGTTTATATGATTCTAGGAAGTAAGATTCCTCATGGTGATGATTTTGATGGTGAAGTATTATTCTATGAAAGTGAAGATGGTATGACATTTACTTATAAGAATAGATATACTGATCCTGATATTGGAAACATGTGGGAATGTCCTGATCTATTTGAATTAGATGGACAATACTTCTTAGTCTTCTCACCAGAAAACCTAGATGGTTATCCACGTCCTAATAGTAATGCGGCTATTATGCCAGTTAACTTTGATGAAGAAACATGTACGATGTCTAAGGCAGGAAACATAATGTTTATTGACTATGGCTTTGATTTCTATGCCCCTCAGACATTCCTAGATGAAAACAATAAGCGCACAATGCTTGGCTGGATGCGTATGAAGGAAGTATTAGAAGGGGAAGAATGGATTGGTTTATATACAATGCCTCGTCACCTATCTTATAAAGAAGGTCATGTATATCAGGATGTACATCCACTTATTAAGAATACATTTGTGCATCAAACAGAAACAATTGACTTTGATGAACCTTTCTTAATGAAAACGACATTAGAAGACAATGAAACAATCACTTTAGGTGGTGTAAAGATCTCTTATATTGATGACCAGTTAGTTGTAGATCGCAGCGCTGTATCAGTCAATAATGATGATTTATATAATGTGCATAAAACACCTGTCTTAAATGATCAGTGTGACTTAGATATCTATTATGATGAAGGTATTATCGAAATCTTTGTGAATAATGGTTATTATGTAGTGAGTCAGATTATCTACCATCTACAGGAAGAAGAGACACATATCTCAGACTGTACAATCTTTACAAGATAAATCATTTGCATAGATCTCTTATATTGTGTATATTATAGATAGTTAGATATAACTAACTAGGAGGTATACATATAATGAGAGAAATACTTGCGACATTGTGTTCACTTGGATTTGTATGTATCAGTCATAAAGTGAAGACACAATTAAAATATTATGCTTATAGAAATCAGAAGGGACATTAATCTCTTCTGATTTTTTTGATAGAATAGATACAAGGGAGGACTATATGATGAGAAAGGTATTATTTTTTGATATTGACGGCACATTGGCTATTCATGGCCATATTCCAGAATCAAACAAGAAAGCTTTAGAGGCATTAAAAGAGAAGGGGTATGATACATTTATTTGTACAGGACGTGCGCCTTATTATGCAGAAAATTTATTTGGAAAACTGGTTTCAGGTATTATTTCATGTAATGGTCGTTATATTAGTTATAGGGGTGAAAAAACTTCATGGTGTGCCTTTTACACCTGTTGAAGTAGAAGCACTAAAAAAGAAACTAGATTCTTTAGGATGTGGAGGACTGTTTGTATCTGATACATTCTCAACTCCTTATCATCTAGAAGGAGAAGTATTAAATGATACAAAGAAGGAATATGGTGAAGAACATATTAAAGATGAAGAAGGCACTTATTATACATGTGATTTCTTCTATGATACGCTAGAAAAGAGAGATGCAATGATAGAAGCCTTTAAAGATCGTATTATTAATGATCATGGTGGCACTGGTTCATGTGATACATCTACCCTTATCTTTGATAAGGGACATGCGATTAAGTATATTATTGATCATTTCTCACTCACTAAAGAGGATGCCTATGCCTTTGGTGATGGCTATAATGATCAAGCCATGTTTAGAGAAGCAGGACAACGCATAGCGATGGGAAATGGTGTTGATGTCTTAAAAGAAAAAGCCACTTATATTACAGATACAGTGGACAATGAAGGAATATATAAAGCTTTAAAATATTATGAGTTACTTTAAGATTAAAATGTGTCATAATATCCCGAGGGAGGGTCACTATGAAACAAAAAAATGATTTTCAAACATTTATATCTTACTTCAAACCACATCGTCGTCTATTCTTTTTAGACCTTGCATGTGCTTTAATGATTTCTTTAATTGATCTCGCTTTTCCATTTGTCTCTAGATGGTGTATGTATACATTACTACCAAATAGTATTTATAAGACATTCTGGATGGTGATGATCATCTTCTTATTTGCGTATTTAATTCGTTCATTCTTTACTTATGTGATTTGTTATTATGGGCATACATTTGGTATTCTTGTCGAAGCAGATATGCGTAAAGACTTATTCGAACATATGCAGTCATTAAGCTATGGTTATTTTGATAATAACCGTATTGGACAATTAATGAGCCGTTTAACTACTGATTTATTTGATATCACTGAACTTGCGCACCATGGACCAGAAGACTTATTTATTTCTACAGTCACTATTATTGGTTCTATTATTATCATGTTCACAATCGAATGGCGTTTGGCTTTAGTTATTGCGATTACGATTCCTATTTTTATACTTGTAGTATGGAAATCACGTCACTCTATGAGTGAAGCCTCAATTCGTGTTAAACAGAAAGTGGCAGTCATCAATACTGATATCGAATCAGGTCTTACTGGTATGAAAACAGCTAAGGCTTTTGCGAATGAAACAATTGAACAACAGAAGTTCAATACATCCAATGATACATATAAGACTTCAAAGAAGCAGTTCCATAAGGCTATGGGTCGCTTTAATGCGATTATGGAATTCTTCATGTGTACATTATCACTTATCGTTATTGCGGTAGGTGGTGCTCTTATTATGCAGGGTAAGATGGATACAATTGATCTCATTACTTTTAGTTTATATGTCTCTACATTTGTGAATCCAGTCCGTAAATTATCTAACTTTGCGGAATTATTTGCGAATGGTACGGCTGGTCTTCATCGTTTTGTAGAACTACTTAATACGAAACCTCAATTAGAAGATCGTCCTGATGCCAAAGAACTTACAAATGTATCTGGACAGATTGATATCAATCATGTTAGTTTTGCGTATGAAAAAGACAGAGATATCTTAACAGATATTGATTTACATATTCGTTCAGGTGAAACAATTGCGTTAGTAGGATCATCAGGAGGAGGTAAAACAACTTTATCTCAGTTGATTCCTAGATTCTATGATGTCACAAAAGGAGCTATTTTAGTAGATGGTCATGATGTTAGAGATGTGACTCAAACATCACTCCATAACAACATTGGTGTAGTCTCACAGGATGTCTTCTTATTTGCGGATAGTATTGCGGAAAATATCCGTTATGGTAAATTAGATGCGACAATGGAAGATATCATTGAAGCAGCTAAGTTAGCTGAAATCTATGATGATATTATGGATATGCCTGATGGTTTTGAAACCAATGTAGGAGAACGTGGTGTATTATTATCTGGTGGACAGAAACAGCGTATCTCTATTGCAAGAATCTTCTTAAAGAATCCACCTGTACTTATTCTAGATGAAGCAACAAGTGCCTTAGATAGTGTCACTGAAGCTAAGATTCAGGAAACATTTGATAAGTTATCACAGGGACGTACAACAATTGTGATTGCACATCGTTTATCTACAGTTAAGAATGCGGATCGTATTGCGGTTATTGATGAAGGAAGAATCATTGAACTAGGAACGCATCATGAATTATTAGAAAAAAATGGTGCTTATGCACAATTAGTACATACACAGGAATTGATGAAATAAGAAACGACCTCGCGAGGTCGTTTTTCTTATGCCTGATTTTTATAATTATTACCCCAGTTAACCATAGCATCTAGGATTGGTTTTAAACTCCAGCCAAGTTCAGTCAATGAATATTCTACTCTAGGAGGTACTTCAGCGTACACTTCTCTATGTATAAGTCCATCTTCCTCCATAGCACGAAGCTGTGATGTAAGTACTTTTTGTGATACAGAACCAATAGATTTCTTTAATTCCCCAAAACGTTTAGTACCTTGAAGTAAATCTCTTATAATTAGTACTTTCCACTTATTTCCGATTAAAGTAAGTGTTGTTTCTACTGGACATGCAGGTAACTCTTTTGTCTTCTCGCTCATATGAATTCTCCTATTAGTATTATAAATACTCTTACTTACTATAGTATACTATTAGACTTTATTTGATTCAAGCCATCTGTTATTGGTTACTTTGAGGTAACTATGCCACAATATTGTGCGTACTTGTGCAATTTCATCTTCCTAATAAAATAAGAATTACAGAGAGTAATCACTCGCTGAATCTATAAAGGAGGTAATAACGATGGCTCTTTCAAATATTGCAGACTGGAATGAAAATACAGCTGCTCCATCAACTGCATGTGGTGCAGGCGATAAGCCAGCTGCTTGTGGTACAGCTTGTGGCGCAGGTGATAAGTAATAAGTACGCCCCAGAATAATCTGGGGACGTATTTCCAAGGAAACAACAATGTGTGTTTCTTTAGAAATACGAATAATAAGGAGGATACAAATATGAGACGATACTTTTCTTTTCAATGGCATATTACTGATGAATGTGATCAGAGATGCAAACACTGTTATATTTTTTCAGAGAATTGCAATAAAAAGCTCGATAGTATGAGCTGGGATCAGATGGAGGAAACATTCTATAACTGTTTAGATTTCTGTGAAGTTTACCACCGTTATCCTTATTTCTATATTACAGGTGGAGATCCTATTCTTCATCCTCATTTCTGGAGGCTATTAGAATTACTTAAGAAACATTCTATTCCTTTCACTATTCTTGGTAATCCATTTCATTTGAATGATGATGTATGCCATAAACTAAAAGAATATGGCTGTGAAAAATATCAGGTATCTATTGATGGTTTAAGAGAAACACATGACTGGTTTAGAAAACCTGGAAGCTTTGATATTACATTAGAAAAGATTGGATGTATTAATCGTGCAGGTATCCGTTCTGTAGTGATGACGACTGTTTCAGGAACTAATATTGATGAAGTACCGGGTATTATTGATGCAGTAGTAGAAGCAGGTACTAATATTTATGCTTTTGCACGTTATTGTCCTACTAGTGAAGAGAAGAATGTCAATATTGAACCTCTTCGTTATCGAGAGTTACTTGCAGAGTGTGACAAGAAGTTTAAAGAGTATGAGGCAAAAGGATGTCAGACTTACTTTAATAAGAAGGATCACCTTTGGACTTTATATGAATATGAAACAGGGGAATTCAAAATTCCTGATACTGCAGAAAAAGGTATGATTTATGGTGGATGTCATTGTGGTAGTTGTCATCTTACAATTCTTCCTACAGGAGATGTGTATGCCTGCCGTCGTGTACAGAATAGTAAAGTAGGTAATGTATTTGAAGATAGACTTGCAGATCTATGGGTTTGTGAAGTAGAAAAATATAGAGATTTTAATAAGTTTGAAAAATGCAGTAAATGTGAATTATTGGCTTTCTGTAGAGGATGTCCTGCAGTGGCAAGTGGTAAAGGTGGTAATTTCTATGCACCTGATCCACAATGCTGGAAGGAAATAGGTTAAACAAAGAAAAGCGTATTATGAGGAGTAAATAAAAATGAATATTGAAACATGTCTAGAAAAATTAAAATTATGTGGTGTTCTTTCATTCGCTACAGTAGACCTTCACGGGGCACCCCAGATAAGATGTATTAGCGCAATTCATTTTGAAGAGAGTTCACTTACTTTCTTTACTGCAAGAGGTAAAGCGTTCTGTGATGAACTTTTATCTGATGGAAGAGTTCAGATTCTTGCATATACACGTTTTAAAGAAATGATTCGTTTATCTGGAAAAGCTGTTGCTTGTGCACAAGAAAAGCAGGAAGAGAAAATCAATCAGATTTTTGATGAACAGCCATATCTTGCGAATGTTTATCCAGGTGATACAAGAAAGATTGGTATTGTGTTTGAAATCAAGGAGTTTACAGTAGAGTACTTTAATCTAGGTGTAAAGCCAATTTTTAGAGAAACATATACAGTAGGACAGGAAATAGAGAAAAAAGGATATCATATTACAGAATCATGTATTGGATGTGGTACATGCTTAAGAAGTTGTCCACAAAAGTGTATTAAAGAAGGACAACCTTATTCTATCCAGCAGGAACATTGTCTCCATTGTGGTGCATGTTATGAGAATTGTCCTGTAAAGGCGGTAGAAAAATTATGAATCAGTTAGAAAGAAGACTGTATTTGATTGATTACTTACTTAATGAAAGAAACGAAACTACTGATATACCTCAGGATACATATAATCAGAAAAGATTATTAAGAGGATTAATGAATGTACGTATGCCTGATACTGTATCAAAGGAATTTATAGATATTCAAAATGATTATTTACAGGAAGAGTTGAAAGAGAAGGGAATAACGACTCTTTCAAATTTAGAAGAAGTACAGCCTGATCTTTATATTTGGCAGGGAGATATCACAACACTTGAATGTGATGCAATTGTGAATGCAGCGAATTCTCAGATGTTAGGTTGTTTCTGTCCAAATCATGGCTGTATTGATAATGCGATTCATACATATGCAGGTATTCAGTTGCGAAATAAGTGTGCTGAAATAATGCATGGAGATATTGAACAAACAGGCAAGGCGAAAATCACACCGGCTTATAATCTCCCTTGTTCCTATGTAATTCATACAGTAGGACCTATTGTCGCATACTCTCTTACACAGAAAGATTGTGATGCTTTGAAATCATGTTATTTATCATGTTTAAAACTTGCAGAGAGTTATCATTTAGAAAGTATCGCATTCTGTTGTATATCTACAGGTGAATTCCATTTTCCTCCTTATGAAGCAGCACAAATTGCGATTCAAACAGTAAAAGAATATAAAGAAGAAACAAAAAGTAAAGTGAAGGTGATATTCAATGTGTTTAAAGACAGTGACAAAAACATCTACCAAGAATTACTTAAATCAGCTTAAAGAACTTATAAATGATGCTGATTGTATTGTGATAGGTGCAGGGGCTGGTTTATCTACTTCTGCAGGTTTTGAATATAGTGGTCCACGTTTTAATCAGTATTTTTCTGATTTTATTCATAAATATGGCTTTACTGATATGTATTCTGGAGGATTTTATCCCTTTGATAGTCTAGAAGAACATTGGGCTTATTGGAGTCGTTATATTTATATTAATCGTTATATGGAACCTCCTAAGGATGTATATAATAAGCTTTTTGAACTTGTGAAAGAGAAAGATTACTTTGTGATTACTACTAATGTAGATCATTGTTTTCAAAAAGCTGGTTTTGATAAACAGAGATTATTCTATACACAGGGTGATTATGGATTATTCCAATGTAGTGAACCATGTACTCAGGAAACATATGACAATGAATCAATCATTGAAGAGATGATACAAAAACAGAAGGATATGAAAATACCTACAAAACTTATACCTATCTGTCCTCATTGTGGTAAACCACTTACTATGAACTTGCGTTGTGATGATACTTTTGTGGAAGATGAAGGATGGCATCTTGCGAAAGAGAGATATACAGAATTCCTACGTACGAGAGTAAATAAAAAGATTCTCTTTTTAGAATTAGGTGTAGGATATAATACGCCTGTAATTATTAAATACCCATTCTGGCAAATGACAGCCAATAACCCAGAAGCAACTTATGTATCTATAAATAAAGGATATGCATCATGTTCACCTGAAATCAGTTCACAATCTATTTGTATTGATGATGATATTGGAGATATCATCAGTCAACTTTAAAAAAGCCTCTTTGAGGCTTTTTTAGATGAAATAGTAGATTGTATTCATAACTCCTGCAAGGATCATGACAAGAATAGGATCCCACTTATACTTAGTGAGTAAGATAACACATAGAGTAAATATGACTACAAGATGAATCTTAAATGTATTGAAGCTTTCACCAAAGAAGGCAGTTGTAAGAATAGAGACACCGGCAGTCGCAATTAATGCGACAACTGCTGGTCTTAACATCTTTAAGACATTTTGTAATTTATCCATATGTCGATATTTGATATAGAAATAACTGATGATTCCTACAATAATGCATGATGGTAATACACAGCCAATAGTAGCACAAATAGCCCCAGGAATACCGGCAATCTTGATTCCTACGAAAGTCGCAGAATTGATTGCGATAGGACCAGGTGTCATCTGTGAAATAGAGATGAGATCAGTAAATTCAGAGACAGATAACCAATGATGGGTTGTAATGACCTGCTGTTTAATAAGTGGCATGGCGGCATAGCCACCACCAAAACTAAATGCACCGACCTGCAAGAAACTTAAGAATAGCTGTAAATAGATCATGACTGTGCTCCTTTCATAGAATAAAGTAATCCAATCATGATACAGATAATAATCACGATCATGACATTGATATTAAATATATAGTTAGCGACAAAAGCACCAATCATAATAACAGGATAAAGTTTATTCTTTTCTTTGAGTAACCCACTCCCCATAGTAAAGCATACTGATGCAATCACTGCACCCACACCGGCCTGCATACCTTCTAACATCAAAGATACAATTAAATTCGTCTTAAATATTTCATAAAAGACAGAAATAACAGATATGATCACAAAGGGAGGAATAATGGTCGCAAGTACTGAGATGAATATACCCAGTAGTCCTGCCATCTTATATCCCACTACAATAGCCCCATTGACCGCAATAGGTCCTGGTGCACTCTGTGCTATAGCTACTAGATCTAACATCTCATCTTCATCTATCCAGTGATATTCATCCACAAACTTCTTCTTCATTAAAGAGACAATGACATATCCTCCACCAAAAGTAAATGCACTTAAGTAAAGAGTAGAAAAGAAGAGTTTTACTAATTTATTCTTCAAAGTATTCACCTTTCTATGTCCTGTATTATACATTTTCGATATGAAAAAAACCAGTTTCTCAACTGGTTTAACATTCACATCCTACTAGTAGTCCACCTATTTCAGAATAGTAAGTGCATAGACCACCCATTGGATAAATAATAATATCCGCATTAGGATATAGTTCTAAAATCTTATCTCTTACATTATGTGCAAGCTTTAAATTTTCTGCATGTGAGATACGTACCTTACCACCATGGTATCCAGCATTTTCAAGATGTTCAATCATAGATTTCACAACCTTCTTTTCACCACGACATTTACTGATTTGCTGAATAGTACCTTCTTCGCTTGCAGTTGCGAAAATAGAAATATTTAATACACCAATCGCAGAAGCAATTGCTTTACTTACACGCCCATTCATCGCAAAGTTATGTAATGATTTTAATGCGAAGAATAATCTAGTATGTTTTAAGTAGTCCTGTCCTTTTTCTACAATTTCTTCAAATGATAGATCTTCTTCGATCATTTCTTTTAACTTTTCAATAAGTAATCTCATTTCAGGACCTGTAGATAAACTATCAAATACATGTACTTTCACATTCTCATTTTCTTCTTCATAAATACCTTTAGCTGTCATGGCAGAATTATATGTTCCTGACATAGTACCAGTTAAAGTGATTACAAAAACTTCATCATACCCTTCATAACAATCTAACCAAGACCCAACACTTGGACATGCAGTATGTGATGTACCTTTATAGCTTGCAAGCTCTTCAGACATTAAATGAACATCTAGTTCCTGATTATCTACATAGTGCTTATTATCAGTAGAAATAGTGATCGGTGCTACCGCAAAATCAACGCCATTTAATTCCCACATATCACAAGATGAGTCGGCTACAATTTTTCTTTTCATGCGAAAAAACCTCCCTATCAATACTATTGTAGTTCATATTATGAAATGATACAATTTACAAAGAGAAAGTTTATGTAAAAAATTTGTTCAGAGGTGCAGTTTATGGACGTAAATAAGAAAACACAAAGAAATAGGTTTACAAGAATGTGTATAGGAGAGGCTATTGTAGAGCTTATGAAGAGAGAACCTCTAGATAAGATTACAGTAAGTCAGATAGCGAAAAAGGCTGGTATTTCACGTATGACTTATTATCATTATTATGATTCTAAGGTGAATGCGATAGAAGACTATCTACGTGAGATTATTATCCAATATCTTGGGGAACATAAAAAACGTCCTAAAGGAGAACGTTTTATGGAATATTCACATATTCTGTTTTCAATAGAATTTTTTGATCAGTATGCTACATTTTTTATTATCATGGAAAGACAGGGTCTTTATTCTGTTTTAGTGAATGCGGTTAATCATTTTATGGTAGAACTCTACTCTGATCATAAAGATATGATTTATCGTGCGTATTACTATGCAGGTGCTTTGCTCAATACATTTATTAATTGGGAAAAGACAGGTAAACTAGTTTCTGCACAGGAAGTTGCCAAGATGATTAGTGAAAGTGCACCGAAGATGCCTTAATAATGGGGCATCTTCTTTTTCATATCTTTTAATTTATCTAGTGCCCCAAGTAGTGTTTCATCTTTTTTCGCAAAATGGAAACGAATCAAATGATTCACATCTTCTTTAAAGAAACTAGAACCTGGTACAGTGCCAACACCTACAATTCTTGCTAGATCTTCACAGAACTTGACATCATCGTTATAACCAAATTCAGATATATCTACAAGCACATAATAAGCACCCTGTGGCTCAGTATAAGTAATACCAAGCTCTTTTAAGCCATTACAGAATAAATCTCTCTTATGTGTATATAATGCCTGTAGTTCTTTATAATAGTCTTCACTAAATTCAAGTCCTACTACTGCTGCTTCCTGTAGTGGTGCACTTGCACCAACTGTTAAGAAGTCATGAACCTTCTTTGCGACATCGATAATATTTTCTGGCGCTATAATATAACCTAAACGCCAGCCTGTAATAGAATAAGTCTTACTGAGTGAACTACATGAAATAGTTCTTTCAAACATACCTGGAAGAGACGCAAAATAGACATGTTCATAAGGTTTATAAACTATATGTTCATAAACTTCATCCGTAATGACATATGTATCATACTTCACTGCAAGTGAGGCAATATATTCTAGTTCTTCTTTAGTAAAGACTTTGCCACAAGGGTTAGAAGGGTTACATAGAATAAGTGCTTTTGGATGTTGCTTAAAAGCATCTTCTAATTCCTTCTTATCGAAATTAAATAGAGGTGGATATAGTGGAACATAGATTGGCTTTGCATCGGAAAGGATGGCATCAGCGCCATAGTTTTCATAGAAAGGGGAGAAGACTACAACCTTATCTCCTGGATCACAAACAGTCATCATAGCGCACATCATCGCTTCTGTAGAACCACAAGTGACTACAATATTCTTATTTGGATTTATAGGTAATCCCATATATTTTTCCTGTTTCTTGGCAAGTGCTTCTCTAAAGTTCTGTGCACCCCAAGTGATTGCATATTGATGATAATCTTCATGAGAGACTTCAGTTAGACGATCACATATCTCTTTAGGTGGATCAAAATCAGGGAAACCTTGAGATAAATTAATTGCGTTATATTTGAGACATACTCTTGTCATTCTTCTGATCACTGAATCAGTAAATGTATCAGTACGATGAGATAAATTCATAAAATCAACTCCTTTTCAAATAAATTATCACAATGACTAATATTTGTCACGTAAAATGAATGACAAGATATGAAATATCTGAAGATTGTTTGTTGTTCATGATATGATGAATATATATGAGAGGAGGAAAAGTGTGAAACAAAAATCAATCAAAACGTATAAAAAAAGACAAACTTAAAAACAAGTTTGAATAATTTAGGAAAAA
>ERZ869979.49-NODE-49-length-28552-cov-6.489412_pt1 | contig 28552 bp, 15 predicted proteins | sample MGYA00521269_ERZ869979 | MGnify/ENA primary metagenome ERZ869979 (study PRJEB32232, sample SAMN07284974) | human gut metagenome | biome: human-associated habitat; material: feces | host: Homo sapiens | place: Tanzania | collected 2014-04-05 ... | reverse complement strand
TAGGGCTGCCAGGATGTACTGGCAGCCCTTACTTATTTTATATGTTTTGCACGCAAGCGTATGATGAAAAATACACAAGTAGTTCAATCCGCAAGTTCAAGTGGTTCAGTCTGCTAACTCAAGTGGCTCGTTTAGCGAGTTCAGGTGTCTCAGTAAGCCTCTGAAGATGTCTCGATAAGCCTACGGATATGACTCAGTAAGCCTACATTGTCATATTCGTAAGCCAACGCAGTCATATCCGTAAGCCAACGCAGTCATATTCGTAAGCCAACGCAATCGTATCCGTAAGCCAACGCAATCGTATTCGTAAGCCAACGCAGTCGTGAGACTCTGCCATACAATAAGAGGCAGCCCTCACGGATTGCCTCTTATCACATAAACCTAACAAATTTTAAACCTAAAAACTTATATTTTTTGCCCTATTCAATGCTTCCAGATAATAATAGTCGGCATAGATGATGCTGGCATCTATCTCGCTTCCCGCAGGATGATGACCCGTGCTGTGCATCAGGAAAGCCACGTTCTTCTTGCCGCTCTGGTATTTGCTGGTACTCAGCTGGGCAAGCGAATGCAAGGCAAACTGCCTATACTCCTTGCCTTTCTCGCCTCCAACATACTGCTGGAGTTCCAACAAGGCATCGGCAACCACACAAGCTGCACTGGCATCCTTAGGAGCACCTTTTACTCCACGAGGATCATCCATGTCCCAAAGCGGAATTAAATCATCGCTGGTTTCCTTCAGTCGCTTGATATAGATATCCGTCACCTTCTGGGCGAAATCCAGGAACATCTTGTTGCGGGTATAGCGATACACCATCGTATAACCGTAGATGGCCCAACTCTGTCCTCTCGCCCACATCGAGTTGTCAGCATAGCCCTGATGGGTTACCCCCTTAATCAGATTACCATTGATGGTATCATATACTGCTACATGATAGCAACTGCCATCCGGGCGGAAATGATTCTGCATCGTAGTCTTGGCATGGGTTACTGCCAGGTCATAAAGCAGTTTGTTTCCTCCGTTTTTGGCTGCCCAGAACATCATATCGAGGTTCATCATATTATCCATGATGGTATTGTGCGGCCAGTTGCGGGGCTTTACCTCTCTAGGCCAGCTCAATATCGTGCCCACGATAGGATTGAAGAGTGTGGCAAGCGAATCGGCAGAAGCCAGGATTACGTTCTTGTATTCCTGCGAATGATTCACCTCGTAGCCTTTGCCATAAGAGCAGAACATCAGGAAACCGATGTCGTGGTCGTAGCAAGGACGATAGGCGATGCCTTTCAGCGATTCCGTATATCCTTCGGCAGCCTTGCGCACAGCCTCATCCCGGGTATTCTGATAGTCCATCCAGAGGATGCCTGGCCAGAAGCCATCACACCACTCTTCCGCTGTAGCCTTTCGGCAGTTCCATCCCTTCTGCTTATCGCCCTTCAGAATATTGCGAGGTTCCATCGTATAATCGTAAGAACCATCCTTCTGCTGCAACTCAGCCAGAGCACGCTTCACCTGCTTATGGCAGTATTGCAACTGCTTATCAACATCAAGCGCCGGAACCTGCGCAGCCGTCTGCACCTTCTGCGCCATGCTTATCTGCGATATGGCAACAGTAGCCATACATAAAAGTATTCTTCTTATTTTCATCGTCATTATTTTATTAGTAATACGAATCGGATAAGAAGAATACTTAAAGTCATAGTAAAAAACAGATAATAAACATAAAGGTGGAGACATGAACTGTTCTGAAAACTAAAACAAGTCATCCAAGGTTACTTCATTCTGCACGATTCCACTATACATATTTTGCTTGACACCTCGTGAGGTTACAAAAGTAAGATGGATGCTCTTATTATCATCCTTGAGACATTCTCGCAATTTCTCAATGCGATGCTGAAGCAAATCGTGATACTCCTTGTCTATGACAAAAGGCTGCGCGGTAAACTTCATTTCACAGAGATTGACGATGTTGTCATTACGGATGATTATCAAATCTATCTGCGTTCCTCTATCTTCCTCGTCTCCTCTTACAGTAAGTGAAGTTTCTCGTGACAAGACACCTCCTACCTTCAAGGCATCTTTTATTTTGTCAACATGGTTGGCACACAAGTCCTCGAAAGCCAATCCTCTCCAAGCAGCAACCTTTCCTTCATTTCTACTATTTTGCCAGAAATGAGCATCCGTATTGTTCTCCACAAAGGTGATATAAAAACGACAAAACGAATCGGAGAGCTTGTATCGGAAATCATCCTTGCGATTTCCCAATGGACAATAGTGGTGAATAAACTCACAATTTTCCAAGATGCTCAATATCTCCGTCAATGCCCCACCACTTTTTCTTCCCAAGGCTTGCGCTATTTCTTGACGCGAATATCCAATGCGCCTTTTAGCAAGGAGGCGCACTACTGATCTGTATTCCTCTGAATTATTAAACAGAGAACGAAACAAGCGATTAAACTCATTAGCAAGTCGAGCCTTACGGTCGAACAGCAACATATCTATATTCTGTCCAATGCTCATGCCCTTCTTGAAATAACTGAGATAATAAGGTATTCCACCAAGTATCATATATGCCTCGGCTATGTCCATCTTGCTGAGCATAATGCCTTTAGAAGATAGAAACTCAGAAGTTTCCGCCAAAGTAAAAGGACGAAGATGAATCTCACGAGTCAAGCGGTCATACAGTCCTCCATGATTGTTGACTATATTATTGAGCATCCACGTTGTAGCACTTCCACACACCACGAGCATGAGATTATGCCGTCCAGAACCCCATCCGTTCCAAAAAGCTTCGAAAGCTTTGACAAATCCAGACTTCGGCGTATCCATCCATGGTAATTCATCAATAAACACCACCTGTCGACTTCCGTCATCTATTTCTTCCAAAAAAGTTTCCAACATGAAGAAAGCTTCCAACCAGGACTTCGGTCGTTTCCGTTCATTCATACCTGCTCTAACTAAGGAGAAATAGAAGCTCAACAATTGGTCTTTCAAAGAAGTCTTGTTGGCTTCGTCATCCACAGGTGACAATCCCGTATGATAGAAGGTCATTCGGGAGTCCAATACTTCCTTGACGAGGAATGTCTTTCCGACTCGTCTTCGTCCATAAATAGCAAGAAACTCAGCTCTTCCACTATCGTAGAGTTCATTGATTTCTTTTATCTCTTCTTTTCTACCTATTATATATTCCATCATAAGTTTTCTTATTACATTCTGCTGCAAATATAATAAAAATAAACGACATGGCGGCTTTCATGGGTATGAAAGCCGCCATATTATAACATTTTTTATATCCTGTGGCAGGATATAATAACCAAACGCCATTATCTGATTCTATTTTATTGTAGTGGAACAAATCTCAGGGCTGCACCTCCCGAAGCCTGCAGATGAAGCTTCAGCTGCTTGCCCGCCTTGACATTCACCACAGTAGAAGAAACCTTGGTGCGAGTCTGCAAAGATGGATCATCATTGTAGTTGTGATCAGCTGCAGGCATCTCCTCATTGCCTCCAATGCCCTCCTGGGTCATCAAGTTAGGATAAGTGCGGCTCAATCGCTAGTAGGGACTAAAAGGTGACACTATTGGGAGTGTCTATCGCTTATATGGATAATACGTACTAAATGGACTTATTACTTAAAACGAATGATAAATGAAAATATTTCCCTCATTTATGCGAGAGTTTAGAAAAAAGTTTGTATTTTTGCAGTTGGTTCGTAATAAGGCGTCTTACAAGATGAAATCACGTAACCGAGAAGTCCTCTTCAAGGGCATCGAGCTGTCGTACTATTACGAAGGGTATGAAAGAGTAAATAAAAAAGTAAGAATATGTATCAGAATGAAGGTTATTGGAATGTGAAGCCTAAAATCAAGGCTGTATCTTTCCCAAAGAGAGGTAAGTTTGAAGTTACCCTGCAAGACGGTCGTTCTATAACGATGCCTATTTCTGCTTTTCCAAGCATGAAGAAAGTGCCTGTTAAAGAAAGAAGCAACTGGTATCTAATGGGAGGTGGCTTCACATGGGATTCATGCCCAGAAGTTATCCATATCGAACAAATCTTGGGTAACTATGCTAATTATGCACATGAAAAGGGAGCATAACACAACAGTGTATTCTCCTTGACAGACAAAAAATATGTATAACAATTTAAAAGCAATAAAATAAGAAACAGACAGAAACAAAGAAACATTGACATATAACATATTGAAGTAATAATAATTACGCGTTTACTATTTATTCGGAACATCCTTGAAATTTGGCGATAGATAAGATGTAAAACTGAGTAGAATAAGTTCGTAAGCGCCCATGCTATAGCGTGGGCGGAACTTATCTCGGTTTTACGGGCCACGCCAAATGCCTAAGGATGTAGATAAGGGAAGCTCACGCTTCTTTTATGCTCCATCTTCAGGCATTTGTTCGTTTACAGCCCGTTTTCTCTGATAAGATAGTTCTACGCTCCTTTTAGCTATAGCACATTATGCCAACACTTAATTGGATAGGAAAAGATAAAGTGGTGGGGCATCATAATGATGTACCCTACCATGTATTGGAACATCAATACGGTTATTCTGCCGAAAAAGGGCAGACAACAGAACCAACCCATAGTGGCAACATGATTATCCATGGAGATAATCTGTTGGCACTCAAATCTCTCATGCCCATGTATGAGGGAAGAATCAAATGCATCTATATAGACCCTCCTTACAACACAGGTAACGAGAATTGGGTTTATAACGACAATGTTAACGACCCTCATATCAAGAAATGGCTTGGAGAAGTAGTGGGCAAAGAAGGAGAAGACTTGAGTCGACACGACAAGTGGCTCTGCATGATGTATCCTCGTCTCGTATTGATGAAGAAGTTATTAAGCGAGGATGGTACAATCTTTATATCTATTGGTGATGACGAACTTTCTAATCTTCTCCAATTAATGAACGAAATATTTGGCACATACAACCAACAAGCAATATTTGTTTGGAAAAGTCGTTCTAAACCTTCTAATACAGGAGAGGCTAAATTTAAGCCTCAAAATGATGCAGAATATATTATTGAATACCATAATAGAGAAAAAGTATCATACAATATCGTCTATTCTGGCAAAGACAGAAACTATCCCCATATTGATAAAGATGGAGAATACAGACTCCAGACTATATTAAAATCAAATAGAGGAGAAAGTCAAAGAAACACGATGCGCTTTTCTATTGGAGGTTATACTCCACCGATAGAAAAGCGATGGCAAGCTGGTGAAGAAACTGTTAAAAAGTTATACGAAACCAATCGCATAACCTTTGAGACAGGAGAGCCAATGCTAAAATATTATAAAAACGAAGAAAAAGAGGAAACTGCACCTTTCTACTGTTTTGTTCCTCAAAATATAAGTGGAACTGCTGAAGGTGGGAAAAAGCAACTTAATGCAATTCTTGGTTTACATCACGGATTTGACACTGTAAAACCATTAGGTATTATAGAGTATATACTGTCACATTGTACAAAAGAAGGCGATATCATTCTTGACTGTTTTATGGGTAGTGGTTCTACAGGACACTCGATTTTGGAACTAAACAAAAAGAATGGCACCAAAAGAAAGTTTATCATGATTGACATCATGAACTATGCCGAAACGGTTACCGCCGAGCGTATGCGCCGTGCTATTTCAGGCTATCCCTTCAAGGGCAAGAAAGAAGAGGAAATTTACTGCAAGAAACTGACAGCCAAGAACATCCTCAATGCCGAAGAGTTTTTGAAAGAAGCCGAAAGCATCTCTATTGAAAAGGTCAACGAATATAGCAAGATTAGCAAGCCAAAGATTGCAGACAACTGCCTGAAAGTAATCGGCACGAAAATGTATGATGACAAAATGGAAGGCTTAGGCGGTGCATTCGACTATTACGAATTAGGTGCCCCACTCTTCAACGAAGATGGCAACTTGAACGAGGAGGTCGGCATAGACAAGATAAGAGAATACATATACTATGCCGAGACCAAGCAGCCTCTCTTACGCCAACAAGACAAGGACGAAGAATTCCTACTCGACGAGTGCAACCGAGCAGGCTATTACTTCTATTATCAAACAGACAAGGCAACAACACTAAGCTACGCAACATTGGCAAACATCGTAAAAAGCAAGCACGAGATGTACATCATCTACGCCGACCGTTGTTTGCTCGATGAGAAGTTCATGACTGAGCATCACATCAAGTTCAAGAAGATACCACGTGACATTAAACGATTTTAGATTATGGAATTAAAACAATATCAGCAAGCAGTCCTCAACGACCTTGCACAATACATAGCTATCCTAAAGGAGCAAGAAAGTAACCACAAGGCTTTCTCTACCTATTGGAAGCAAAAGGGCATTACCCTCCATCAAGGTGAAGAGACCTTTCATCCCTATTGCGACACCATGAATGGAGCTCCAAACATGACGATAAAAGTACCTACCGCAGGAGGTAAGACTTTTATCGCCTGCAATGCCATACGCACTATCTTCGACGCAATGCCTGTGAATAGGACTAAAGTCGTAGCATGGTTTGTACCATCAGACACAATACTCAAACAGACATACGAGAATCTAAAGAATCCACAACATCCTTATCGTCAAAGAATTGATACGCTCTTCAATGGAAGAGTTGAAGTGTATGACAAGCAAGCCCTTCTATTCGGCCAAAACTTCAACCCAACTATCATAAAAGAGCAACTGAGTATTTTCGTATTGAGCATCCAATCATTTGCCACGAAAGCCACAGACAAGCGATTAGTGTATAACGAGAATGAGAATCTTGCCGAGTTTGCCAAGACCTACTCTCCTAACGAGAAACATATCGAAGGTGCCGACGAGACCTCACTCATTCAAGTCATCGCCCATCTCAATCCCGTCACGATTATCGACGAGAGCCATAACTTCGAGGGTGACCTGCGCATCGATACGCTTACCAACATCAACCCTTGCTTCGTGCTCAACCTGACAGCCACTCCACGCAACAAGAGCAACATCATCAGTTTTGTTGACCCAACAAGCCTGAAAAGAGAAAACATGGTCAAACTCCCTGTCATGGTGAGCAACTACCAGAATCATATTGATGTAATCAATAGCGCCATAGCCCTCAGAAAGAACTTGGAAGACAAAGCCAAGAGCGAAGAGACGAATGGCGGCGACTATATTCGTCCTATCGTCCTTTTCCAAGCACAACCCAAGAATGACGAAGACAGCGTAACCTTCTCCAACATCAAGGCTAAACTCGTGAAAGCAGGAATCCCAAATGAAGAAATCAAGATAAAGACAGCCAATCAAAATGAGCTGAAAGGCATCGACTTGATGAGCCGAGAATGTCCTGTGAGATACATCATCACAGTCAACGCCTTGAAAGAAGGATGGGATTGTCCGTTCGCCTACATCTTGGCATCGGTAGCCAATCGCTCTTCCAAGATTGACGTGGAACAAATATTAGGCCGTGTCTTGCGCCAGCCTTACACGAGACAGCATGGCAGCGCCTTGCTCAACATGTCGTATGTACTCACATCATCCACCAACTTCCACACCACCATCGACAATGTAGTGGAAAGCCTGAGAATGTCGGGGTACAGCCGTCGTGACTATATCGCAAACGACACGACGACAAACAAGACGGATACTCCAAATGAGCCTATGCTAAACTTCAGAAACGACGAAGCTCTAAAACTTGGCTGTGTTAACGATCCCAAGAATGACGAGACCTCCCAAGAAGAGCAATCCGAATGGAACTTTAAAGCAGAAGACATCATCATGCCTTCTACCTCACAACAAAAAGCGATACAAGAAGACTCCGTCACCATTTCGCTCATGAAACAGGCGGAGGAAATGAGCCGAACTTACGAACGGCAAGTGAAGGAATCCACCAATAGTGGAATAAGCGAAGAAATCATGCAAAAGACAAACATATACCCTATCAGAAAATGCTACGAAGATTTAGCAGAGAGTATCTTATTGCCCAAGTTCTATGTCAATACCGAAAAAGACTATGGGATATTCGGTACAAGCAGCACCAAGATTCTCGTTACTCCAGAAGTATTACTCGAAGGCTTCAATCTCTCGGCAGAAGACCGTCACATCGAATTCAACTATAACACTTCCAACATCAGAAGGATTGACATTGACAAGAACAACGAGAATGACGTCACCGCTTTTGCAGTCAAGGAGAAAGAGGCCTTCGAATTAGAAAACTTCTATGGCAACATCCAAGATAAGAATAGCATTATCGTTCAGTTGTCTAAGTCCATCAGAGACGATATAACACAAGACAACAGCATATCTGACGGCGAATTGCATACCTACATTACAAACGTGCTTCAAGATTACGACTTGTCTCACCTCCAAATGTTAGGAAAGAACTTGAATGAGACCGTGCAGTCGGTCAAGAGCAAAGTCAAGGCTCTCAAAATATCCTATGCCAAGAGACAATTCGAGGACAAGATACGCTCCGAGCAAATCTCTTTGCAACCCACAGAACATCTCCCTAACGATATTATATTGAGCAAAGACAAGGCACCAGCCATTGAGAAGAAGATGTATCAAGAGGAAGAAGGCTTCAATGGGTTTGAGAGAACAGTCATTGAGCAGGTAATCAGCCTTGACTGCGTAAAATGCTGGCATCGCAATCAAGAAAGAGGGAAAGGTTTCTGCATCAATGGTTTTATCAATGCTTATCCTGATTTTATCATTATTCTCAACAATGGCATCACAGTCATGTTAGAGACCAAGGGCAATTATCTTGATGGTTCTGATAGCAAGAACAAGTTGGTTTGTGGAGATACATGGTCTAAGTTGGCAGGAGCTAAATTCTACTATTTTATGGTATTTGAGAATTCCCCCATAGAAGGAGCGGTAAGTGTCAATACTTTCATCAACAATCTCCAGCAATTAGGGGCTAATCAATAGAGAGCATCGACCAGCAACTCTATCATAAGTATTCCCTTGCTCACGAGATGAAATCGCCTTTATAATGGCTTGGCTATACAACAAAAACAATCCCTATAGCGATGATAAACCATTGCTATAGGGATTGCCTTATAAAAATTAATTAGAAAGGCTAACTTTTCCATTTTCTGAGCAGACGATGCGCTGCTCGGTTCCATTCTTCAGTTTCACGATGATGCCCACGGCACCCTGCTCGCTTGGCGTAAAATAATCTACTGATGCGATATCGCCTGGTTCTGTATCAGAACTTGGCTCATATACGCAGACGAAAGGATGATTCCATGCCTCACCCTTCTGGCGAGCTACGAAGGTCAATACCGGCTGATCAATTACCTTATAAGGCTGGTTAGGCATACGCTCGTATTCCAGGTTGGCAGGAGAAAGTGCCTGGAAAATGGTGCGGTTTTCATCCGCCTTCATCCACATCGTCATCGTAATCTCCTTCTGACCATTCATCGCAGCCACCACCTTTTCATCTTCTATCTTGGTTACGAACTGGGTCTTTACGGAAGATGACATTGGGGCGCTCACCTTATTATATATATAGGAATAAGCATAGAGATGACCGCCGGCAAAGGCGAGTTCCTCGGTAGGTTTCATATCGAGAGGATTGCCATTGGAAGCATCCATCACTTTCATCTCCTGTCCCAGATTGTGATAGAAGTAGTCGTGGGTTTTGTCGCCCCCTTCCTTCTTTCGGCTGCGGAATATGTCGATGTAATAACCGCCCTTATCGCTGGTCTTCACGATGGCGGTAGTACGCTGCTGTTCTGCCTGTGTTTCTGGCTCAAGGAAGTTTACTGTAGCATAGGTCATCTTCTCCTTCTGTTCAGAGAGTTTCTTACTGGCAGGCTTCTCTGCACTTACCTCAGGATATGAAGCCAACACCTTGAAACCATGCTGCGACATCATCACAGGATAGCTCGATACACCATCTACTACCACCGTGTTATGGGCAGGCATCTGGGAATAATACTCTGAATAATCCAATCCGCTATAGAGGTATTTTCCTATTCCTGCATCAGGACCCAGCACATAGCCCTTGCCACAAAGTTCCAGAGAGATACCGTTGGCATGGGCGTGATTACCTAAGCTGGCATTGATGGAAGCCATCAGGTCGTGCTCCTTGTCCATTCCCGTACGCATCGCAATCCACGATACATTAGGAGCATAGAACATCGTGCTGGTATATTTCTCTATTTCTGATACTGGAGCATCGCTTGAAACGGCACTCTTGAAGAGATTCATATCTGCGATAAGATTCTTGTTCTTATGACGGGTAGCATATTTCAGGATATTATTGATGCCACCCTGGTTCAGATAGCCCGGATGGGTATCGCCGAAACCTGCTATCATGCGGTTAGGGAAGAGATATTCGGCAGATGTCTTCACGCCGTCTATCAGGATAGGACGCTGCTTGAACATATCAATTCCTGCCTTTTCATCGAGCATATTGGCAAAATCGCAGATGGTACCAAGCACCGTGGTACTATAGCCAGGAGATTCATACCAGGTCTTTGCCTTCTGATCGAAACCGAAGTCGAGGAGCTTGTTCATGCTCCACTGGCGGATGCTGTTCTGATTCACCACATAATCCAGATAATACTGCTTGCCCTTGCCGTCGGCATAAGCCTGGTTATCCTGCAATATCAAGGCTATCTTCACGATGAAATCTGCCTGGAAGAGGTCCCAGTTGTTATGAGGCACACCATTGGCGATGATATTCTCCGCCCACTTCTTGAAGCCCATTTCGATGATAGGCTGGTCTTCCTTGACGAGATTTCGGATGAGAGGATACATCTGGGTGAGTTCATTGATGATGTCTTCGTGGATAACCTCGAAGGTGGTCATACCCACCAATGTCTGCTGATGACCGTGGTTCAGGTCGATAGGCACATTGCGATAGGCGATGCCTTTCATATAGACATCGAACACCTTAGCCGCCATCTTTCCGTAGCGCATATCGCCAGTAGCGGCATAGATGCGGGCAGCATCTCGGGCGATGCCCATTATATGTCGGTTTACGCTGGCGATGTTGCAACCCGTCTTTGCCGGTGAAGTCTTCTCCATCTTGCCGGAAGCCCTGCTTACATAGGTTACATTGCCTAACTCGTCGTCATCGTAAGGAATCATATCTTCCAGACGGGGACGGTTATATTGCGACTCCATTCCGCGGGTTCCGTTATATTTCACGGTAGGTTCCGGAGCACGTTCTCCCCCTACCTTCGCGAAGGTTTCACCATTCACGAAGACATCAGAGGCATGGCTGTTCCAGAACATCTGCAGTCGGGAATAGAGCCAGTCGGGCTGTGCATCCACCTTCTGCATCACGTTTTCTATCTTTCCCTTAAGCTTACTTATCTCCGGATCTTCCACTTTCTTCTTACTCTTAGCAAAACCATCAGAAGTATTTGCCAAGAGCAAGCAAGCCGCCAAAATCATGTATAAAACTTTCTGTCTCATGCGATATATCTTTTGTTTTTGCTAATAATACGATTAGAAGAGAGAATATACGTAGTATTCACATAAAAACAAATTTCAAAAAGCCCCGACTACATCTAAGTAGCCGAGGCTTTCCTTCAAAATCTTCTATATTTTCATGTCTCTTCTATCTTCCAATCCCCTATCGTCCGCTTTTGGCTATCATAATTAATTCCCACTTTAACCAATCGCTTTCCATCTGCCGAATAAGGTATCAGATATCCCTTATCGTCTATCTGCCTCAGAGCCTCTTCTGCCGACTTATCGTATTTCAGCTCTATCACATACACGGTATCAGGCATGTGCAAAACAGCATCAGCCCTACCTATTGCACTATCTTCTTCCACCAGGATATAAGCACCCAAGAGGTTGAAGATGAGATAGAATACCGTTTGGAAATCTTTCTCGTTTTTATTAGACAGACGGTTGGAGATACCAGCAAGATAAGCTTGCATCTTCTGCAAGGCGCCATCCATGTTGTTGCTATAGAGCTGTTCCAGAAAGGCAAAGATAAAACTATTATTATCCAACTGAATTGGAGACAGATAGTTTGGCGCCAGCGATTTCAACATCCCTATGCGCACTTCCCTGTTAGGATAGTCCAGCTGATAGCACTGCAATAGCGGATTATACTTCTTGATGGTAAGATAACCACTCTGGTAAAGCAAAGGAAGCGCCGAAGTCATCTGCTCTGGCGAAACATCAAAGTCATCAACCCCTACACTTTCCTGCTCAATATCCATCACTCCCACATGATACTTCTGCAAAGTCTTGATGAGATAACTTGGCGTACCAGAACTGAACCAATAAGCCGAAACCTTTTTATTCTTCAAGACCTTCACAAGACTGAAAGGATTGAATATATCTTCAGAATGCTCACTGAAATGATAGCCATCATAATATGACGTCAGTTCATCTATTGTTTCTTCTGAAGCTCTGCCTAAATGCTTTGCCAACAGCTCCACATCTGGCTTCATATCATTCAGAAGTTCCTTCTTACTAATACCGCAGATAGCAGAATACTGGTCGAACATGCTAATATTATCCAGGTTATTGATTTCACTGAAGATACTTAATTGAGAGAACTTGGTAATACCAGTAATAAAGACGAAACGCAACCAAGGATCCAAGTATTTTATAGGGCTATAGAAGTTCTTCATGATCAAACGGAGTTCTACCAGATTTTCCTTCTCATGCACGACATCCAGCAATGGAGCATCATACTCATCGATGAGAATGACTACCTTCTGGCCCGTCTGCTTATAAGCACGCTTTACCAGACATTCCAAACGCTGGTTAGTCTTAATAGCCCAATCTTCCGTACCATAGATTTGTTCCAGCTGGCTTAGCTTACCTTCCAATTCATTGATTAAATCAGCAGGATTCATGTGCTTTGCCGTACTCATATCAAAATGAAAAACGGGATACTTTACCCATTCCTTCTCATAATCCCCAAGGGCAAGCCCATCAAACAGATTCTTTCTTCCTTCAAAATAAGCCTGAAGCGTAGAGACAAAAAGAGACTTTCCGAATCGTCTTGGGCGACTCAGAAACAGATATTTGGATCCATTTCTTACGAAATCCACAATATACTTAGTTTTATCCACATACACATAGTTTTCTTCTCGTATCTCAGAGAAGGTTTGTATGCCCACGGGATATTTTCTAACCTCTTCCATAGCTCTTCTTCTTTCTTATATTCCGCTGCGAAGATACGACTTTTATTTTTTGCTACCAAATAAATTACGCAAAATTTGTTTATTGCCAATAAATAAATCTACTACTTTTTGTTTATTGCCAATAAATAAAATACTATGTAGTCAACTAAATATAGGAAACTACAGTTCCAGCCATGCCCTTCAAGCGATCCCTCGGGGAACACGTGATGGGGAGCTGGTGAACAAGAGATGAGCAACCGTTGCTCACGAGACGGTCAACTAGTGCCCAAACTAATATCCACAATTTGGGCAATACATTTTTTGTTGGTATATGGGTAATATATCCCCATCTACTTCCAAATATATGTATTGAAAGAATGAGGCTTAGCTTTCACATTCAGGTATTTCTTGCCAATCTTCACCGACAACGATGCCAGTTCATCAGTAAAATTACCTACAGTAACTATATACTGTCCCTTTTAGAAAGCAAATATCATAGAAAATATGAAAGGTCCTCAAAACATAAAACTTGTTTTGAGGACCTTTTTATATAATCAAACTAAACTCTATACATCAATCATCCCAGGATGTATATTCTGTCCATCCATCCCAAGCAGAAGAACCTGTATACTTTTTTGAATCAACCTGGATGAATTCGTTCTCATTAACACCACCATCGCCAGGGGCATCATCGTCAGGGAGACCAGACGTATTGAGTGATCCCGCCATCAAAGATTGTTCATAAATAATATTTGCTACTATGCGAGCATTGGGTTTTATATATTTTTTCATCGTTCTTGCTCCTTAATATTCTAAATCATATAAATTATTTCACTACATATTTCTTGCCATTGATGATGTAGATTCCCTTATCAAGTCCATTTAAGTCGATGGCATTCTTCTTTACCAGCATACCATTGATATGATAAACATCGAAAGAACCCTGAGGAGAAACCTGAATATCATCTATCGCCGTAACAGAACCGCCTTCGCCAGCAAATACGGTATTCATGGTCTTTGCCTCGGTCAATGTAGCTGGTACCTGGAACGTAGCACGATAAGCATTCATTTTCTCATTTCCGCTGGCACGATAGAACGTATTATTGCTGATGAAGAAACTGTTCTTCTGCAACATCTGATCTTTGGTATAATTGCCTACAAAATCAATTCCATTACTATTCGCATCCTCCACCTTCTTTAATCCGCTGGCTGCTTCGAGGATAACACCATTCACCTTTTTGCTGGCATTTGTACCAGGTTTGATCATATAAGGAGTTTGGGCTTCCATGCTTGTCTGCTCTTCGAAATTGAGAGTTACCTGATCACCATTAACGGTAGAGCCCTTATAGGCAGCCACCTTGGCACCTTCTCCAAACATCTCTGTTACCTGTGCTTCAGTCAAAGCAAAAGGTAGGACTATCGTATTCCATTTCTCACCTAATTTACGATTAAGAGTAACATTGGCAACGAGAGCAGGAGCCTCATTATAAGTCTTGGTATCTTCAAGTGTTACATCCATTGGCATGGCTAAGAGTTGTGGCTCGTAGAATCCAGGATAGTTTTGACCGCCTTCTGAAGCCACATGGATAGCCAATGTAACATCTGATTTAGAAGTCAACACAAATGGAACATAACGCCATTCCCATCCACCACCTTGGCGGCCATTGCTATTGTTGTATTCCTTGTTTTCATCAAAACTTGCTTCACCACTTACCGTAATACCATAACCTGTATCATTCTTCAAAGGGAAGTTTGCCGTTGTTTCAGTATCGCCCACCTTAACAGAGACAGATCCGGAAGAAGCACCGCCATTATAAGAGGTACGGCAAGCAAGCTTTACAACATATTTGCCAGGGTACAACGTGATGGTTCTTGACAATTTCTGCTCCCATTTCGCTGTATTATAATATCCTCTATTTATTTCATAATATTTAGGATCTTTATGATCACCAGCATAAGACTGCCAGTTATCAGAAACCAAATCTGGCTTTGTCCATTCCTTCCACCCATCAATACCCATATGGGAAGTAATATCTGAAGTATAGTTATTCTGTACATAATTATACTCTGCTAAATACATCTCATCACGCAATTTACGCAATTCTGCTCCAGTGACGGTCTGGTCAGAAACCTTATCTACAGAAGGGATTTCGGTAAGTTTCAAAGCCTCTTTTCCGAAAAGATTGGCATTCTCTACATGACTTACAAAAGTATTATATACCTCTTTATCCTCCTGGAAAGTAGTCATAGCGGTTTCTATCGCTGTTTTCTTAGATTCATAATTGTCAACAGTAATCACGGTATTTGCTTCCTCAGTAGCCAAGGTTTCCAAATCAACTTTGTCTTTTCCCTGAATCTGAGCATAAACCTGATTATTCAACAATTCTTTGGCTTTATTCTGAACTTCCTGATAATAGGTGACATATTCTTTTCTAATCTCCTCTGTATCTTCGCCAATATACTGCAACTGGAAATTATCGAAGACAACCCAAGTCGTTGCAGGACAGTTTCCACAAAGTCCTAATTCCAAGACACCATCCTCACCGACAAGGACTGGTACTGTTACCTTGCCATAATCTCTGTTTGTGTTTATGAGGCTGGCAACTTTTTCCATATCATTACTTCCTGTACCTGCAGAATAATCGGTTTCCTTAACACAAACTTTTGTTGTATTACCAAAAAGATATACATCCTTTTTACCTCTCTCAAACAATTGTGCACTCAACAGATAAGTACCAGGTCGTAATTCCGTAATAGTCTGAGACATTTCAAAATTCGGCTGATTTTGATTAGAGTAAAATTCGCCTACCCCATAATTATTGTTAAAATTGCGCCACACGGAATATTTTAAATTCCAACATCCTTTAGCTTCCAGTTTATCATTCCAATTATAATCCAGCGTATTATTTTTGATTGCCCAAGACAAGTCCGTAGGGTTTTCTTTACTTGCACCCTCAGTCAGTTTGGCATAATAAGTGGTACGAGGAATCGCATAGATCAGGAATTTCTGTCCCTTGGCGAGACTGTTGGCACCAATCTCAACATTGTCAGCAGGTGCATTCTCACTATCGCCATATACACCTAATGCACGATTATACATAGTGGAAATGATAGACCACGCATTGTCAGCATATTCAAACTTGACACCAGTCCATTCGCATGCATAAGGTTGGTCATTCGTATCCCATGCAGGATTATTATCTCCCCCTTCTGTCTGCATTTGCAAATAATTATCCACACTGGCATTTCTCAAAGCATAGTTTTTATCATTCTTTTCAATAGCCCAAAGTTTAGACTGGTCATTTACTACGTTAACACTCTTCTGATAAAACATAGCATTACGCTTGGTATTTTTTACGCCTTTTGCCAATCCAAGCATCAAGTCATTGTCTTTATCAACAAAGACATAGTAATACTTATCTATCTCACTCTGTGAAATAGATGTGATTTTCTTCCACCCATCTTCCGTTTTCAGAAGAGTAGTGTCTGCTTTAACTGCATTCTGCCCCCCCATCAAGAACATTGCAGCAGTCAACAATAATGTAAGCTTTTTAGTTTTCATAAAAAATTAAGTTTATTTTTGTCGTTTTATTCTTATACAAACCAGACTTACAATATACTTAAAAAAAACAGGTTTGTATTGCTTTTTTATACAATACAAACCTGTTCTTTCAACAAAAGCAATTCTTTAGAGAACAACTTTCTTATGATTCCAAATAAAAATTCCTTTCTGAGAAGGTCTCATTTTGCCAAGATTCCGACCTTCCAAGTCATAATAGACATCATTTAACTGTGCACCTGAGAAGTTTACCTCCTGAATTCCTGTTGCATCTTTTTTTTTAATCTGCAAAGTATAGTTACCAGAACCCATTTTCAAATAAGCCTTTCCATCTTTGTATTCTACAGATACGACACCATTCTCACCATTTTTCACATTCTTTCCATTTTCAAACACGCCCTGATGATTCAAGCAAGGCAGAACGATATTAGCCTGACTATTGGCAGGAATCGCAAAAGTATAATTCATCTCGTCATCAGCCCCACGCTCATAATGGCAACGAATATTTCCATATATGCTGCGTGTCGTTACGTCCAAATGATTCATATCTTCAGGAATCCATGGTTCGATGCGAACAACATCAAAACCATTACCATCATTGCGGATACCACCCAACTGAGAGAAGAACCATTCCTCAATATGATCCATCATACAGTGATTTTGGGAGAAAGCACCAACATCCCAATATTCAGGAGTGGTAGTGTAACCCTGTTTTACCCAATATCCATAGCTTGGACAATCGGTCTGATTTGCCATCTGATAAACAATATCATTATATCCATACTTTGCCAAAGACATAAACAAAGGTTTCAAACCGATTTCACCCGTTTTAATCTTGTAGTTGTCTTTCTTCACACGCTCAGCCAACTTAGCAGCCACCAACTCTTCATTTTCCTGTTCTACGAGTCCGTAATAGAGAGGCATGGCAAATTCAGACTGCTGTCCGTATTCATAAACTCCATCCTTATAAAAGCGTTCATTGAAAGCTTTCTTCGTATTCTGAGCCTGAGTGAGGAATCCCTTTGCATCTACATCCTTACCAAGGAAAGAAGCAATCTCCGCCATCGCATTCAACATATAATAATAGGTGGTGGTAATGGTAAACTCACCAGGAACCATTGGATTGACTCCTGCCGTTTCCTGTCCCCAGTCACTTAACACACTATAATTGCGTCCTGGCATGATATGATTTACCGTCTTGGAAGTATAATAGTCCATCAACTTCTTCATCTGAGGATAGAACTTGGTCATAGTTATCATATCACCATAGGTTTTCCAATTGCGATAAGGTACCAAGATGGCAGCTCCACCCCAGTTTGGATCATCATCATATACCGACATAAAGTGGGGAACGGTACTTGGAACCCTTCCATTACTGTACTGTGCATCAAAACAATCCTGTACTACTTTCTTGAAGAAATTTTCCATATCATAGTTATAAACCAGAGAGTTGTACATCTCATTAGGAACATCCAGCCATCCCAATTTTTCTCGATGAGGACAATCGGTGATACTATTATACAACTGACTCTGGATGGCATCACGGCAGATAACATGTATATCATTGAGCAAGGAGTTGTTAGTTTCGAAAGTACCTGCCAAGTCCATATCACTACGCAAACGCAAAGCCGTAAAATCTTCCGGCTTGGGAGCCTCATCCAGACCTATAATCTGAAGATAACGGAAGCCATGGTACATAAACTCAGGTCCCCATTCCTCGCCATTTTCCTTGCCTGCAAAAGTATAAGTTTCATACGTATCTGCAGGACCAGTATAGTAATTCTCCATGAAGATAGATCCATCAGCATTCAGACTTTCTCCCTCACGAAGAGTGATAACCTGTCCGCTCTTACCTTTCAGTTTAAAACGGTACTGCCCTGCAAAGTTTCTGCCGAAATCAACGACATAGAGATGGTAGCCGCCACTATATACACTCTTCACGCCTACCGCTTTCCATTCTTCCACTACTCGAACCGGTTCATAGTGGCGTGCCTTCAGAACACCGAAGCCACTTGCCTGACTACTTCTGAAAGAAGGAGAGGCTACCACTTCTACAGGATTCCAAGTACTTACATCATAGAAAGCCTGGCCAATACCAGCTATTTCTTTACGGGCATCATAGTCTTCACCGCCCCACCAGTTACTTCCCAATGTAGGCGAAGGTGTACTTGTCCACTGCTCATCAGTCAGAATCACGTCAGATGTACCATCCTCATAATCAATATGCAGTTCTGCTTTCAAAGCCTTGTCACCAGTATTCACCACTTCACCTTTGGAGAATCTTCCATTCAGCTTATCAACATGAAAGATGCCACCCGCAACGCGAGCTATCAGCGTATTGGCACCTTGCAAAACCATAGAAGTAACATCGTATGTAGAATAAAGTATCGTCTTTTCATACTCGCTCTCTCCTGGTTCCAGTTTGTTTTCGGTAACTGGTTTCCCATTTAGAGTCATATCAAATACTCCCAATGCCGAAGCATAGATTCTTGCCCGCTTGACATTCTTTCCACTCGCAACAGTAAAGTTTCTGCCAAGATAAGGAATTACCTGAGATGTATTGATGAAACTTGGAGCAACTCCATCAACCACTTGATGCTTTACAGAATATTCCTTGTTATCATCTGATGTCTGGATGGTATAAGAACTTGGGAAGTTAGCTGCTTCTGTACCGCTCGCAGCCTTATCATCCTGTCGTGGATAAAGCACAATACGATTGATGTCCATCACCTTACCTAAGTCGGCAATGACATACACATGCTGGCTATTATTACCTTTTTGTGTTGTAGTATATCCTAAAGTTGTCCCCTGAACAACTCCATCATTAAGATAGTTTAAGTTCCAGTTACCAATCGTCCAGGTATCGCTCGCACTGAAGGTAGCCTTACGGGCCACATTTTCTTCTCCGCTATAGATTTCCATTTCTGCCAACTGTAAGAAATAGAACTTGGAATCTGTGGAAGCTGGAAGTCCCAACTTGGTGACATCAAGTTTGACATACCTGCATGAAGTCTGGAGCGGAATTTCCACCTTTGCATTGCAGGTTTTGGCAGGTTGTATCCATTGCGCTTTCCACTCATTGGCATTGAGGAAAGCAGTTTCGAAAGTGCCCTTTGAGGCTACTGATGCTTTACCATTCTTATCATAGACTGTAACCGTCCAAGAATAAGGGGAACATGACACAAGGGGACTTCCTGCGTATGTAATCTGATTTTGCAAAGCAGACTCAACCTTTCCTGATTTCCAAACTTCTGCTCCAGAAGCAGACCTTACAACTAATTCGTATGCAGACTGCAGAAAACCTCTCTCGTCACTTTTCGTCTGCCAACTGAAAGTTGGATTTGAAGTATCTATCCCTACAGGATTAACCAATCCGTTTACTTTCAAGTTGACAGGCAAAAAGTTGGCCTGACATACTTGGCAAATAGCCAATAAACACAATATAAATAATTTAGATTTCATCATTCTTGGTAAAATTAAAATAGGTTACGATTTATATGAAGTATAGGTTCACTTGTATATCGGGTAGGTCATTTAAATAGTATAGGTTCTGTTATACTTTATATTGCCTGAAGCATCATTCTGACTTTCTTGCGGGAAGTGAGCAACTGGGATTCGACGGTACGCTTAGAAACATTCAATTCCTTCGCAATCTCTCCTGCGCATTTACCATCAAAGAGAGTCATGCGATAAACCTTGGCACAGGAAGGAGTCAGTTGATCCACACAATAATTGACCATACGCAGCGTATCATGATACTCTGCGACACGCTCTACAGCACAATGATATAATTCCTGCTCATACACAACATTCTCTTCTACCTTGTGACGACATGCTCTGCGGCGCAGGATATTCATGATTTCATGATTGGTTATGGTGAAGACAAATGACCGGATGGTTGTCTTATTGATGATGTCGTCATAGGTCATCAACTTGACAAATACATCCTGCACCAAGTCTTCAGCTTCCTGCCAATTGCCTAAGCGAGCTACGGCAAAGTTGACAAGTTTTACTTGATTTTCCTTATAAAAGTCAGCAATCATCTGCTGCTGGTTTACAGTTGTTGGTTTCATGTTGTACGTTGGTTTAGTTTACGGCTGCAAAATTAGAGAATAATCCCATATGCCTATGTGCGAACCGTAACAAAAGCACATATCAAACGTAACAACACCCTTTTTACCCCCTATATTGGGAAGGAACAACGCCAAACATGTCCTTAAAATGCTTGGTAAAGTTCTGCGGAGTGGCAAATCCTGTAAGATAACAGACTTCTGAAACATTGCGCTGTCCGGTCTTCAAAAGTTCAGCCGCAGCCTTCAAACGTACCGTTCTGATAAAGTCGGAAGGAGTTTGTCCTGTCAAAGCTTTCATCTTACGATAGAGGCTCATTCTCGACATCGCCATATCAGCGGCAAGCGAATCGGTCGTATAATCAGAATCCGTGATATTCTTTTCTATCAAAGAGATGATTTCTTTCAGGAACTTCTCATCAGGAGCCGAGTCGGCAATGTTTTTAACATCCAGCGAAGCACTATGTGAGAAATCATGCATTCTCTTTTCCTGCTTTTCCAGGAGATTATTGATGCGGGCAAGGAGCACATCCATATCAAACGGTTTGGCGATATAGGCATCAGCTCCCACCTTGTAACCTTCTGCCCGCCCCTCATCCGTACTCCATGCCGTAAGAAGGATGACCGGAATATGGGAAGTCTGCAGATTTTCCTTGATACGTCGGCACATTTCGGTGCCACTCATCCGCGGCATCATCACATCGGTAATGATGAGGTCTGGATTGTGTTCTTCTGCCATCATAGCACCCTGCAAGCCATCTTCCGCCATCAATACCTTATTATATATATGAGACAGTTCCTTGACCAGATACTGACAGAAGCCTTCATTATCCTCTACCACCAATATACTCTTATCGATAAACTGATGATTTCCCGATTGATGACCCAAAGGAGCAACCGCCTGACGATTAGCAGCAGACTGCTGTTTAGAAGAATCATCCGTCTGGCGATTCGAAGAAGCCTCATGAGCTTCTGTCTTTAGATCGGCAGGTAATTCTACGATAAAGCGGGAGCCTTCGCCTTCTTTACTTTCCAAAGAGATTTTACCCTGGTGCAACTTCACATACTCTGCCACCATGTTCAAGCCGATGCCAGACCCCACATTCGTAGTTTTCTGGTCAGCAGAGCGGAAGAATCGGTCGAACACACGTTTCTGGTCTTCAGGAGAGATGCCGCAACCCGTATCCACCACCTCTATGCGCACAAAACGGCGGCCATCACAGGCAGTCTGACTTAACTCAACCCTAACCTTTCCTCCCGAAGGAGTATATTTGAAGGCATTAGACAAGAGATTGTTCAGGATTTTAGCCACTTTGTCACGATCAAAGTACATAAAGATACCGTCTGAATGGTCATTTACATCCAGACTCACCTGCTTTTGCTCAGCCAAAGATTGAAACTTCATGGCAGTATATTTCACGAATTCACCGAAGATTCCGCTCCGCAAGTTGAGACTTTCACCATTCGTTTCCATCTTACGGAAATCGAGCAGTTGGTTGACCAACTGCAACAGATCGCCTGCATTCTTGCTCACGCCATTCAGCTGTTGGCGAGTTTCCTCATCAGTAGTACGCTTCAGCACACTACCCACAGGAGTGATAATGAGCGTAAGGAGCGTACGGAACTCATGGGTGATATTGGTAAAGAAACGGTATTTCATTTCCTCCAGTTCCTTATTTTTCTCCACTTCCATTCGCTGGCGATCCCGCTTCATTTTCCTGCTGATAGCCCAGAAGATAGCACCGCCGATAAACAGCAAGTAACACAACTTGGCCCACCAAGTGGCCCAGAAAGGAGGTTGTATGACAATCAGAAGTTTGATGGACTGTTGGCTCCATTTCTTATCAAAGCCAGCAGAAAACACCTCGAGTTCATACTCGCCAGGAGGCAGATTGGTATAGCTCACCTTGCCAATACCATCCTGCGGACTACTTTCCACCCAATCGGCATTGACACCTTTCAACCTATATTTATAATAGGTATGGCGAGGCATGTCAAAATTCAAGCCAGAGAAATTAACCGTGATAAAGTTCTCATCATATCGCAAGACAACCTTTCTTGTTGAAGACAGTGCATTCTCCAAGACGACTCTTCCGTTCAGTTCTCTCCCCGGCAATATCTCCTGCTCATTCACAAAGAGGGAAGTAAAAATCGGGTGCCCAGAATATTTCAAATTCTGAATATTAGAAGGATCTACCACATAAAAACCATTCTGGCTGCCAAAAAGGAGTTTGCCTCCAGCAAGATGAGCCGTTGTCATCCAGTTGAAGTTACAATCCCCCAACTTATTCTGTTCATCAAAGACCGCTAATCTGAAGTTCTGCTCATCCCAACGGGAAAAGCGGCACAAGCCATTGGCAGTAGTCACCCATACATTTCCGAACTGATCCTCGATGATTCCATTGATCATCTCATTAGGCATTCCATTTTTCAAACCATAATGAAGTACCTTTCGGCTATTCGGTTTCAAAACAAATACTCCGTTCAGCGAACCTACCCATATCCATCCCTGGCTATCAACCAGCAAGGCCTTACAGGGTCCGCAGAGCAGATTCTGCATCTCCACATCATCCACGAGATTCTGAGGAGACAGATACTTCTTGTCTTTCAGAGAATAAGCAAAGAATCCCTGCGAAGTGGCAGCCCAGACAACATCATTCTGATCTATCCGGAACTCATTGACCACCTTATATTTTTCCAGATTCTTATCTTTCAGAGGATGGATGCGGCAATTCTCATCCAAGAAACCAATGCCACCATGAAAGCTTGTCCAAATGCGATGATGCGCATCTTCCTGAAACTCTCTTACGATATTGTAGTTAATGTCTTTCTGCGGAATACTACCCTGCATGAAATGGTGAGTTGTCAGACCATCCCACATATAAAATCCCTGCTTAAAGGTTCCTACCCAAACACGATTACGGCTATCCACCATACTGCGGATGAAATCAGTGCCACTCACAGGCAATGGCTTCAATTGCATCTGAGGCATCAGGAGCTGATACACATGATGAGAAGTCACGGCAAAAGGTTTTCCTCCCTTTCCGTCATTGAAGCGAATACTGCCATCAGACAAGCCAAGCTGCTGATAGGTGACGTAAGGAAAACGCTGCATATTGGAATGATAGAAGAAGATACCATGATTTGCCATTCCTATCATCAGATTACCATCCCGGTAAGCAATCGTCTGTACACCATCTCTTACGACTTCTCCGTTCATCATCTCATATTCAGACTGGAGCATCGTATTTCCATCTGCCGACAGAGCCAACAAGCCTGCATTGCGAAGTCCTACATAACAAATTTTCGGAGATGCAGCACACAACGTGACCGCAACATCCTTATCATTCACATATCTGTATTGCCATTGACGAGTCAAAGAATGCCATAAAGCAACACCATGATTCCACATTACCCAGAGTTGTTTTGAGTTTTGTGAAAACTGCACGAAATCACGCGCCAGCATTTCACCTTTCCACAGAAGTTGATGATGGAGAACCTTTGTCATCGCTGCATTCCAGCACATAATCTTACCATTATGATAGACAAACCAATGATTACCGCCCCAATTAGCCACATCCCGTAATCCCTTGGCACGCACACGCACGGCAACAGCTTTTCCTTTGGAATTTTCTTCCCGATGAAAGACTTTCCCAGAAACGGTCACAAACCAGAAATCCTTAGCAGAATCAATAAAAAAATTACGGATACGTTCTTTGATGCCCATAGAAACAAGCAATCCCTTGACATCATCGACATATCTTTCCGTTGTCAAATCGAAGACCAACATCTGTCCCGATTCCTTAATCCAAACCCGCTGCTGTCCATCGACATAAGCCGTCGGCAAGGCAGCCACATAATCAATGGCATACATCTCGCTCACCACAGGAGGAAAGGAGCGGAAGGTGCAACCATCAAAGAATGAAAGACTGGAAGAAGTACGGACACACAACCTGCCATCAGGAAGCCAAAGCTGCGACTTGATTTCGTTGTCTGGCAAGCCGATAGAGGTATTTAATAACCGATAGATATATTGGGCACTTGCCGACATACAGCAGGTGCATATTAAAAGTATTGTCAGGATTAGGTTCTTCATTTCTTTGAGATATAATTTATACTTAAGTGCAAAAATAACAATAATAATCGAATTTGCACAATAAAACATCAAAAAAATCATTTTTAATAAGTAAACAGCCTGTACTTATTTGTATAAGGAAACAAAGAAAAAGGAAATAAAAGAAAAAATCAAACCATATAACTATATGAAGAAAAATCGAATACTCATCATTTTTGCAGCTCTGCTCAATGTATTAGGAATGTGGGCAGACGGTGCAAATCTCAAATTGCATTTCAACTTTGAAAATGCAACAGGCGGAAATGTCAAAGAAGTCATTTCCGGGGGAAACATTGTTGGCACTTTGATGAATAACGCCAAAGTGGAAACAATGGGAAAATATCATGTGCTGAGCCTGGGTTCGTCAGATGGATATTTTGACATGGGCGAAGGTGCTGGAAAAGTATTGGCTGGATGCAGCGACTTCTCCATCAGTATGTATTATTACGTAAATGCCAACCAAGACATTACTGGCTTGGGAAACTTCCTGTTTACCTTCAGTAATAATCCTGAATGTAGCCAAACTGCAGGTAATTATTATTTCTATACGCTCAATACCCAGCGAGTGGGTTCTTCGGCAGCAGGATATGGCAGCGAGAAAAGTGTCAATGCTACGCAGGTTTCCCAAAAGGGAAATTGGGTAAACGTAGTCTATGTGCAAACGGGCACAGAAGGAACTCTCTATGTAAATGGACAGAAGAAGGCCAGCGCAACAAGCAATAAGATATCAGAAGTATTTGGTACAGAAGCACCTAAATACAACTGGATAGGCCGCTCTCCTTTTGCCAATGATGTATATTTAAAAAACACCAAAGTGGCAGATATCCGTATTTATGACGGAGCACTGACAGGAAGCGAAGTGACCCGGTTGGCTTTAGCTGCTGATGACTACGATAACGAATTCCGTCACGGTTCACAAGGCGATCTGACTACGCTGAACCAAACCTTGCAAGAAGCTTCTATGCTCATCAATGGTGATATCAGCATCTATACTGCTGATGCAGTAGCCATGCTTTCAGACACCTACGAACTCATCAAGGCTAAGAGCGAGAAAGAAACTCTGTCACAATTCGTGATAGACGAATATGTGGCAGACCTGAAGACAGCCATCCAGAACGTGAAAGCTACACAAGGAATGATTTTCACAGATACAGAACTGATGCCTGCCTATGATTCCAACCGTGGCTTCCGTCATCCAGGAGGCTTGCATACCAATGCCGACTTCGAGCGCATCAAAGCACAACTTGCTGCCGGCAATGAGAAGGTGACCAAGGCTTATAACATCTTGAAAAATGCAGAATATGCCCAGCCTACCTGTGGCACATGGCCAGTAGAAATCATCATCCGTGGCGGTGGAAGTGGTCAGAATTACATCAATGCAGCACGTGGTGCAACCATCGCTTATCAGAATGCACTGAGATGGAAGATAGAAGGAAATGAAGCGTGCGCAAAACATGCCGTTGAAGTATTGATGGCTTGGGCCAACACCTGCAAAGGTATCGGTGGCGATAGCAACTTCGCCCTTGCAGGAGGTCTTTATGGATATGAATTTGCCCAAGCTGCAGAATTGATGCGTGACTATGAAGGATGGAAAGCCAAGGATTTCGAAACATTCAAAAGATGGATGCTGGATCTCTGGTATCCTACCATCATGAGATTTCAGCGCTCCCGCAATGATACCTGGCGCAACTGGCGCTATGATGCAAGTCATGGAGGACAACGACCTGGTCATTACTGGAGCAACTGGGGACTCTGCAACACACTCGCCCTGATGTCAGTAGGTATTCTATGCGACGATGTCTTTATCTACAACCAAGCAATGTCTTACTACAAGTACGATCAGGCTGAACTGGCTAAAAACAACTACCCTTGGCCATGGGCTCCTGAGAATACAGAGACAGACAAGTACAACGGAGGACTGAACGAATATATAGACAATCTCGTGCCTCATGTTGCAGAATATGCAGGAGAAACAGGTGCTTACGGAAAGGTAGGTCAGATGCAGGAAACCGGACGTGACCAAGGACATGCTCAAATGGCAGCAGGTCTTGCCGTTGATATCTGCCAGACTGCATGGAATCAAGGTGATGACCTCTACTCCTATCACGACAACCGAATCGCTGCTGGCCTTGAATTCCAAGCCGCATACAATTTTGACGCAAGAGAAGACCTGCCATGGGTTAACTACCATTATACAGACTGCCACTCTGCATGGCATCAGGCATGGATACAGGGCGGACCTAATGGAGGTAGTCGCGGAGAAATGCGCCCATATTGGGCACGTGTCATCGGACATTACGAAGGTGTAAAGGGCATAAAGATGCCTTTCTCTGAAATCGCATTAGAGAAGATGGGAATAGATGGTGGCCCTATGGGTGCGGTAAGCGGTCCTTACGACCACATGGGATATTCCGTTTTGACTTGTACTTACGACGGCATTGCCGACGAACTGCACAGACCTACCTTATTGACTCCAAAGATGGAATATGACGGAAAGATTATCGAACATAATGAATTAGGTGGACTGGAAAACAATTACGTCATCAATGTAAATACTGCCCTTCCTAAAGGCAAGACTGTCAAGTTGATGCCTCAACTCCCTGAAGGAGCTGTGGATACAGGTAACTGGAACTGGAATACAGGTGAGACAACCAAGGACATCACTGTCACTACAGACAAGAGTTTCATTTATCGTGCCATATATACCAATGAAAACGGCATTAAGAGTGAACAGATGTTCTCTATTGCAGTAAATGCTGATTGTACGCCTACCACAGTAAGCAGTTCTATCTACTGCAATGGTACATGGGTTGGTGCTACTGAAGCTACTGTACCTTGCGGAAGCAATGTCACTCTCAACATCGCCGGTGCCAGCGGTTGGGGAGACGGCAAATGGAGCACAGGACAAACAGGTACTTCCATAACCCTTTCATCCTTAACATCGGATAGAGAAATCAAGGGTCAGTTTATCAACCAGGGCGGATTGGCTCAGACGATTACTTTCCGCATCCACGTCAAGGGATTGGAGCCTTGTGCGCTGCTGAACAACCGTCTGGTTTCAGATTCTCTGGACCTGTTTGTCAACCAGGGCGATGCCCTCGTTCTCTATGCCAACGCACCAGATAATATTGTCAACGCCAAATATACATGGAGCAATGGAACCGAAGGCAAATATCTGGATCTGACAGAGGGACTGACAAGCGGAGACTACACGCTGCACATCACAGGCGAGAACTTTGACCAGGAACTGACTTATCACGTGATGGTCATGAACGAGAAATATGTAGTTCTGGAAGCTGGTAAATATGCCATCTACGATGTGGAAAACGATGCCTATCTTACCTACAAGAATCAGGGTGAAACCATGCCATCATTTAATCCACTGGTAAAAGAAGACGGACACTACGATGCTTCTCAGGTATGGATTGCAGAAGTAAAGGGAGCAACCTCCAAAACTCCTAAGTATAATTTCTCTTGTCTGATAGGCGGTAGCACTCCATATCTGAATGCTACAAAAATGGCAACGAAAGCCTATTATCCATACTACATCCGTGGTCTGATTGGTTCTGATCAGGTTGCTGTAAGAACCCTTACCAAAGAAGAATACTGGAAAGCAAATGAGAATGGTGTTCTGGAAACAAAGGGAGCTGCCGGTCTGACTCAATTCCCATTTGTATTCATACCGGTCAAGGATGAAGAACTCCCTACAGGTATTACAA
>ERZ869979.48-NODE-48-length-28904-cov-4.338884_pt1 | contig 28904 bp, 20 predicted proteins | sample MGYA00521269_ERZ869979 | MGnify/ENA primary metagenome ERZ869979 (study PRJEB32232, sample SAMN07284974) | human gut metagenome | biome: human-associated habitat; material: feces | host: Homo sapiens | place: Tanzania | collected 2014-04-05 ... | reverse complement strand
TCTTTTACGATAACGTTTGACATAGACTCACACCTAACCTCCCTCCAGTTGTAGATTGTGCTAAAATACAACTGTCTGGGTATTTTTCTTGCACAAGTGATATTATATATCATTGCCTGTGGGTTCGTCAACATCTTTTTGGTTAAATTTTGCAGAAATTTTTACTTTATCTGACCTTCAAGGATTCCTGCTGCTGCATCTACGGCTTCCTGAGCTTTGGCAGGATTCTTTCCGCCAGCCTGAGCCATGTTCGGACGTCCGCCGCCGCCACCGCCTACGATGGCTGCCACTGCTTTGATCAGATTACCTGCGTGAGCACCTGCTTTCTGTGCTGCGTCAGTAGCCATTGCAAGAAGGTTTACTTTTTCACCGTTTACTGCTGCCAGAAGGACAACACCTTCGCCAAGTTTGCCTTTCAGCTGGTCGCCAAGGTCACGAAGTCCGTTCATGTCCACTCCGTCTACCTTTGCAGCAAGAAGTTTCACACCTTTGACTTCTACTACTTTATCCATAACATCTCCCAGAGCGCCCTGAGCCAGTTTGCTCTTTAAGGATTCGTTCTCACTGGAGAGTGCCTTTACTTCTCCCTGAAGATGTCCGATCTTCTCTACAATCTCTGCAGGATTTGCTTTCAGTGCTTTGGCTGCTTCGTGAAGCAGTTCTTCCTGTTTCTTATAGTATTCCAGAACTCCTTTTCCTGTCAGTGCCTCGATACGGCGCACGCCAGCGGCAACAGAAGCTTCGCTGACAATCTTGAACATGCCGGCCTTTGCCGTGTTGTCCAAATGGGTGCCGCCGCAGAATTCGATGGATACATCACCGGCGCGAACAACGCGAACGATGTCGCCGTACTTTTCTCCGAACAGAGCCATTGCGCCGAGCTTCTTTGCCTCTTCAATCGGCATCTCATCAGTGCGAACTTCCAGACCTTCCAGAATGATATTGTTGACGATGCTTTCGACCTTTGCAATCTCTTCCGGCGTCATAGCGGCAAAGTGTGTGAAGTCAAAACGAACATGGTCAGCATCGGTGTACGAACCGGCCTGTTCTACATGGCTGCCCAGTACCTGACGCAGAGCTTCCTGCAGCAGATGGGTTGCGGTGTGAGAACGGCAGATTGCCTGACGGCGCTCCTTGTCAACCTTGCATACCAGCGTGTCGCCGCGGCTGACAACACCGCTCTTTACAACACCGGAGTGCAGATAAATGCGGCCGTCGCCGTTTTTCTGTACATTGGTAATTTCAATCTCGCAGTCACCGTGGGACATGGTGCCGTAATCCGGTACCTGACCGCCCATCTCAGCGTAGAACGGGGTCTTGTCCAGAACCACCAGCACGCCGTCCTTTGCCTCCTCGTCGGTGGCAATGGCATCGGTCAGGGTCTCCTCGTCGCTCAGGGCAACCACAACGCCGGTGTCGTTCAGGGTCTCGTAGCCGGTAAAGACAGTGGGCTCAACGGTCAGGCCGCCGAACAGGTCCTCGCTCCAGCCGGAGATGTTCTTCTTCAGGCGCTCAGCACGGGCACGCTCCTTCTGCTTGGTCATTTCGGCGTGGAAGCCTTCCTCGTCGATCTCAATGCCCTGCTCCGCAGCGATCTCCTTGGTCAAATCCGGCACATACTGATGCTGTGCCTCATCCCAGCGGTAGAGATACAGCCTGCCATCCACCTGTGCAAGGTTTGCATTGTTGATCTTCGTGGGATTCTGCGGATCTACGACTTTAAAGGAGGAGATGCCGTCAATGCTGACCTGTTTGCTCTTATTATAAGAGGGGCTGTACCGTGCGACCGGATACAGCTGATACTCCTCCCGGTTCGGCAGAACCCACCCGGCGTTGTCCAGCCGGACATCATTGGCTGCATTGATCGCCTGTTCCTTGGTATGTCCGGTCACGGGATAACGGGCACGGTCGCCTACCCGGATAAAGATCGGCGAAGAGGAAACGGTATCCATTGTGCAGTCCGTCATCACCACATTCGTCAGCGGGCTGCCATCCACTGCTTCCATGCAGAAGCCGCGGGACCGCTCAAACTTGACCCGGGTGATCGTAACGGTATTGTATCCGCAGGTAGACTCTGTGCCAAATTTGACACGCGCCGTCGGGCCGCAGGCATCGGTCGCCACGATCTTATCCGTGGTGTACGCACCGGTGATGACGGATCCGGCATCGTAGCCGCTGACCGTGCAATCCTCGATCAGGATATTCTGCGTCGGCATAAAGATGCCTGCGCCGTAGGAAGCCTTCATCACGATGGCGTCGTCTGTCAGGGAGTTGAAATGACTGTTGCGCACCGTCACGTCCTGCGTGCAGTCGATGTTGTAGGCATCACGGTTCGTATCCACGATCAGGTCATTGACCATCATATTCTTGGTGCCTTCCGCAATGATGGCAAAATGGCCGCCGTTCAGGATCTGGATCCCATCCAGCACCACATTCTGGCACCGAACCAGTGCGATGGCCTTATTGCCATACCAAGTGGAGCTATGGCCGGGGTCGGTGCGGTTCTTCGGGTTGGAGGGATCTGCGCCGGACAGCACATTGATGAGCGTACCGGTATCGTCCATATAGCTGCCATCGATCAGGCCTTCGCCATAGATCATGATATCGTGCTTGTCTGCCGCATAGAACAGGCTGTTGGCGAAATAGGTATGGCCGTGATCCTGCAGACCGGCGTAGAGGTTCACTTCTGGCTCATCGTAATTGCCGCCCTCACCGATCATCGTCTGGTTTCCATTCCGGTCATACATATCGGTGCGTGCCGCACGGATGATCGAATTCGGGTCGAGCCGGAGGTTTACTCCGCTCTGGAGCCGGATGGTGTAGGACTTGAAATCGCCCTGCGGAACCACCACGGTACCGCCGCCCGCATCACTGGCGGTCTGGATCGCACGGTTGATCGCCTGTGTGTTCTGCACCGGATCGCCGCCCGACACGGCTCCGAAATCCGTGATGACATACACACGGCTCTCATTCAACAGGACGCTTTTGTCCACGGTGCTTCCCGTTGCACGCGGGATCTTGGAGTTTCCAATGATGCAGTTCTCCTCATCCGGCTGTTCCGCAAAGGCCGGCAGGCCCATCGCCGCCATTGCTGTTGTCACCGCACTGACCTTCAAAAAATTACGACGCGAAATTTTCTTCGAGATCATTTCCAATCTCCTCCCTATTCTTTCGCAATTTCGGTTTGCCATAAGATCTTTTCCTATGGCCTGTTCCACGGTGGCCTCATTGTATCGCAAAGGATCTTTGCCCGCAACGCGTTCACAAAAATATCCTGTTTTTTGAAAGAATGTGAATTTTTCTTTTGTTGAAACTTCTAAATTCGCTTGATTTCTCTGTGCAGATTGAACAGCTCGTTGGATACAGCTTCAAGACTCCTGTATTCTTTGAATGAGTTTCTGCTCTGCTTCAAATTTCTGGTAGATCGGCTGCACCGCATCCCGGAACTTCTGCTTTTCCTCCGCCGAAAGCTCCGTCACCACAACGCCCCGCTCCCTCATGTTCCGCTCCGCGTTCTGCTCCCGCGCCGCCCAGAGGGTGCGCTCGGTCAGAGCCGACTCCCGGGCACAGCTCCGGATGATGCCCGGAAAGGAGGGATCCAGCTGGGCAAGTTTCTGCATCGCCGGAACGCTGGCCAGCTGGATCTCGGGCACACGGGTGTGTTCGTCCTTGAGGAAATAGGGTGCGACCTCGTAGTGCCCCATGGCCTCGTAGCTGGGCCAGTTGTTCTCCGCCCCGTCGATCTCGCCGTTGTGGAGGGCGGCATAGACCTGACTGTACACCACCTGCACCGGATCCGCGCCGAGATCCCGCACCATCTCGCTCATCATGTCCGATTCCTGCACCCGGAGCGTCATCCCCTGCAGCTCTTCGAGGGTCGTCACCCGCTCCCGGGTATAAAAGCTGCGCACCCCCGCGTCGAACCATGACAGGCCGGTCAGATCCATGCTGTCCAGCGTCGCCAGAAACTCATCGCCGATGGCTCCGTCCAGCACCCGCCACATCTGGTCGGCGTCCTGATACAAAAACGGCAGCTGCAATACGCTCAGCGCAGGCAGCTGCTCAGCCAGCGGGCTCAGGGAGACGCGGGCGAAGTCGATGCCGCCGAACTGCATCTGCTGGATGACGCTCTGCTCTGCGCCCAGCTCGCCGCCGCTGTACACCGCGATCTTGACCCGGCCGTTTGTTTTTTCCTCCACCCGCCGGGCAAAATCCAGTGCGGCCTTCGTGGTCGGGTAGTCCTCGGGCTGGTTCTCGGCGTAGCGCAGGATCAGCTCCGGCCGGTTTTCCACTTCGTCGTCCTCGCTGTGTGGAAAAGTGCAGCCCGTCATCCCCATCAAGGCCAAGACCCCCGCTGCCGACAGCAGCTCCCGCCGGGCGATCACAGGTCAGCCTCCGGGTGTACGGCTTTGTTCTGCCGCCGATACTGGGTGGGGGTCATGCCGGTGCGCTTCTTGAACGCCCGGGCAAAATAGCTGGCGTCCTCGTAGCCCACCATGGAAGCCACCTCCGCCGAGGAGCGGAAGGGATCCGCCAGCAGCTCCTTGGCCGCGTTGATCCGCAGCTCGGTCAGGCAGTCGAGGAAGTTCATCTTCTGGTATTTCTTGAATTGCGCCGACAGATACGCCGGGCTGATGTGCAGGATCTCCCCCACGCTGTCCAGCGAGAGGTCGAACATATAGTTGTCTTCCAGATACCGCCGGACATGCGCCATGACCAGCGCGGTCTGGCTGTTCTCCCCTTCCGGCTCTTCTTTTTCGCGCTCCGGATCGGCCGGCGTCTCGGGTTCCGGCTGGATCGGTGCCAGAGCTGCAAGCTTCCGCTCCGTCTCGATCTGCCGGGCAGCCCGGCGGATGGAGGCTTCCAGCTCGTCCGGATCCACGGGTTTCAGCAGATAGTCGCAGGCTCCCAGATGCATTGCTTCGTGGGCATACTGAAACAGGCTGTACGCCGTCACAAAGATGACCCGGCAGCCGGGCCGCTGGGTCAGGATCGCCCGCGCCGCATCCAAGCCGCTCATGCCCGGCATTTCGATGTCCATCAGGATCAGCTCCGCCCCCCAGAGCACCGCAGTGTCGGCGGCTTTCCGGCCATTTTCGGCAAATTCCAGCACCACTTCATGCTCAAAGCGGTGGCTCACCATATCGGCCAGAGCCTCCCGCTCCAGCTTTTCATCATCCGCGATCAACAGGCGAATCATTCGTCCAAATCCTCCTCTACAAGCTCCACCAAAGGCAGATACAGGCTGACCGCCGTACCCCATCCCTCGTGGGAGCGGATCTCAAACCGGCAGCGTTTGTCCAGCAGTTTCAGCCGCGCCGCCACATTGTAGACACCGATGTGCTCGCACCGCTCACCGGAGCATTCCAGTGCGGTTTTCAGCTGCCGGAGCGATTCCGGCGCGATGCCTACGCCATTGTCAAATACATTGATATAAAGCAAGCCCTGCTCCCGCAGCGGGTTGATCCGGATGCGGACCACGCCGCCCTCTTCCTTGGGCGAGATGCCGTGCTTAAAAGCGTTCTCCACGATGGGCTGCAGGATGAACGACGGCACCATCGTCTCGGTCAGCTCGAGGGAATCCGAGATCTTCCACTGCATCCGCACCCGGTCGCCGAAGCGGACGTGGTAGATGGAGTAATACTCGTCCACGATCCGCACTTCCCGGGAGAGCGGCACCTGCTCGTCGTTGCTCATCAGGCTGTACCGCAGCAGGTGCGACAACGCGGTGATGAGTGCCTGTGTCCGGTAGGCTTTCTCCTGCCCAGCCGTCTGCAGAATGACGTTCAGGGTATTGAAGAGGAAATGCGGGTCGATCTGGCTGCGGAGCTGCTGCAGCCGGCTCCGCTCCATCCGGTTCTGCAGCTCCAGTGCCTGCGTTTTCTGTCGGTGCAGCTCCCGCTCGATCTCATTTTTCTCCCGCAGGGTGTTCACCTGTTCGGCCATCGAGTGCTTCATGTGGTTGAACGCCTCGGCCAGCTGCCCCATCTCATCCTGATGGGGCACCGGAACGTCCGGGGTGTCAAACGCCCGCCGTGCAATGGCCTGCGATGCACCGATCAGCTGCTGCACCGGGGTCAGCAGCCGCAGCATCGACAACGCCATCACGCAGCCCAGCAGCAGGCAGAGCCCGACCACCACCGTCTGGATCCACTTGACCCGGTTGCTCAGCTCCGACACCCGGGTGTAGGTCTCCTGCGCATCGGAAATGGCCGTGTTGAGCAGCTGCTGGGCGTACTGCCGGAGGTAATTTCCGCAGGGAGCCACCTGATTGTAATAGAGCTGCGCCGCCTGCGGGTCGCCGCCGGTCTGGACGGCTGTTTCCAGCTGCTGGATCAGAGCCGTGTAGCTGTCAAAGGTGGTGCAGACCGCACTGTAAAGCAGGTATTGCTTCTCGCTGACCGTATCCAGATCGCCGTCGATCCGCCAGAGCCATGCATTCATGGTAGAAAACGACCCGTGCAGCTCCTGCAGCAGTTCGTCCGTATCACCGTATTCCCACCGGTACGCATCCAGTGCGTTCAGACTCTGCTCCACACCGTTCTGAAACCGGCTGATGGCGTTGAAGTTGCCCATCTGGTCGTCCAGCTCCCGAAGCACGGTATTGGACTGGTAGAAGCTCAGGTAGATCTGCGCAAACAGTGCCAGAAAAAATGCCGCCAGACAGAGCATCATCCGCTCCTTCAAGGTCATGTGCCACCGCACCGCATTGCCCCCCCTTTGTTCCAAACGCCTTGCAAAACGCGCATTTCACTTCAAATCGTCTTATTCTACCACGTTTTATGGCATTTGCGCAAGTTTTTCCTTGATTGTTTGGTATAAATATGGTACTATGCCTAAAAAGGGGGTTCTTTTATGTCTCAGCCCATCTCCGTTTCGGTGCAAATGGATGCACAGTCCTTCCACGATTTCGCCGCATTCGACCTGCTGCGCCACCACAAACGCTGGCATCGGCCGCTGCTGTTCACGGTCATTCTGCTGGTCTTTGCGGGCATCTGCCTGTCGCAGGTCGGCCAGCGGGAGGGTGCCGCCCTGCTGACGGTGGTTCTGGCCGTCGTCGCGCTGGGGGTGCCGACCGTCTACTTCTGGACCTTTTTCCACAATCTGAGCCTCCAGATCAAAAAGATGGGGCTCTCCCAGCCCAAACCCTTCTACCGCCTGCTGCTGGATGACGACGGGCTGTCGGTCTGGATGGCGGGCGGGCAGGACAAAGCCGCACCGACCCACCAGTATCCGTGGCAGAGCCTTTACATCGTCTACCGGGTGCCGGGTGCCCTTTACCTCTACGTCCAGCAGAATCAGGCCTATCTGCTCAACGACTCCATCGACGCAGCGTGGGCGTTCCTGTCTCAAAAGCTGCCGCCCAAACGTCTGCGGGACTGCCGGTAAAGCCTTTTTCCGCCAAAAACAAACCTCTCCGTCCATGCTTCGCATTGCCGCCCCCCGAATGGGAGAGCTGGCGAGCGTAAGCTCGACGGAGAGGTTCTTTTTTATCTGCAAAACAAAAACAGGCAGCACCGTGGAAAGGAGGAGAAAGCGGTGCTGCCTGTATATGAGAACTCCAAACATTTGCGGCTGTCAGGAGGGTTTTGGTAGTCTGTTCGCTGTCGGGCTATTGCCTCGCATCGGCAGGGAACAGTGTTTTTTAAAGGGAAGCTTCCGGCCCCGGCCGAAGCTTTCATGGCTTGGATCGCGCCTGCATTTTGTCGGTTTTTGGAACTTTTTTGTTTCCTTCCCGACTGCACCCTTATTGTACCGGATAAAAATGGAGTTTCTTTGTGTTCATTTTGAACAAATTGCAAATAAACCATGTTGGCTTTTTTCACAACGGACAGCCGCACCCGCTCAGACCCAGTAAGCGTCCCGGATCTCCTCGTAGTGCCTCTCCCGCAGCAGGGCGGGCAGGTCGCCCACCGACGGAAATTCCAGTGCGATCTCCTGCCGCAGCTTGCGCAGCAGCGTTTCCCCCAGTGCCTCGGACACGCCGCCGCGCAGGGCTTTTTCGTACCATGCCACCAGCTCGTTTTCGGTCACGATGCTCTGGATGCGGCTTTTCCAGCCGATCTGGGTCAGAAGCGACAAGATGATCTCCCGCTCGGCCTCCTTGCAAACGATCACGATCCGGTCGCTGGAAATGCTCTGCACAATGTTCTGCGCCAGTTCTACGTCCAGACTCAGATGCTTGATCTGGATGGCCGGCCCCCAGTTGGAATACATATCCAGCCCCCGGTCGGCTGCATTGGTTACCCCGACGCGAAATACTTTCGCCTGTTCCGTGTGGGTCAGCTTTGTCGGTTCCAGACACATGACTTTCCGGGCAAACGCCGAAAACGCCGTCAGAATGCCGATTTTTTCCTTGGTCACAGAGATGGTGACCTGCAGCTGCATCTCCTCGACCAACGCCGAGAACAGCGCGTAGACCACGATCTCATAAATTTTGTCAAGGCTGCGTTTCAGACCCGGCTCCTGCCAGAACGAGTCAATGAACGCTTTCACATCGAAGTTCTCCGGCGTGGCCGTCTGGCAGACGTGCAACGCCTCTGCCATCTGATCGTGCTTGGTGTTGAACTGCCGATAGATATATGCTTCCACCGCTCCCTGCGTCCGCCGGTTTTCTTCGCCCAGCACGGCGATCACCTGCGGCGGGATCGCATTCTCCTCAAACAAATTGTCCTGAAACCGCGCACTGCTGGTGCAGACCCTGCCCAGAAGCGGGCGGCTGACATCATCCCGCCATTTTTTGCTCCGATTGCGGTAGGTCTCCAGATCGTTCAGATCCACATCGTGGTATACCCGGTCGTGGTACAGGATCTCCGCGATCTGGATCGGTTTATACAAATGCACCCTCGATTTCCGGATCACAACGTCAAGGCTCTTCCGGGCTTCTGCTCTTGTCGGCATTGGAATCGGCATGGTTTTCCTCCTTTTGTACTTCCTGTTGTTTCAGTGCGTCCAGCATCTGCCGGGCTACGGCTTGGATGACCGGCACGGCCACCGAGTTTCCGCACTGATGCTTCACCTTGCTGTACGGCGTCACGATCTTGTAGCTGTCCGGGAACCCCTGTATCCGCAGCATTTCCCGCTCGGTCGGGCGGCGTTCGTCGTTGATGAGGATATAGTTTGCCGACGCACCGGCCCGCAACGCCGAGGAATAGGGATGCGGCGTGATGGAGCCTGCCATGTTCTCGTGGGAAATATACGGTTTTGGGTAATTTTTATCCTTCAGCCGCTCCAAGCGCGATTCCCGGATGCGGTCTTTGACGTAGTATTTCGCGTCCACGTCCGTTTCGAGGATGTCCGACAGTGTTTTTCGCTGTTCGGGTGGGAGCGGCTCCGGGAAGTGAAAGGGCACATCGTCCAGAAACCCCACGATGAGGATCCGCTCCCGCTTTTGGGGCACGCCGAAATCCAGTGCGTTCAGCACCTTGGCATGGACATGATAGCCCAACGCCGTCAGATGCTCCCGCATGATGGCAAAGGTCTTGCCGCCGTCGTGCGACATCAGGTTGCGGACATTTTCAAGCAGGAACGCCGGAGGCCGCTTTTCGTTCAGGATCCGTTCGATCTCAAAAAACAGGGTGCCGCAGGTCTCGTTGGCAAAGCCCTCCCGCTTGCCGATGATGGAAAACGCCTGACAGGGGAAGCCTGCCAGAAGGACATCAAAATCCGGGATCTCCCCTGCCGCGATCTTGGTGATGTCTCCAGAAGGGATCTCCCCGAAATTGGCTGCGTATGTCTTGCAGGCGTCCGGGTCGATCTCGGACGAAAACACACAGCGTCCGCCCACGGACTCAAACCCCAGCCGGATGCCTCCGATCCCGGCAAACAAATCTATAAAGGTAAACCGATTCCAATCCATCCGTTCCTTCTGCTCCCTCTTCTTGGTGATATTCCGTTTTATTATACGGGTTTGCCGCTCCATTTGCAAGAAAAGCCTCTTTCCTTTTTCCCATTGGATCGGTTTGGATTGATTTCCCACCCCGCCTGCGGTATACTTAAACCCATCACGAAACAGAAGGGAGAACCTGCCATGCCGATCGGAGCAAGCCGGCCGCTGGTGCTGGAAAAACCCGCGGCCATCGACCTTGCGCAGGCAGCGCGGTATTTTGGCACCCGGGGCGAAGCAGATGCCGCCACCCTGCGCCTTCTCGAACAATGCGCTGTGCCGCTCCTCGCGGCGGCCATGCCGCGGGCGGTCTGGCTGGAAGCCGACGTGACTGCGCTGACTGAAGCGGGACTTCTGCAGGGGGAGGACGTCCTGCGGCATCTGGAAGGGTGCAGCCGCGCCATTCTGCTGGCTGTGACGCTGGGCGCGGGCGTGGACGCGCAGATCCGCCGCGCCGGTGTGGGCGACATCGCCGCATCGGTGGCGTCGGATGCGCTGGGCTCTGCGCTGGCAGAGCAGGCCGCCGACTGCGCCGAGGGGGAACTCCGGCAGGAAGCGGCCAAAGAGGGAAAGTATCTGACCGGGCGGTTTTCTCCGGGCTACGGCGACTGGCCCATCACGGTGCAGCCGCGGATCGCTGCGGTGCTGGATACCGCCCGCCGTGCCGGGATCTGCGTGACCGACTCCAACCTGATGACCCCCCGCAAGAGCATTACGGCTCTGCTGGGCATCAGCGATCACCCGGTCAAAGGACATCTGGCAGGCTGCGGACACTGTGTCCTGCAAAGCCGCTGCGAATATCGAAAGAGGGGAAAGACCTGTGCAAGCGAATGAACTGTTTACCCAATCCCATACCATCCTGCTGGACGGCGGCATGGGCACCATGCTGCAGGCATCCGGCCTGAAACTGGGTGCCCGCCCCGAGGAACTGAACATCGAAGATCCGGCTTTGATCGAACGCATCCATGGGATGTACGCCGCGGCCGGCAGCCGGATCGTCAACGCCAACACCTTTGGTGCGTCGGCGCACAAACTGGCGGACAGCCAATACACGCTGGAAGAGATCATCACGGCGGGCATCCGCTGCTGCAAGCGGGCCTGTGCACCCTACGGCGCACTGACCGCGCTGGACGTCGGCCCGCTGGGAGAGCTGCTGGAGCCCAGCGGAACGCTGGCCTTTGAGGACGCGCTGAACGAGTACGCCCGGATCGTCCGGGCCGGTGTTGCCGCCGGTGCCGACCTGATCTTCTTTGAGACGTTCACCGACCTGTACGAGCTGAAGGCCGCACTGCTGGCCGCCAAGGAAAACTCCACCCTGCCCGTTCTGGCCAGCATGAGTTTTGAGGCAGGCGGACGCGCCTTCACCGGCTGCACCGTCGAAAGCTTTGCGGTCACCGCCCGGGGGCTCGGTGCCGATGCGGTGGGCATCAACTGTTCCCTCGGCCCCAAAGAGATCTTCCCCATGGCAAAGCGGCTGACCGAGGCCCTGCCCGGCGATTTCCCGGTCTTCGTCAAGCCCAATGCCGGTCTGCCCCGCGCCGACGGCAGCGGCTACGACATCACCCCGCAGCTCTACGCCCTCCAGATGAAGCCCTATCGTGACCTGCATCTGTTTGCGGCGGGCGGCTGCTGCGGCACCACGCCCGAATTCATCCGGCTGCTCAACGGCGTCTTTGCCGACTGCACCCCGGGCCGCCCCGCCCACACCCTGCCCTCGGTGCTCTGCACGCCGGTGAATTTTCTCACCGTAGACGGCATCACCGTGGTCGGGGAGCGGATCAACCCCACCGGCAAGAAACGCTTCCAGCAGGCTCTGCGGGAAGGCGACATGAACTACATCCTCGAGCAGGCGGTCAGTCAGGTCGAGGCCGGTGCGCAGGTGCTGGATGTCAACGTCGGTGCCCCCGGCGTGGACGAGCCTGCCGTGATGGAGCAGGTGGTCAAAGCCCTGCAGAGCGTCGTCAGCCTGCCGCTGCAGCTGGATTCCTCCCACGCAGACGCCCTCGAGCGGGGTCTGCGGGTCTACAACGGCAAGCCCATCGTCAACTCGGTCAACGGAGAGCCGGAAGTGCTCGCCAAGATCCTCCCTCTCTGCAAAAAATACGGCGCGGCGGTCGTCGGCCTTGCCATCGACAAACGGGGCATCCTGTCCAGCGCGGCAGACCGCGTGGAGATCGCAAAACGCATCACAAAAGCCGCTCTGGACGCAGGCATCCCGCGGGAGGACATTTACATCGACTGCCTGACCCTGACGGCCAGCGCACAGCAGGCCGACGTTCTGGCGACGGTGGAAGCCCTCGCCGCCTGCAAACGGGAGCTGGGCGTCCGGACGATCCTCGGCGTATCCAACATCAGCTTCGGCCTGCCCTGCCGCCCCTACCTGAACACCACCTTCCTGACCATGGCCATGTATGCCGGGCTGGATCTCGCCATCATGAACCCCTCCAGCGAAGAGATGATGGCGGCGGTCTACGCCTTTAATGTCCTGACCAACCGCGACAAACAGAGTGCCGCATACATCGCCCGGTACGCCAACCGCGTGCCGGCCTCCACCGCACTGGCGAAGGCGGCTGTTGCACAGCAAGCCGCCGCTCCGGAAGCAGACGCCGCCCTTTCCGGCCCCTATGCCCCCTTGATGAAAGCCGTGGAACAGGGCTTGAAAGGCGAAGCCGCCGCCCGCACCAAAGCCCTGCTGGAAGAAAAGCAGCCGCTGGAGCTGGTGGACGAAGCGTTGATCCCCGCCCTCGACATCGTGGGTGCAAAATACGAGAAGGGCACCCTCTTCCTGCCCCAGCTGCTGCAGGCCGCCAGTGCCGCACAGAGTGCCTTCGACGAGATCAAGACCGCCATCGCCAAGAATGGCGGCGAGGGAGCCAGCAAGGGGCGGATCGTCCTCGCCACCGTCAAGGGCGACGTCCACGACATCGGCAAGAACATCGTCCGGGTCATCCTCGAGAACTACGGCTTCGACGTCCTCGACCTCGGCCGGGATGTGCCGATTGAAACGGTCGTCCACACCGTCCGGGAGAAGGACGTCCACCTCGTCGGCCTGTCGGCTCTGATGACGACCACCCTCAAGAGCATGGAAGAGACCATCGCCGCCCTGCATGAGGCAAAGCTGGACTGCAAGATCGTGGTCGGCGGTGCCGTCCTGACCCCCGAGTACGCCGAAAAGATCGGTGCAGACTGGTACGCCAAGGACGCCAAGCAGACCGCCGATATCGCCAAGGAATTCTTTGGCTGCAATTGAGGTTTTACAGCAAAAACGCCCTCCGCTCCGATCGGGAGCCGAGGGCGTTTTGCTGTCTTCCGCTTCTTATTTGATGCAGGTCGCGCAGGGGGTATAGCCTGCGGCGACGGCTTCCTCGTAGCTGGAGAAGAGGATCTGGTTCTTCTCTGCCGGGAGGTTCGGGCAGGTGGGCAGATGGAACTTTTTGGAGTTCACATTGCCGATGTAGGCCTGCTGCGCGGTGCTGGACGCCGCCGGGTCGGTGGGGTTCAGCTCCGCATCGGCGGCGTAGTGCTCACTGGAAACGGTATAGTTTGCTCCGTCACTGCCGATGGTGATGGTTCCCATCAAGTCCGTGCGGTAGACGTCCACACCGGCATCCCGCAGGATGCTCAGGGTCTCCTCGTGGGGGTGGCCGTATTTGTTGTTGACGCCGCAGGAGATGACGCCCATTTTCGGCAGGACTGCATTCAGGAAAATGTAGCTGGACGATGTGCTGGATCCGTGGTGGCCGACCTGCAGGACGTCGGCTTTCAGGTTTGCGCCGCTTTCCACAAGGTCACGCTCGGCGTCCGATTCCATGTCGCCGGTCAGCAGGAAGCTGGTGGAGCCGTAGTCGATGCGCAGCACCAGCGACGTATCGTTGGTCTCGTCGTACTGCTTCACCGGGCCAAGCAGCGTCACCGTCGCGCTTCCCAGCGGCCAGACCGTGCCCACGGCCGGAACTTCCACCTGCAGACCCTGCTGCTGGGTGTACTTGACAAAGTCCTGAAAGCACTTGGTGCCGGCTTCCGTCACCGGGCTGTACACATGGTTTGCCGGGAAGTAGGCCAGCGCAGCGGCCAGACCGCCCACATGGTCCTCGTGGGCGTGGGAGCAGAACACATACTGCAGCTCCTCCACGCCCTGATTCTGCAGATAGGAGACGATCAGGCTGCCGTCGTCCACATTGCCGCCGTCGTACAGCATAAACTGGCCGTCGCACTCCACCAGCACGCTCAACGCCTGCCCCACGTCGATGAAGTGCATCTGGAACGCCTGCCCGTCACCGGGCTGCGCCGTCGCAATACTGCCGCCGTTCTGGGGCGGCTGGATGACTGCGCCCGCGTCGCAGGCCGCAAGCCCCAGTGCAAGGGCGGCGGCCAGTGCCAGTGCCGTCAGGCGGCGGACGGTCTTCTGCCAAAGGGTCACTTTTTCTTTTTTGAACTGTTCCACGATTTCTGCGTCTCTTTCTTTTGATTTGCGCCTGCTTTCCGCGCAGGTGCAGAGTGGGGTGCAAACCGCGCACCCGGGCTGGGCTGGCGGCCTGCGCTCTGCCGGTCTCCGGCAGGCTTGCCCTTCGGGTGGGGGCGGACGGTGTAGGTGCCGTCGTTGTGGATGGTCACCTCAGCGGCTTCGGCACGGCGTGCCGAACGCTGGACGGCGCGCCGCCCCTCGGCGGGCACCAGCAGCGGGATCAGATCCTCCCGGTGGGTCATCTTCAGGGCTTTGACCACCTTTTCGGCGTTGCGTGGCTCATAATACTGGAGCAGTGCGCGCTGGAGAGCCTTGCCCTCCGCGGTCTTTTCGACGAACACCGGCTTGAGGGTATAGGGGTCGAGGCCGGTATAGAACATACAGGTGCTGACCGTGCCGGGCGTCGGGTAGAAATCCTGCACCTGCTCCGGCCTCATGTGGTTCTTGTAGAGATATTCTGCCAGATAGACGGCGTCTTTCAGGGTGCTGCCCGGATGACTGGACATCAGGTAGGGCACGAGATACTGCTTTTTGCCGGCCTTCTTGCTCAGCTCATAGAACTTGTCCTTGAATTTGTTGAAGGTCTCGATGGGCGGTTTGCCCATATAGGCCAGCGTGTTGGGGGCACAGTGCTCCGGCGCAACTTTCAGCTGGCCGGAGACATGATACTCCACCAGCTCCTTGAAAAAGGTGTCGTCCGGGTCGGCCATCAGGTAATCGAAGCGGATGCCGCTGCGGATAAAGACCTTCTTGACGCCGGGCAGCTCCCGGACGCGGCGCAGGATCTTCAGGTAATCGCTGTGATCCACGATGACGTGGGAGCAGGTGGTCGGCGCAAGGCAGTGCTTGCCGCCGCTGCACATCCCGCGCAGCATCTGCTCCCGGCAGGAGGGGAAGCGGAAGTTGGCAGTCGGCCCGCCGATGTCGTGGATGTAGCCCTTGAAATCCGGCTCGTGGGTCATCCGCTCGGCCTCGGCCACGATGCTGTCGGCACTGCGGCTGGTCACCCGGCGGCCCTGATGGAGCTGGATTGCGCAGAAGTTGCAGCCGCCGAAGCAGCCGCGGTTCTGGATGATGGAGAACTGCACCTCCCGGATGGCCGGTACGCCGCCCATTGCCTCATAGATGGGGTGATACCGCCGGGTATAGGGCAGCGCGTAGACCTTGTCCAGCTCCCAGCGCACCAGAGGCTTGGCCGGGATGTTCTGGACGAGATACTTTTCGCTCTGTTTCTGGACGATGATCTGGCCGCTGACCACATCCTGATTGTCCATCTGGATGCGGCAGGCTTTTGCGTAGGCCACCTTATCGGAAGCGACCTTCTTGTAGCCCGCACACTCGACATACCGCTCGGGCAGGTGGTCAAAATCGGTCATGTAGCAGGTGCCGTCCACATCGGTGATGGACGCCACCGGTTCCCCCGCCGCCAGCCGCCGGGCGATCTCCACGGTCTGGTGCTCGCCCATGCCAAAGCTGATGAGGTCCGCGCCCGAGTCCTCGGCAATGCTGGGAAGCACCGTCTCCAGCCAGTAGTCGTAGTGCGCAAACCGGCGCAGGGAGGCCTCCAGTCCGCCGAGGATCACCGGCAGATCGGGGTAGGCCTGCTTTGCCAGCCGGGTGTAGACGGTCGCGCTCCGATCCGGCCGGGCACCGGCCTTGCCGCCGGGCGAATATTCATCCTCGGCGCGGGGGATCTTGGCGACGGAATAGTGGCTGACCATGCTGTCCACGTTGCCGCCGCCAATGAAGAAGCCGTACTTCGGCTTGCCGAACCGCTTGAAATCCTCGCAGTCGGTGTACCGGGGCTGCGCCAGCACGCCGACCCTGTAGCCCTCTGCCTCCAGCAGGCGGCTGATGATGGCAGTGCCAAAGCTGGGGTGGTCCACATAGGCGTCGCCGCCCACCACCACAAAATCCAGCTGCTCCCACCCCCGGGCCTCCATGTCCGCCCGGCTGATGGGAAGAAATTCGGTGTAGATCTGTTGTTCCATGTGTCTCCTTTTATTCCTCCGGCTGATTGAGGTTCAGCTCCAGCCACTGCTGGCGGCTGATGAGGACGGCGCGGGGTTTGGCCCCCTCGTAGGGGCCGATGATCCCCTTTTCCTCCATCTCGTCCATGATGCGGGCGGCGCGGGCATAGCCCAGTTTGCACCGCCGCTGCAGCAGGCTGGTGGACGCCTGCCCTGCGTCGATGACCACCTCGACCGCCTGCTTGAACATCGGGTCGCTGCCGGATTCCTCGTCGGCGTCCGCGCTGCTGCTCCCCTTCTTGCCATCCTGAATGGCGTGCTTTTCCATGGCTTCGATCATGGCCTCGTCGTACTGGACCGTCGCACTCTTCTTGATGAAATCCAGCACCCGGCTGATCTCTTCATCCCGCACGAAGGTGCCCTGAATGCGGATGGGCTTCGGCGCACCCACGGGCATGAAGAGCATATCGCCCATGCCCAGCAGCTTTTCGGCACCGGCACCATCCAGAATGGTGCGGCTGTCCACCTGACTGGACACCGCAAAGGCGATGCGGCTGGGGATGTTGGCTTTGATCAGGCCGGTGATGACGTCCACGCTGGGACGCTGGGTAGCCACGATCAGGTGCATTCCGGCGGCGCGGGCTTTCTGGGCGATGCGGCAGATGGAATCCTCCACATCCTTGCCGACGACCATCATCAGGTCGGCCAGCTCGTCGATGATGATGGCGATGTAGGGCATTTTTTCCAGCATCGGGTCGGCAGCTGCCAGCTTATTGAAGGACTTGATGTCGCGGACGTTGTTCTCTGCAAAGAGGTGATACCGCCGCTCCATCTCCTGCACCGCCGAGCCCAGCGCACCGGCGGCTTTCCGCGGCTCGGTGATGACCGGCATCAGCAGGTGGGGGATGCCGTTGTACTCAGCCAGCTCGACTACCTTGGGGTCGATGAGCATCAGCTTGACGTCCTCGGGGCTGGAGCGGAAGAGCAGGCTCATGATGATGCTGTTGACGCAGACCGATTTGCCGCTGCCGGTGCTGCCTGCGATCAGCAGATGCGGCATCTTGCACAGGTCGGCCACCTGCGCCACGCCTGCAATGTCCTTGCCGAGGGCAATGCCCATGGGCGAGGTCATCCGCAAAAAGCTCTGGCTCTCGAACACGCTGCGGATATAGACCGGCGTTTTCTTGTGGTTGGGCACCTCGATGCCGACGGCAGGCTTGCCCGGGATGGGAGCCTCCATACGGACGTCGGCCACCGCCAGATTCAGCGCGATATCGTCGGCCAGCGAGGTGATCCGGCTGATCTTGACGCCGGCCATGGGCTGGACCTCGTACCGGGTGACCGACGGCCCGCGGGAGATGTCCAGAACCCGGGTGCGGACGCCGAAGCTTTCCAGCGTATCCACCAGCTTCTGGGCATTGGCTTTCAGCTCGTCCTGTGCGCCGGTATCGTTCTCCTCCGGTGCCTCTTCAAACAGCTCGATGGAGGGGTACTGATACTGGTAGACATCCACCGGCTCGGCCTCCTCGGTCGGTGCTGCAGCGGCCGCCTGCTCCGAAGCCGCAGGCTTTTCCATCGCCGCAGCCACCAGCGTATTGAGGTCTTTTTCCTCCACCGGTTCCGAGGTGATGCGGATCCAGCCATCCTCGTCCGACTCGGTCCGCATGGCAACGGCGTTTTCCGCGCTGACCCGCGGGGGCACTGCGGGGGAGACGACGCTTTCCGCACCGACCGGCGCAGCCGGGTGCTGCTCTGCAGGATCGGCCGGGGGCGGCGTCTGCATCGGCTGCGGATCGGCCGCCGCAAAGCCTCCCAGCGGCGTATTCAGCGGTGCCTCCCCCGGTGCAGCGGGTTCCGGGTCCGGCACACGGAAGAAGTCCTCCGCCGCCGTCTCCACAGCATCGGGCACAATGGGCTTCACGATGGCACGGGGTGCCCCGCGCTGAGACAGCGGGTCGGCTCCGAAGGTACCGCCCGGCCCCAGAATGATGGGTTCGATGGGCTCGCTGCCGCCGCTTTGCAGATGGGTCTGCTCCGGTCCGAGGTCGATATCAAAGGAGGCGCGCGGCGAAGGGGTGTGTACCTGCACCGGTTCAAACGCCGGTGCTTCCGGCTCCGGCATGGGCGGCGTCACATCCTGCGGCGCGGGGTCGGCGGCTTCAAATTCTTTGGTGACCTGATGTCCCCAGCGCAGCACGCCGCTCATCCAGTTCGGCAGACCCATTTTAAAGGAGGGCATTGCCGCTCCTGCGGCCGCGTCGTCTCCGCAGTCGTCCTCTTCGTCGGGGGACTCGTCAAAATCGTCCTCGTATGCGTCGTACGCATCGTCATACGCGGCGTCGGCTTCCTGTTCGGCCTGCTTTGCAGCCAGACGCTCCGCACGGCGGGCGGCGTTCTGTTCGTAGACCGCTACGCCTTTTTCGTGGACGCCGCCGCCCACATCGCAGAGCCACTGCCACAGCTCTGCCGGGGTGATGTCAAAAATGTACAGGCTGGCGCAAAGAGCCAGCACCACCATGATGCAATTCGCCGCCGGTCTGCCGCAGAGCAGCAGCAGATTGCCGCCCAGCACCGCCCCCAGCGCACCGCCGCCCAGCAGCGCGTTCACGCCGTTCTGGTAGCAGGCCGCAATCATCGCTGCCGCCGGAACATCGGTCGGCAGGTCGGAAAAGACGACGACCGTTCCGCTGGCAAAGAGCAGCCCCAGCACCAGTTTCAGGATGCGGGGCAGCAGATCCTCGCCCCGGGTGTAGAGCACCGCCAGATAGCAGACCGCCGCCCCCAGCACAAAGCTGCCGCAGCCGAACAGCCCAAACAGCAGGTCGTGCAGCACCTTCCACGCCGAGACGCCCGGCACAAAGGCCAGCACCAGCAGAAGCAGCCCCGCGAACAGCGTGCCGAGGCCTGCCGGCATCCGATCCTGCGCCCGGTTCTTCCGGCGGGCAGATCGGCGTTTTGCAGTTGTTTTTCGTTTCGTATTTGCCATTTTCCCTTAAAACCCTGTTTCTTTCTCTTGGCATAAGTTTCGATTCTTTTATTGTACCACGGGAAAAGTCAAATGGCAATTGCCCTCTCAGGCTGCTGCGCGTCCAGCTTGTCCTCCCTCTGTCGCTCATGCGACATCTCCCCCGGCCGGAGAAAATCTTTCAGAAGAGCCAAGTCTTGCCTCTCCCCTTAGGAGAGGTGGCATTGCAAAGCAATGACGGAGAGGGCGAGGATGCTGTCAAAGAGAATGCGTGGACGGAGAGGGCAAGGACGCTACCCGTTTTCGATCTCCCCATACAGCCATTCCAGCGCGTCCGAGACGCCGCCCAGCTGGTCGATGAGTTTTTCCCGCACCGCGCGGCGTCCGTCGAGGACGGTTCCCACATCCATCACCAGCTCGCCGGTACGGAGCATCAGCTCGGTGTAGCGTTTTTCCGGGATGCCGCTGTGCGACGCGACAAAGCCGGTGATCCGCTCCTGCATCTGCTCAAACCAGCGCATGGTCTGGGGCACCCCAAGGATCATCCCGGAGTGGCGCACCGGGTGGATGGTCATGGTAGCCGTGGGTACGATGAAGCTCCGCCGGGCACTGACGGCCAGCGGGATGCCGATGGAGTGCCCCCCGCCCAGCACCAGCGTCGCACTGGGCTTTGCAACGCTGGCGATCAGCTCGGCCAGTGCCAGCCCTGCCTCCACATCGCCGCCCACGGTGTTCAGGATCACCAGCAGCCCCTCAATGCCCGGATCCTCCTGCACCGCCACCAGCTGGGGGATGACGTGCTCGTACTTGGTGGTCTTCTGCCCCTGCGGAGCTTCCACATGGCCTTCGATCTGCCCCACGACCGTCAGGCAGTGGATGGCGTGCCTCCCGCGGGTGCGATAGACGCTGCCCAGATCTTCGATCTGCTCTTTCTCCAGCCGCTGCTGCTCCACAAGGGTCTCGTCGGGTCGATTTTCCATCCGTTCCGCCTCCTTTTCCTCCCGGATAGCCTTTCCATCCGAGGGAGCGGTTATGCGGCGGCTAAGATTCTTTTCTTAATGAAAAAAATTTATGCAGAGTATTTGACATTCCGCCATGATGCGGTATACTTTATGTAAATGAAAAAGATTGACAAATATGTATCAGTATTGTTCCATTTTTATCGCATCTGCCGGTCTGTCTTGTAACTTAGGGGGGAACCGGCACCTTTTTCACAGAAAGGAGATCACCTCTATGAATGCATCCGGCAAAACCTCTCTTCCGGTCATCAAACGGCTTCCGAAATACTACCGCTACCTCCGCACCCTGAAAAACGACGGCATCACCAGCATCTCCTCCCGGGAGCTGGCCGCCCAGATGGGCACCACTGCCTCGCAGGTGCGGCAGGATTTCAACTGCATCGGCGATGTAAACGGGCGGCAGGGCATCGGCTACTCGGTGGAGAACCTGCTCTCCATCCTCGAGACCCTGCTCTTCGGCAACGGCGACCGCCTGCCCACCATCCTGATCGGCTGCGGCCGTCTGGGAAAAGCCGTCAGCCGGTTCATCACCACCGACACCAACGGCTACAAGCTGATCGCCGCCTTCGACAACGCCCCGGACGAAGTGGGCAAGGAGATCAACGGCATCCAGATCCTCCACATCGACCAGCTGGAGGAGTTCTGCGCCGAGCATCACCCCGAAGTCGCCGTCCTCTGCGTGCCCCGCAGCGGTGCCGAGGAGATCAGCGGCCGGTTGGTCAATCTGGGGATCAAGGGCTACTGGAACTTCTCCCATTACGACCTGTCGGTGCCTTACCCCGACGTTGTGGTGGAAAATGTCCACTTGGGCGACAGCCTGATGAGCCTTGGCTACCGGCTGCGCAATCAGGACTGATCCAACAATATGATTAAGGAGTCGTTTTCTCCATGGCAAAACTATATTTCCGTTACGGCGCGATGAACAGCGGCAAAAGCACCGCCCTGATGCAGGTCGCACACAACTACGAAGAGCAGGGGATGCGGGTGCTGATCCTGAAGCCGCAGGTCGATACCAAAGGCGGCGGCGAACTGGTCAGCCGCTTGGGGGTCCGGCGCAAGGCCGACCTGCTGATTCCGCCCGCGCTGGATGTGTTCGAGGCCGTCCGCGCCGCCAACGCGGTGGGGCAGCCGCTGGCCTGCGTCCTCTGCGACGAAAGCCAGTTCTTTACCCCGGAGCAGGCCGAGCAGCTGTTCATGGTCACCGTTGATCTGAACATCCCGGTCATCTGCTACGGCCTGCGGGCCGATTTCTCCCTCAAGGGCTTCCCCGGCTCCACCCGTCTGCTGGAACTGGCGCACACCATCGAGGAGATGAAAACGATCTGCACCTGCGGCCGCAAGGCCATCTGCAACTGCCGCAAGGTCAACGGCGAATTCGTCTTTGAGGGCGAGCAGGTCGCCATCGACCTCGAGAACGATGTGCAGTACGTCAGTATGTGCCCGCAGTGCTATTTCCGGGCAAAGCGGGCGTTTTACGCAAAGCGGAACGCCGCCCAGCCCCCTCTTTCGACCCAATAACCCCCTACCGCCTCAACCGCTCCTTCGGGAGCGGTTTTTTTGTACCATCTGGTCTTTCGAGGGCAGTCATTGATATATCAATCCAGATCCAAAAGTGTCATTTCGAGCGTATTTTGCTCTATTGATATATCAGTTTATCCTCCAAAGTCTCTGTTATCGCATTTTTTATTGTATACAACGCATCTGCATTTCTTTTGATATCGGTAACGAATTTGTTACAAAGTGGGTGTTCCAGCCCAATTCGGCGTCTATTTTTCTATGCAAAGTGTTGAAGTATACAAGTTGCACAGTTTTTTGGCTCAAGTTTATTCATTATGGCAATGACGTCAAACCATTCCGAAGCAGCATGACAAAATTTGTACGTTTTTTGTCTCGCAGACTTCAATTTCCATCTTTCTTTTTCGTTAGGGTTTTGTTATCATAATTGTATACAACGAGTTCTGTGCAGAAGGGCTCGTTCGCACGATGTGTTTTCTATATTAGGAGGAGAACAAAAATGAGCAAGGCAATTTCTCGTCGCAACTTCCTGAAGGCTACCGGCGTTGTCGGTGCTGCCGGTCTGCTGGCCGCCTGCGGCGGCAGCAACGGTGCTGCTTCCAGCTCCGCAGCTGCTTCCTCTGCAGCTGCGTCCGTCGCTGGCCCTTCCACCGATCCCGTCACCCTGACCATGAGCTGGTGGGGCGGTGAGTCCCGTCACAACGCTTATCAGGAAGCCATCAAGGAGTTCCAGACCGAGCACAGCAACATCACCGTCAACCCCACCTTCGCTGCATGGTCCGGCTGGGAGGACACCATGTCCACCAAGTTTGCAGGCGGCGTTGCTGAGGATGTCTGCCAGATCAACTGGAACTGGCTGTACAACTACTCCGCAAACGCACAGACCTTCCTCGACCTGAACAGCGTTTCCGATTATCTGGATCTGACCCAGTGGGATGACGCAAAGCTGGCCGCCTGCAACGTGGCCAACTCTCAGCAGTGCGTGCCCGTCTCCATGACCGGCCGTATCTTCTTCTGGAACATGACCACCTTCAACAAGGCTGGCATCACCGAGTGCCCCAAGACTCTGGACGACCTGATGAACGCAGGCAAGACCTTCCAGGAGAAGCTGGGCGATGACTACTATCCCCTGCATCTGGGTGCATACGACCGTATGATCCTGATGGTCTTCTACCTCGAGTCCAAGTACGGCAAGGATTGGGCAGATCCCACCACTTCTACCCTGAACTACACCGAGGACGAGATCGCTGAGGGCATCGACTTCATCAAGAGCCTCGTGGACGGCCACGTCATCATGAGCCTGCCCACCTACTACGGCTCCAACGGCGACAACGCCGCTCACCAGTCCAACGAATGGATCACCGGCAAGCTGGCTGGCTGCTTCGAGTGGGATTCCTCCGCTACCAAGTATCAGGATGCTCTGGACGAGGAGAACAAGCCCGGCTTCATCGTCGGCGAGGAGATCAAGTTCGGCGATTACAACGGCGGCTTCTCCAAGGTCTCCATGGGTCTGGCCATCACCAAGACCTGCAAGACCCCTGCAGAGGGTGCTATGCTCATCAACTTCCTGCTGAACGAGGAGAAGGGTGCTTCCATCATGGGTTCCGAGTGCGGCATCCCGGCTTCCAAGGCTGGTCTGGCAGCAGCACAGGCCGCTGGCAAGATCAAGGATCTGGTCGCTGAGGCAAACGGCAAGGTCATGGATTTCGTTTCCTGCCAGCTGGATCCCCTGTTCGAGGCAAGCGACCTGAAGGCTACCGGCACCGGCACCTATCAGGAGGTCTTTGACACTCTGGATTACGACAACGCTGCTGGTGCAGATCTGGTCGGCACCCTGCTGGACGGCATGGAGGCTGTCGGCTACACGGTCGGCTAAGTCCTGCAAAGGTGTACAGCCGGCAGGAGGGTATAGCCTGACGGCTTGGTCCGGACAAGTTTGATACATACGGGGCGTCCATCCCCCAAAAGGATCGGATGGATGCCCCTCTTTTTATCAGCGAGTGATTACAAATTCTTGACAAAGTTGTATCGAAATTGTGTACGGACGCTCCGCACAACGAATTTCCAAAAAGGAGGATTCCCGGATGAAAGAAAGCAAAGCTCCCTCTCTGGGGCGCACCCCGGCGCAGAAGTTCCTGGATAAATGGCAGGGCCTGCTCTATCTGATCCCTTGGATCATCGGCTTCATCGTGTTCAAGGCCATTCCGTTCGGTCAGTCGCTGTACTACAGTTTCACCGACATGAACTTCTTCAACGGCATCCATCAGTACGGCGTGATGAACTACGTCACCGCCTTCACCGATGCCAAGATCACCAAGGCTCTGATCACCACCTTCAAGTACGCGTTCATCACCGTGCCCCTGAAGCTGGTCTTCGCCCTGTTCATCGCATACATCCTGAACTTCAAGATCGCCTGCGTGAACCTGTTCCGTACCGTCTACTACATCCCGTCCATTCTGGGCGGCTCGGTGGCCATCGCCGTGCTGTGGAAGGCCGTCTTCCGTGATGACGGTCTGGTCAACACCATCATCCGCGCCATCACCTTCGGCCATGCGCAGGGTCCCTCTTGGCTGTCTGACCCCAGCTACGCCCTGTGGATCATCTGCTTCCTGCGCATCTGGCAGTTCGGTTCTGCCATGGTGCTGTTCCTCGCCGCTCTGAAGGGTGTGCCCGCGGATCTGTACGAGGCCGCGACCATCGACGGTGCCGGCAAGTGGAAGCAGTTCTTCTCCATCACTGTTCCGATGATCACCCCCATCATCTTCTACAATCTGGTCACCCAGATCTGCCAGGCATTCCAGGAGTTCAACGGCCCGTTCATCATCACCAACGGCGGTCCCCGCGGCTCCACCACGCTGATCTCCATTCTGGTTTACAATTACGCCTTCAAATCCAACCAGATGGGCATGGCTTCCGCACTGGCATGGATCATGTTCGTCATCGTCTGCATCCTGACGGTCATTGCGTTCACCAGCCAGAAGAAGTGGGTCTACTACTCGGATGAAAGGTAAGGTATGACAGTATGGGAATGAAAGCATCGAACGCCATTGCGACGTTTTTAAAGTACTTTGTCCTGATCCTTGTGGGCCTGATCATGATCTATCCCCTGCTGTGGATGGTCAGCGCGACCTTTAAGGACAACAGCGAGATCTTTGCAGGCATCGGCCTGTGGATCAAGAACCCCACCCTCGAGGGCTACAAGAACGCCCTGAACAACTTCGGCGGCTCCATCAACATTCTGCAGGCCATGCTGAACACCTACTCCTATGTGCTGCCCAAGGTCATCTGCACGGTCGTCTCCTCCTGTGTTGCCGCCTACGGCTTCGGTCGTTTTGACTTCCCGGGCCGGAAGATCCTGTTCAGCATCATGCTGGCCACCCTCTTCCTGCCGCAGGTCGTTCTGAACGTTCCGCAGTTCCTGCTGTACACCAAGTTCGGCTGGGTCAACAGCCCGTTCTATCTGGCCATCTGGGTCCACTGCGCATTTGCGACCGAGACCTACTTCGTCTACCAGCTGGTTCAGTTCATGCGCAATGTTCCCCGCGATCTGGACGAGGCCGCTGCCATTGACGGCTGCTCCTCCTTCCAGACCCTGTACAAGGTCATTGTTCCCATGCTGATGCCCGCTCTGGTGTCCTGCGCACTGTTCCAGTTCATGTGGAGCTGCAACGACTTCATGGGCCCGCTGCTTTATGTGCAGACCCCCGCGAAGTACCCCATGTCTCTGTTCGTGAAGCTGTCCATGGACGGTGATACCGGCTTTGCCTGGAACCGTATTCTGGCTCTGTCCCTGATCTCCATCCTGCCGCAGCTGATCGTCTTCTTCTGCGCACAGGATCAGTTCGTCGAAGGTATCTCCGCTGGTGCTGTCAAGGGCTAATTGTCCTGCTGCTGCGGATCTCACCTCGAACGCAACGTAAAACCGCCCCCTGTGCCATTTCCCGTAGAATGGTTCAGGGGGCGGTTTCTGTTATGTGCGGTGGCTTTTGCGGTACTGCAGCGGGCTGATGTTCATGGTCTCCCGGAACACCCGCCGGAAATGGGCGGCCGAGGCAAAGCCGGTCTGCTCGGCCACGTCGCCGATGCTCAGGTCGGTTTCGGTCAGCAGCTTGAGCGACGCTTCGATCCGCAGGCCATTGATGTAATCCACGGTGGACTGCCCCGTGACCCGCCGGAACAACCGGCTCAGGTAGTAGGGCGACAGGTAGAAGGTGGCGGCCACCTCGGTCATCGAGATCTTCTGCTGGTAATGCGCCGCAAGGTAGGCGCAGACCCGCTCCACCGTCTCGTTGCGGGGGTGCCCGGCTGCTTCGGCCTGATACTCCTGCACAACGTAATGGAGCACCAGCCCCAGATACAGCCCGCCCGGATAACTCGGTTCTTCGGCCGCGCTCTGCATCAGGTCAAGGATCGACCGCAGGCGGCTGCGCCACTGCACCGAACCGTACAGCGTCAGGCACTGACCCGGCGCAAACAGCTCGGCCAGATCCCACTGGGCGATGGTTTTCAACTCGTGGAGCACACTTTGTGGAAACGCGCAGCCGACCAGCTCGGGGGTCGTGTGGCCAAGCTGCCGCAGCACCCCCCTGCCCGGGCCAAGCAGCAAGGCTCCGCCCGGGTTTGCCGCCGTGTGCTCGCCATCCCACTCCAGCGTGCCGCTGCCGCCGGACAGCAGGATCAGATAGCAGGTCTCCTCGTTGGAGTCCAGCTCCAGCCGCCCGCCGGACAGCCGCAGTCGGCTCGCCCGGATCTTCGCATTCCATTTTTCCCGTTCTGACCGCATTTTGCCGCAACCCCCTTGTCATTTTGCTTTTTGAATCCTATAATGGATACAACATTCCTATTCTCTTTGGCTATCCCTAGTATATCATGCCCGTCCTCTGCGGGCAAGCTGAAAATCCACTCACGATCGTTCAGGAGGCTGATTGTTTATTATGAACCTCACACTCATCCGTTCCATGACCCGCAGTGCCGTCTTTGAGCTGGAGAACGGCCTGTGCTTCCACCCGGCTCACCCGTTCACCGTCACGCTGAACGGCGAAACCGTCTATGAAAGCTGCAATACCAACGTGTTCTCCCTCTTCTCCCTGCTGCCCTCCACCACCTACACCGTAGGGGTCGAGGCCGAGGGCGAGACGCTGAGCCTCGCATTCACCACGGCGGCCGAGACCTTCTTTGTGGATGCCTCCCGCTATGGCCTTGTGGCCGACGGCGAGACCGACAACACCGGCAAGCTGCAGGCGGCTCTGTCCACCTGTCCGGCCGGCGGCACGGTCTATGTTCCGGCTGGCCGCTACCGCACCGCAAGCCTCTTCCTGAAGAGCAACACCACCCTCTACCTCGAAAAGGGAGCCGTCCTGCTGGGCGACAACGACCGCACCCACTACCCCATCCTGCCCGGCGTGCTGCCCAGCGAGAACGAGGTGGACGAGTACTACCTGACCGGCTGGGAGGGCAACCCGCTGGATAGCTTTGCAGGTCTTTTGAACATCACGCAGGTGCATGACGTAGTGGTGACCGGCGAGGGCACGCTGGACTGCGACGCCCAGAACGGCGACTGGTGGGTGAACCCCAAGGTCAAGCGCATCGCATGGCGTCCCCGCGCTGTGGCCATGGTGGACAGCGAGAACGTCTGCCTGCACGGCATCACGGTGCAGAACAGCTACTCCTGGACCATCCACCCCATCTTCGTCAAGCACCTCGACCTGCTCAACTTCAACATCAACAACCCCTACAACGCCCCCAACACCGACGGCATCGACCCGGAAAGCTGCGAGTACACCCGGATCATCGGCGTGAACATCCACGTTGGTGACGACTGCATCGCCATGAAGGCCAGCAAGGTCTTCCTCGGCATGAAGCTCAAGAAGAGCTGCGAGCACACCGTCATCCGCAACTGCCTGCTGGACAAGGGCCACGGCGGCATCGTCATCGGCAGCGAGATGAGCGGCGGCGTCAAGGATATGGTGGTCACCCAGTGCCTGATGGACCACACCGACCGCGGCCTGCGCGTTAAGACCCGCCGCGGCCGCGGCAACACCGCCGTCATCGACGGTCTGGTGTTCCGCAACGTCGAGATGCGGGGCGTCAAGGCACCCTTCGTCATCAATATGTTCTACTTCTGCGACCCGGACGGCCACGGCCCCTATGTGCAGTGCCGCGACGCCATGCCGGTGGACGAGTACACCCCCAAGCTGGGCAGCCTGACCATGGAGGACATCGTGGCCACCGACGCCCAGTTCGCGGGCTGCTACTTCGACGGCCTGCCGGAGCAGCCCATTGAGCGCGTTACCATGAAGAATGTCACCATCACCTTTGACCCCAACGCCAAGGAAGGTCAGGCCGCCATGGCAGATAACCGCCCGCTGGTGAAGAAGCTGGCCATCTATGCCGAAAACGTCAAGGAGATCGACCTGCACAACGTGAAGATCGAGGGCTACGAGGGCGAGCGGCTGCACTTTGTCAACGTAGGACATTTTGAGGAGGACTGACCCATGACCCATGAAGAGATCCTGTCCATGCTGGGCGACTATGTGGACTACCTGATCGCCAATTCCAGCGCCGAGGCACCGATGTGGAACATCGAAAAGGTGCGCAGCGGCAAGCCCAACAAGTGGAACTACATCGACGGCTGCATGATCACCGCCTGCCTGAGCCTGTACAAGACCACCGGCGACGAGAAGTATCTGGAATTTTCCAAGGAGTTCATCGACTACTTTGTGCAGCCGGACGGCTCCATCAAGACCTACGACCCCAAGGAGTATAATCTGGACAACGTGAATCAGGGCAAGAACCTGTTCATTCTGTATGATATCTACGGGGACGAGAAGTACCGCAAGGCCATCGACACCATCCGCAGCCAGCTGCTCACCCAGCCCCGCACCAAGGAGGGCAACTTCTGGCACAAGGACATCTATCCGTGGCAGGTGTGGCTGGACGGCACCTATATGGCCCAGCCCTTCTACATGGAGTACGAGACCCGCTTCAACAAGATGCAGGGCTGCATCGACAGCTACAAGCAGTTCATGAACATCAAAAAGCACATGCGGGACGAAAAGACCGGCCTGTACTACCACGGCTACGA
>ERZ869979.47-NODE-47-length-29047-cov-6.045979_pt1 | contig 29047 bp, 25 predicted proteins | sample MGYA00521269_ERZ869979 | MGnify/ENA primary metagenome ERZ869979 (study PRJEB32232, sample SAMN07284974) | human gut metagenome | biome: human-associated habitat; material: feces | host: Homo sapiens | place: Tanzania | collected 2014-04-05 ... | reverse complement strand
CAGGGCTATGTGCGGGATACGGGGGATCGCTTCTGCGAGTATTACGACGGCGAGCGCGGCAGCATCCCCGATGAATACCGGGTGATGACCTTCCAGGACGATCTTCCAGAAGAAGAAAAATCCGAGTGGGCCATGGATATCGCCTTTGACATGGACGAGTTTTTCCGTCAGAACGATCCGCAGTATGCGGCGGAGCACCCGGAGGCGCACGCCGCAAAGGAAGAAATTTACGAAAGCCTGATGGCCGGGCGCATTTCCGCGCTGGATGAAAAGCTGGCGGCGCTGGGGCAGACGCAGGAGGACTATCTTCCTTCGGAGATTGAAAAATTCAAGGATGCCACGGGCTATGAGGAATTTCTTGATTTTGATCCGGCGGAGGTCAAGGCCGCTTTGGATGACCCGGAGAAGTCCCATGCGGATGAAATGCTGTCCGCTGCGGAAAGGGCTGCCTCGGAAAAGATGACTGTGCTTGTAGTGGAACCTATGAAGGAACCCTATGTGAAGGAGATCGACCCCGATCTTCATTCCCTGCAGGCGGAGGTCGGCGGAGACATTGGCGCAACTTATCCCTATTCTGACCCGGTGGCGCTGGTTTGCAATGATGAAGGAAAGCTCATAGGGCTTGATCTGAACCGTGGGCTGCGGGATGAAAATGGAGAAATTTATGATATCGTAGCAGGGACTTTCCTGGTGGTTGGACTTGGTGAGGAAGATTTTGCGTCCCTGTCCCCGGAACTGATTCAGAAATACACGGAACAGTTCAAAACGCCGGAACGATTTATGCAGATCAATGGCAATATCGTTGTTCTCCCTGTCCCGGCAGAGAAGCAAGACCTCGCTTATCTGCCAGACCGTTTTGAAACTGGCGAACGTGTGCAGACACCGAGGGGCAGCTTTCAGGTGACGGCTATGAGCCGGGAGCAGATGGAGGCGGCCGGTTACGGTGTCCACCATATTTCCGATGATGGAAAGTATCTTATCATGGGAAACGGCACACGGGCCTTTGCCGTGGCAGCGGAGCAGCCGGAAAAGGACAATCCTCTCCGCACCGCTGAAATGACGCTGGAGGATGACTACGGCATGATCGACGGCGTTATCAACAACGGCAGACGCGGCGAAGAATTGGAAAAAGCCCAGGAGTATGCAGAGCGGACAACGCCAGAGAAGCCTTCCATCCGTGAGCGGTTGGAGGACGCCAAACGGGAATGTGCCGAGCATAAGCCCCCGGAGGGCAAGAAGCCCGGCCGTGATGTGCCGGAGCATGACTGCCTATGAGCCGAAGCAAGAAGTGGCGGCTGGAATGGGCGTTCTTCCTGGGCGAGAACGGCAGGCGGCAGTATAACCATATCTGTAAAAAATGTGTTCACGGCTGCAAGCAGAGTTTCCGGGCGTGTCTGGTCGCTTGTCCGCATTACAGTTCCAAACGATCTAAAATTTGTGAAGATAAGGGTGGAAAAACCGCAGAATAATTCCCTGTATCCGTATTTTCAAAGGGAGCCTTTATGATTTCTCATGTGTCGGTCTGCTTGCTGGCACATGAAGAAAAAGGCTTGATTTCAAACACTTTCTGTCACGCAAAACGGGAGTACAGCTTTTCGGTTCGTCCGATCGGCTGTACTCCCGCTTTTTCTTTTTAATCAAATTATTTGAACAGGGGTACAAACTGTACCTCAGTTAGAGAAGGATTTCCATAGTATTTTTTTAGGATTGGATAGGAAAGGATGGATAGCCGCCGTAGTAGGCGTTGTGGGAATGTGCGTAAACTGCCAGAATTGCGAGGCTGTGGGAAAGCTGTTTGCAGGCCTGTGGGAAAAGGCTTGTCTTTTTCCATCAGGTTGTGAATGGCTTTTCCATCGGCACGAGCGGCAGTTTTCCATATTTCCATGACGCAAGAAAATCATCCAACGATCAGCCGGTACACCGTCAGCGGCACATACCACACCGCCACGATCAGCCGCCATGCCAGAACGAAACCACCAATCACACCGCCGATAATAAAGTTCAGTGCAAACAGGGCAATCCCTCCACCCAGAGAGCCGCCGCCCGGCACGATCCAGAGGCACATCCGATGGAGTCCAAACGGCAGCCCGCAGAGTATCCAGAGCCATACATAGTCAAGCTCTCCGTTCTTCACGCAGGCAGATTTGAAGATACAATACAGGATCAGTGCCACGGTCACGGGCAGTACACTTTTGAAGAAAAATGCTTTGATTGCTTCGCTTCTTGTCATCGGTAAAACCTCCTTCCGCAGTTCCATTATACAGGATGCCGGGAGCTGCGCCCAGCGTCTTTCAAAGAAATTTATTCAAGTTCATGCCGCCGCTGTTGTTCCTGTTCCTTTGGAACGGTCAGCAGCGCATCCACATTTTGCTTGACGGTATCGTATTCCTGGGCTTCGGTTCTTGCGGCTTTGTATTCAGCAAGGAGCCGTTCCTTTTCTGCGTTGAGATTGGCAAGCTCCGTTTTCATGCTTTCCGTTGTCGGCAGCGGCACAGCCCCCAGCCGTTTCAATTCTCTGGCGGCCGCTTCAAAAAGGATGATCTCGCTCTCATGCCCCCGCAGGAACTTTTCTTTATCATTCGATTTACGGTATCGGTCATAAAGCGGCTTTAGCTGACGGTAAGTTCCGGCGTGCTTCATCACAAGGGCAAGTTCGACACTTCTACTTTCTATCCGCTTGATTTCTGCATGAGCGGTATCCCTGCGTGCGGATACTGCGTTCAATTTGCTTTCCAGTTCTCCATAACTGCTTATCCCGTGTTCGGTCAGGAAATTCATGGTCTTGGCGGCCTGTTTCAGATTGTTCAGCTTCGCCCAATGGGTGAAGCCTGCACTCTGCTGTGCCTTGATGTTGTTCTGGATATCAATGGGCAGACTGATCTTTCCGTTCTGCTGTTTCGGCTGGCGGGAAGGTCTGGCGCGTCCGGCGATCCGGGCGGCAAGGGCTTCTTCGGTGTAGTCCACACCCAGGGTTTTCAGACGGGTGAATCGTTCCTGATCCGGCGCTCTGGCGGAGATATATTTGCCCCGCTTGATCTCATAGCCTTCTCTCTGCAGGCGACGAAGCAGTTCTTCTAAATCGGAACAGGCTGGCAGGAGTCGGTCGATTGCCGCTTTCAGCTTTGCCTTATAGCTGGTACCGTTCTGCGTAGCCTGATGTTCAATATAGCTCTTGCCCTTGTCCTGTCCTGGGATGATGACGGACAGACCGTGTTCTTTGCAAAGCCGGTCCGAAGTGCGGCGGATATAGTGATAACTCCGCTTGTTGGAATGATAGTGCTTATGATCCGCAAAACTGACCGCATTGAAAATCAGGTGGTTATGAACATGATCTTTGTCTATGTGGGTGGTAAGTACAAATTCATACTTGCCGCCCAGAATTTCTTTTGCAAGCTCCATGCCGATTTCATGTGCCTGTTCCGGCGTGACCTCTCCAGGCTGAAAGGCTTGGATCAGGTGACGGCCCAGGCTCGTGCCCTTGTCGATGGCATGGCGGCGGGTCCAGGAAAATTCGATATCCGCAGTTTCGGCGGTGCAGCCATAGGAGGAAACAAGCAGTTTTCCGTCCGTCTTTTCCGGGTTGCAGATATAGTCAATGGCTGCTTTCAGCGTTGACTTGATAGGATGTGTCTTTGTAACTGCCATATCTCGTCCAGCCTTTCCCGTATCTCGTCCATGTCGGCCTGATATGCAGGGTCTCCGGCATTGATCCGCTTGGCAATCTGATTGATGTTCCGACCAATGGCGGAAAGCTCTTTGGTAAATGCCTTGATATCTGCGGTGTCTGTATAGATGATATATCCGTCAATCGCCATCTTGCGGAGATATGCGCCATATCTGCGTGTCGGTAACTGGCTCATTTTTTCGTCTATGAGCCGTTTTTCATCCTCCGTAACATAGAATTTCATTTGGATATTCCGCTTTCGGTTTGCCATGCGCCGCCTCCGTTCTTTATAAGGGTTTGGGACTATCCCAACAAGCAATTTTGAATTTTCGGGCAAGGGACCTGAAAATCTCAAAATTCGCAAGCGGGTACTCGCTTGCTGTGCTTGCTATCGAAACCCTACCTTCTATTTCTCCCTCTACTAATACTACAATTTGGAGCGGAGATTTTGGCTGTTTTCATTTCAAATTATGCAAGAACCGCCTCTGTTCAATGTTGAATAGTTCTATGTTCACGCACACACGTAGGCAATCACTCCCCGTAAAGATAGCAAAAGCAAAGTAATTGTCTATTTGGAGCGAAAACGCCTTTTTGGAGAAGAAACATACAGACATATCTGCTATACTGAAATACGGTTAGTTCGTGCTAACACAAAAGCAAACAGGAGGACCAAATAATGAATAAACTACAAGGAAAAGACCTTATCAATGTTGGAATCTTCACTGCGATCTATTTTGTGGTGATGATGGCGATTGCCATGCTGGGATTTATCCCTATTTTTCTTCCGCTTCTGATCGTGCTGGTTCCGCTGATTGGCGGAATCGTAATGATGCTGTATTATTCTAAAGTCCAGAAGTTTGGAATGGTATCGCTGACAGGACTGATCTGCGGTATTTTAATGTTGCTGACCGGCATGGGGTATTGGAGCATTATTACCGGTGCCGTGTTCGGTGTCCTGGCTGATCTTGTTTTGAAATCCGGCGATTATAAGAGTGCAAAAAAAGGAATCATATCGCATGGTGTTTTTTCTATGTGGATCATCGGAAACTACATCCCCATTGTTGCAACACGGGACAGCTACTATCAGCAGCTAATCAGCGGTTATGGACAAGAGTATGCAGATTCCATTATGAGCTATATCTCGGCATATACGCTCCCCATTCTTTTGATTGCCGGGTTCGTTTGCGGCGTGATCGGCGGTGTGATCGGTCAGAAAATTTTCAAAAAGCACTTTAAGCGTGCGGGTATTGCATAATGCGCCGTGAATTGTTAGCAAGCAAAAAAAAGGAAACCGGCCTGTCGTTAGACCCTCGGACAAAGTTGGCATTGCTTGTTACGATTGCCCTCTTTGTCTTGAGTGGCGGAGGTGGGTCTGCTTCTAAACAGTTTGCTCCTATTTTGGCTGCTGTTCCATTGATCCTGCTGCTCACGGAAAAATCGTGGAAGGGATCGGTTATCTATTTTGTTTTATATGGCGGCAGCTATATATTGCAACTATGGGCGCTCCCCCACCTGTCCGGCCTTCCTAACTTTCTTGTTGTTGCAATCTGCGGTTTCTTTATGCGGTTTGTGCCGGGGATTATGATGGGATACATCACGGTCAGGACAACGACGGTCAGCGAGTTTGTTGCCTCCATGAAGAAGCTGCATTTACCGGAGCAGATCATCATTCCTATGTCCGTGATATTCCGATTTTTCCCTACTGTTGTAGAAGAATATAATGCCATAGGGGACGCTATGAAAATGAGAGGAATCCGTTTTGGCGGGGGCAAAGCCAGTGCAATGCTGGAATACAGGCTTGTCCCTGTCATCATGTGTTCCGTCAAGATCGGGGAAGAATTAAATGCGGCAGCCCTGACAAGAGGATTGGGCGGTCCGGTCAAGAGGACAAACATCTGCGAGATCGGCTTTCATGTGCAGGATGTTTTTTTCCTGCTGCTATGTGTGGTGGCTTTTGCAATTCCTATTGTCACGATGATTACAGGGAGGTAGGCCTATGATCGAATGTAAAAAAGTTTCTTTTTCCTACCCTCCAAATGAAACTGACATTGGGGACAGGGAAGGACACGGAACATTAAGAAATATTGACCTGTCTATTAACGACGGGGATTTTGTACTGCTCTGCGGAACATCGGGCTGCGGTAAAACCACACTGACACGGCTGTTTAACGGACTGATTCCTCATTATTACGATGGAAAGCTGGAAGGCACTGTCATGCTTGATGGAGAAGATATGAGAGGGCTTTCCCTGTTTGACATATCAAAAAAAGTGGGTTCTGTTTTTCAGAATCCACGTTCTCAATTTTTTAATGTGGATACGACCAGCGAAATTGCCTTTGGATGTGAAAACCATGGATTGGAAGAAGCAGAAATCCGAAAGCGGGTAAAGCTGGTCTCAGAGCAGTTGAACCTTACAAATCTGCTGGACAGAAGTGTTTTCTCCCTTTCCGGTGGGGAAAAGCAAAAAATCGCCTGTGGATCTGCCGCCGCTGTGGAACCGGATGTATTTGTTTTGGACGAGCCATCTTCCAACCTTGACGCCTATTCCATCGCTGATTTTCGGAAACTGTTAAAAATATTGAAGTCACAGGGCAAAACAATTATTATTGCGGAGCACCGGCTCTACTATCTTTATGATCTGGCAGACAGGATCATATATTTAAGCGACGGGGAAATACAAGGGGATTATACTTTGCCGGAATTTCAGTTGATTCCGGCGGCGGAAAAAGCTAAAATGGGATTACGGCCTCTTGGCCTGAGTGAGTTTGCAGACATTGAGCCTGCCAGTCTACATTCAGGGCAGGGGATATGGAAACTGAACCACTTCCATTTCGCATACAAGAAACAGCCGGAAACGCTTTCTCTGGAAAATATAGAGCTTCCTGCCGGAAATGTAACGGCGGTCATCGGGCACAATGGAGCCGGAAAAACGACACTATCCCGTTGCTTATGCGGATTGGAAAAAAGATGTAAAGGTATCCTCCAAAAAGATGGTACTTCCTATTCAAGCAAACAGCGACTGAAGCTATGCTATATGGTCATGCAGGATGTAAACCATCAGCTTTTTACAGAGAGCGTTTTAGAGGAAGTCCTGTTAAGTATGCCGGGAAAAGATTCCGATGAATCGCCTGAAAATGTGGCAAAGGCAGAGGCTATCTTGACAGAAATGGATTTGCTCCCGTACAAAGCCTGCCATCCGATGGGGCTTTCGGGAGGGCAAAAACAACGTGTGGCGATTGCTTCTGCGATTGCCTCTGAACGTCCGGTTATACTATTTGACGAACCTACCAGCGGCCTTGATCTTTTTCACATGAGGCAGGTAGCCGATTCAGTCAAAGAACTTGCCGATTCAGGAAAAACCATTGTGATTGTGACCCATGATCCTGAATTTATACTCAGGTGCTGCAATTATGTGATCCATCTGGAAAACGGCAGATTGGAGGAAAGCTATTTCCTCCAGGATACGGAAGGACGGGAACGGTTATTTAATTTCTTTATGATGGAAGGAGGCGGCGGAAATCAAACTGTTTGATGGTAAAATAAACTGCGGCTCAAATGTTAAAAATGTCATTGAAACTGAGGATTGCGTTGTCCTGCAGCTTTTTGACGAGAGCGGCGAGGGAACCATGACAGCCCACAAAATTTTTGATGGCGCTTTTGTGATGTATAGCGATATGCACCTGAAAGAATGTACCTCCTACTTTCAGAGTAGTACGGACAGTTCGCTTCTCTATATAGACCATTGCAGGGAGGGACGGATCGAAAGCGAGATTGGCAATAATGCGTATAGCTATTTGCAAGAGCATGAGATGCGTGTGGATGACCGGCGTTCCCATTCGGGACGGTTCTGCTTTCCACTCTGCCACTATCATGGGATGACCCTGGGATTTGATCTGGACATTGCTGTGCCGGCGCTGAAAGACTTTTTTGGCGGATTTTCTGTTGATTTGTACGAGCTTCAAAAAAAGTATTGCAATGACAAGAAACCGTTTGTGATTCATAATGAGCCAGGAATTGAACATATTTTTTCAGAGCTTTACTTTGTCCCGCAGCAGATCAAAGGTGACTACTATAAAGTAAAAGCCCTGGAGCTGCTTTTATATCTGGACGCTTTGCAGTTTTCTGATTCCAAAGAAGATCGCCCTTATTTCTATAAAGGGCAGGTAGAAAAAATCAAAGCGATCCATGATCTTATTACGGCAAATTTGCAGGAGCATTACACGATGGATGAATTAGCTGAACGATTCCAGATTTCATTGACGGGGATGAAAACCTGCTTTAAGGAAATATTCGGAGATTCCATGTATTCCTATCTTCGCCGTTATCGGATGAACGTTGCTGCCACAATGCTCCGGCAGGATTCCCAAAAAGGGATTGCGGAAATTGCCGGAGCTGTGGGATATGAAAGCCCCAGTAAATTTGCAACAGCTTTCCGGCAGGTGATAGGGCAGACGCCGATGGAATACCGAAAATCTTTTTTCTAAACGGTGCATAAATGCCGTTTTGGAGAGGAAAGAAGAATTGAATACTGCTACAATGAGGATGGTTAGCAAAGACTACCCATCCTTTTTTCTTTGCTGACTAAAAAGAAGGAAGGTGATTGTAATGAAGCAGCAAAAAGATAATTGGGTGAAAATTCTGTTTTCCTTCGCCGCACCATGCAAGGGGAAAATGGCTCTTTCGGTATTCTGCGCCATTCTGAGCGTTGCAGGAGGGTTTATTCCTTTTTGGGCTGTATATGAAATCCTGCTGGCATTTATCAATCAGAATGTGACCCTGAATGGCATTCTGATTTGGTGTCTGGTTGGAGCAGCGGGCTACCTGCTGCGGGTTGCCTGCCATGGAATCTCTACGATCCTGGCGCATATTTCAGCCTATACCATTTTGGAAGGAATCCGGCTTAAAATTGCGGACCGGCTGATGAAAGCGCCTCTCGGCGAAGTGATGGGGCGGCGAATCGGCTATCTGAAAAATATCATCATGGATAAGGTGGAGGATTTAGAGCCGCCTTTGGCACACATGATCCCGGAATTGACTTCTAACCTCCTACTCCCTGTTGCAATTTTTACCTGGATGATGGTCATTGACTGGCGCATGGGATTGGCGGTTCTGATTGCTCCGGTGCTGGCCATGATTCCTATGTTTTTCCTTATGAGGAACTATAACAGCCAGTACGCCGCTTATATGGAGGCAAATAACCACGTCAACAGTATTATTATCGAGTATGTGGAAGGTATCGAGGTTGTAAAGGCCTTTAACCAAAGCACAAGCTCCTATGAAAAATTTGTTAATGCTGTCCAGTCGTTCAAAGAGTTTACCTTGGCATGGTTTAAGAGTACATGGAAATCGATGAACCTTATGATGGCGATTATGCCCACAACGCTCCTGGGGGTTCTTCCTGTCGGCCTTTTGCTGGTGCAGAATGGAAGTATCTCCCCTGCGGAGCTTGCAATGGGGATTATCCTTTCCCTCAGCATTGTTGGACCGTTGATGAAAGCAACCACTTTCATTAACGAAGCAAAGTCTATGGAATATGCAGTAGAGGCGGCAAATGAACTTTTGAACCTGCCTGTACTGCCGGATTCAGGGAAAATCGTATCCATACCCCGCAATGATATTGTGTTGGAGCATGTAACCTTTTCCTATGACGGCTCCGAGCAAAATGAAGTACTGCATGATGTGAACTTGGAATTGCCAGAGGGAAGTTTTACGGCACTTGTAGGACCGTCTGGCGGCGGTAAATCAACGATTGCCCGTCTGATTGCAAGGTTTTGGGACGTGACAGGCGGCAACATTACCATTGGGGGGAAGAATATCAAAGAGTTGTCTATACGCCAGCTTTCCGAACTGGTCAGTTTTGTGACGCAGGATAACTTCCTGTTTAATTGCTCCCTGAAAGAAAACATCCGTCTTGGAAATCCAAACGCCACAGATGAAGAAGTATATGCGGCGGCGAAAGCGGCCTGCTGTGATGAATTTATTGTGCGTTTGGACAAAGGATATGATACCCCTGCCGGTGATGCCGGAAAGAGGCTGTCCGGCGGCGAAAAACAGCGAATTGCGATTGCGAGGGCGATCCTCAAAAATGCCCCGATTGTTATTTTGGATGAAGCGACAGCATTTACTGACCCGCAGAACGAAGATAAAATTCAGAAATCTATCATGGCGTTATCAAAGGGTAAAACTCTTCTTGTGATCGCCCACCGCCTTTCCACCATTCAGAACGCAGATCAGATTGTCGTGTTGAAAAAAGGCCGGATTGTGGATTGCGGAAAGCAGGAAGAATTGTTGAAGCGGTGTCCGCTTTATGCGGATATGTGGAAAGCCCACATCGGGGCGAAGAATTGGTCTGTGAGTGAAAAGAAGGAGGTGGCCGCTCATGTTTAAGTCTATGAAACGGATCATTAAATGGGCGGGGAAATATAAGGGACGCCTCTATCTTGGCTCTGTTTTTTCCTTTTTCAGCAGCCTGTCTACGGCGATCCCTACAATGGCTGCCGCTTATGCCCTTGATAAAGCAATCGCAGCTTATTGGGCAGGCAACACAATAGAATCCTCCCTGATCTGGCAGACGCTTTGGATTATTGTTGGCTCGATTGCGCTTAACTTTCTACTCTCTTATTTGCGGGCGGTGTTGCAGGAAAGCATTGGCTATGAAGTAGCCGCAGGGCAGCGAATCCATTTAGGCGATGTGCTGAAAAGGGTTCCTCTGGGATATTTTTCTAAAAACAGCGTGGGCGATATTCTGACAGGTGTTACCACGGAGCTATCCACACTTGAATTGCAGGGAATGAAGATGGTTGACATCATCATCAACGGATATGCAAAGTTTATTGCAATTCTCCTGTGTTTCCTTTTCCTGAGTCCAGCCGCAGCAGTGATTTCTGTTGTCGGCGTTGCCTTTTCCTCATTGACCTTACATGGTATCAGCAGGCATAGTGAAAAGACCGCTGCTATCACGCACCAGGCCATGGAGGATATGTCTGGCTCTGCGATTGAATATATCCGCGGGCTGTCCATCGTTAAATCGTTCGGACAGGAAGGGGCTTCTATCGAAAGTTTCCGCAAGGCAAATACGGATTTGAAAAATATTCATATCAAAGTAGAAAAAGGCTATACGCCATTTAACTGCTTGCATCTGTTCTCCTTAAAACTGGCATCTATGGGGATTGTGTTTATCTGTGCATGGCAGACACTTAACGGGCAAATGAGTCTTGCTTATTTCCTGATGTTTGTTCTGTTTTCTTTCGTAATCTTTGGAAGTGTGGAAAACATTAACGACGCGGCTCACATGCTGGGTCTTATAGATTCCGCTATGAATAAGCTGGAAGCTCTGGAAAATGCAGAATATATCGACCAAGACGGAAAAGATATTACACCGACCTCGTATGACATTACTTTTCAGGATGTATCTTTTGGTTACGATAAACGGACTGTATTGCATGATGTGAATTTCACGATTCCGCAGAATACCACAACAGCGATTGTAGGTCCCTCCGGGAGCGGCAAGTCTACCCTGTGCAGCCTGATTGCACGCTTTTATGATGTTGACGCCGGAAAAATCACTTTAGGAGAAACAGATATTCGAGAATTTACCTGTGACAGCTTACTAAAAAATATCAGTATGGTGTTCCAGAATGTATATCTGTTCCGGGATACAATCCGTAACAATATCAAATTCGGCAGCCCGGACGCTTCGGAGGAACAGATGATTGCCGCTGCAAAAAAAGCGCGCTGCCATGACTTTATTATGGCCTTGCCAGATGGATATGATACCGTCATTGGGGAGGGCGGTTCTTCTCTTTCCGGCGGTGAAAAGCAGCGGATTTCGATTGCCAGAGCCATGCTGAAAGATGCGCCGATTGTCATTTTGGACGAGGCCACGGCCAGCATTGACCCAGAGAATGAGCATTTGATTCAAGAGGCTATTTCCGCACTGACACATGGTAAAACAATCATAACGATTGCCCATAGACTGGCGACGATTGAAAATGCGGATCAAATTCTTGTCATTGATGGTGGAACCGTCGTGCAGAAAGGAACCCATAAGGAATTGCTGGCTCAAAGGGGAACCTATCAGGAATTTATTAAGATTCGGGAACAGGCTGAGGGCTGGAGGATTCAACAATAAGCATAAAGGAGGAACTGATGAAGATTCATGCGTCTGGGGAGGATTATCTGGAGGCTATCCTTGTTCTACAAAAGAAAATGGGCATGGTCCGCTCCATTGACCTTGCCCGGCACATGGGCTTTAGCAAACCGAGTATCAGCCATGCGGTAGGCGTTTTGAAAAATGGAGGTTTTCTGACCGTGGATGATGATGGGTTCCTTCATCTGACCGTCATAGGTCGGGAGATTGCCGAGAAAATCTATGAACGCCATTTGTTTTTTATGGAGCAGTTTATCGCTGCTGGCGTCGATCAGGAAACAGCGGAACAAGACGCCTGCCGGATTGAACACGCCATCAGTGATACATCTTTCCGAAAGCTGAAGGAGAAAGTACAAGGAACCGATTAGCGCACATCGGCTCCGCTCTGCATAATAAGTTATCTGCCCCGTCCGGGGAAAGAAAAAAACCGTTGACTGGGGCAGATAATTTCGTGCGCTATTTTAAGGTTTGAACTCAATCGGCGGTTTTGAAGGACAATTTCAGAGCCGCCGTTTCTTTGCGTTTACACAAACTAATGACGACTTGCAGGGACACGGTAGCCGCTTGGAGGTTAATTTGCCGTGTCTCTTTTGCTTTTTCAAAGCTCCCATGATCTACATCAATTAAAAAAAGCATTGCCCCTCCTCCGGGCAAGTATAGCATTGCATCGGCATTATCGTTCCATGTGATTCAGCATAATAATGACTGTTCTTGGTGCGCCAGTTTCCCATTGCGGGAATCTGGCGTTTTTTGTTGCCTTTTTTTCGGAGATAATCCGGCTGTATACCGGTGTCGTTCCCCACCTCCATTCGATTCACTCGTCAATCACCCGTGAATCGAAATGGAGGTACATAATGAAGAAAAGTTTAAATAGTAAATTTTTAGTACTGTGTCATTGGTATTATTCAGTCGTATTGACACAAAAAAAATTTTTCATTTTATCAACCAACACACCTTGTAACCATCCTGTTTCGAGAATTTTGCCTTCTTCCATAAATATAAGATAATCACAGCACTGCTCAATGAGTTCTGGATCATGTGTTATGATAAACTGAGTTTTTCCGGCTGATTTCATGCTTTTTATTGCCTCGGCGACAGCTATCATTCTTGTATAGTCTAATCCGCTGGTTGGTTCATCATATACTAAAATCTGCTTATCTGATGCAAGTGCACATGAAATAGAGACTCTTTGTTTTTGTCCACCAGAAAGTGACATTGGATGAGCATTTTGATATTGTTCCAAATTGAGTGAGGTTAGAATCTGGACAGCTTTTTCTTTTTTGGATTTTTCGGTCTCATTGCTTTTTTCCATAGATAAAAGAATCTCATCTAATACACTTTCAGTAAAAAGCTGATGATTAACATCCTGCATTACAAGGTAACAAGTTTTGATGCGGTCTTTTCGGCTGAGAATACATTCATTAAAAGTCATTGTGCCGCTTGCTCTCTTTTCTAACCCACACATGCATCTGCCAAAAGTTGATTTACCTGCCCCATTTTTTCCTATCACTGCCACAACACTTCCACATGGGATTGATAAAGCCGGAATTTCAAGATTTTTTTTCTTTTCGTAGGCGAAGGAAAAGTCTTTGAAACAGATAACATCCTCTTTGGGGATTGCGTTGGTGTACAATTTATCAAAAGAGATTGTCCGTGATCTTAAGCCCATTTCAGCCAAAGTGCTGTCAGGAATTGTTAAAAATTCCTGAATAGAAATATCCTGTTCGATGAAACCGTTTTTAACATAAACGACACGATCAACAATATCCATAAGCCAGTAGAGCCTGTGTTCGGCTATGACAATTGTACATCCGGCTTTTTTCCATTGTTTTATAATTTCAGCCAACTCATAGATTGCTTCTATATCCAGGTTGGAAGAGGGCTCATCCATGACCAGGATTTGAGGAAAGAGTGTTGCCACAGAGGCACAGGCAATTTTCTGTTTTTGACCGCCGGATAGAGCAAATAAACTTTTACCAAGCAAGGGAGTTAGCTTTAGCTTATCTACGATTTCTTCAAAACGCTGATATATTTTTCCCTTTTCCATTCCAATATTTTCGCAGGCAAAAACAATTTCGGAATCTGTTTGCACAGTGTAAAACTGCGATTTGGGATTTTGAAAAACGGAACCAACAAAAGGGGTGAGTTCGTAGAGTTCACTTATTTTTGTATCTAAGCCGCAAACGGTAATATTACCAAAAAGCTCGCCTTCGTAAAAATTGGGAATTAAACCGTTCATCATTCGTGCCAATGTTGTTTTTCCACATCCTGAGCTGCCGCAAAGCAGTACCACCTGGCCTTTAGGAATTTGTAAATTAATATTATGTACGCCGGTATCAGGCTTTGTATTATTATATACAAAGTTTACCTGTTCTAATTTTATCATTAAAAGTATCAGCTCCTATCTGTAAATTATAAAAATAATAAGACAACATATAGTCGCAAAGAAAGCAATTCCATCTCGCCAGGTAAAGCCAATAGGGCAGACATTAGTCCTTTTAACGGGTGCGTTCAATCCCCTTGTCAGTGCTGAAGCTGCCAAATCATTTCCAATAGAGACGATACTTGTTAAAAAAGGAACCATACGGTATTCGAGCATTTTCATAGGGCTTCTTATGGAACCTACTTCACGCATCATCATAGCATCCCTTACATGTCCATATTCCTCGATAATAGTTGGAAAAAAACGAAACAATACAGAAAAGGGCACGGATATTTTTTTGGTTACATGCATCCGATCCATAGCAGCAACAAATTCGCTTACAGTCGTACTTACAATCAGAAAATAGGCCATCATCATTCCAGGCAGAATTTGCGTAAAAAGAGCAATCATTCCTGTGAATAGAACGTTGATAATATTGGGCAGGTAGGGAATCAATAATTTGGGCACGAATGCTGAAAACAAGTACATGCCTGAATAGTAAGCTGCCATTTTATATTTTTTTAATATGACCAAAAAAACCAGCGGCAATATGGCAAAAATTAGTTTCATGGTTTCAATAATCGGCGAGGCTGAAGGCACCAACATGATAGAGGATACTGTGAGACATAAAAATATTTTTGTCCGTGGGTCTAAATAAAGCTGCTTGGCTTTGGCTGTTGTATCATAAATATCACTTATCATAGCGTTACCATTTAAACCAGACCACTTTTTTCAAAATGTTTTTTCATTACCGATTTCCCAATCAGACCGCCGATAATGCCGGAAATGAAACCGCCGATGACCATTGCCGGAAAAACCCATCCGGTAGTCAGTGCACCATGTATTGTATTTACGTAAGTATCGCCATAGGTGACCGCTGTTTGAGAAAGCCAATTTTCGCTGGCAGAAATCCAGTGGATGTAGTTTCCGCAGATGCAGGTAGATAAAATACCATAGCAGATAATGGCCATTTTCCCGCTTGAATATTTCGCAGCTTTAAACAGCAGTTCGCAAATAACGCCAACAACAATTCCCCAGATTAAAAGATCAACCCCCATGCCTGTCAGGATCATTACAAGACCAAAAAGAATTTCAAAAATCAAAAGCATACCGGCTTTTTTTATTTTTGTGAAATACAGCATCATAGGAATGCCACCGATAATTGGGAGAATAATTGGCAGCAGTATAAAACCAATAGGGATTAATCCTACAGTACAAGCAATCGCAATGACAATTACCATGTAAATTGCTGTAAAAATTCCAATGTTAATAAAGTCTTTTCCGTTGAGTTTCTCTTTTTTGTTTTTCATCGTCTCTCCTCCATTGCTATATAGGATTTTTTGTGTTATTCTAGGTTAGATAGAGCTAACCTACGACATAAATTATATGGCTTTTTGATTTGAAAACAATATGAAAACCATTAGTTTGGTCGATTTCAAAAGGAATTTGGTCGATTTCAAAAAAGGAGGTGATGTGTTGTGGATGATAGATTTGAACAACTTTGTTTAGGGCATTTACCGCAATTAGGACTAAAACCTGCATGTAAAGGACAGGAAGTTAAAAATGGTGTTGGTTTTACTTTTGTGCCGGATCCGGAAATTGGAGAGGGATATTTATGGACTTATCCTATCAATTCCACATGTTCATTGACAATTTATGATATTGTTTTCCATGAGAATGTGTCTTTTCGTTATTATCATCCGGCTGCACTTACGATTGCTGTTAGTTCGCCGGGGAGTGCAGAACCGGTATTTACAAATGTTGGTTGTCATTCTGAAAATCTTGTGGGTTATTTTTTGGATGAAGGAATTTTTTCACATACCATTCAAAAAGGAACACCGTTGAAGAGTATTGGACTTGGATTGATGCCGGAATTTTGGGAACAGCAGTTACCAAAATTATTGGAACAGGATGCATCTCAGGTGTTAAATGCTGCGTGTTCATTAGATGGCACATCTTCGATTCCTGAGGTCGAGCTGCTGCTTCATCAAATGGCTTCTTATGTGCCAAAACATGGAACGGCATCTTTGAGATATGAGGCAAAAGTTTTCGATCTTATATCCGCCCTTTTGGAATGGAATGTTTTGTCTTTATCCGCTCCATCCGGTCAAAGGATTTCAAAAAATGATCAGGAAGTCATTCAAAACCTGAAGCATTATCTGAGTCAGAATTATTCTGCCAAAATTGACCTGAAAAGGTTAGCGCAAATGTGCTATATGAGTAAATCAAAACTGACATATCTTTTCCGCACAATTTGTGGAATGACAATCTATGATTTTATTTTGAACTGCCGAATCGAAAGGGCAAAAGAATTATTGTCTGATCACGGAAAAAAGATTAGTGAGATAGCATTTTTAGTTGGATATGAACATCCAGGCAGTTTTTCAGTTGCCTTTCATCAAAAAACCGGTTTAACGCCAAATGAATTTAGAAAACAGTATCTCAAATAATGAATAAGATTTCATACACGCTGCAATATGTGGCGTGTATTTTTTTTGTAATCGACCAAACGTATTTGGCGATATTCCAGAGTTGACCAAAAAGGATTGAATTTTCAAAATGCCGATACTATTATTGGGTTAGCTAAAACAAACCACGATAATTATAATTAAAGGGAGGTAATCTGATGTCTAAAAAGAAGAAATCAGGGATTTTAAGACTGCTGGAATTTGGCGGCGGCTGCCGTTATCTTACAGTCATAGCCTGTATTTTATCTGGAATTAGTTCAATACTGATGCTTTGTCCATTCTTGTGTTTCTGGATGGTTTTAAGAGATGTATTGGCGGCACTACCAGATTTAAGTATGGTGAATGTACAAGTTATATCAAATTATGGATGGATGGCACTTGCTTTAGCAATATGCGGCTTTATATTTTATGCGGCAGCACTTCTTTTTTCGCATTTGGCAGCATTTCATACAGCTAAAAATATGCAATCTCTGATTCTGCATCATTTATCAGCTCTTCCATTAGGATTTTTTTCACAGAACAGTAGTGGGAAAATTAGAAAAATTATAAACGAAAATACATCCCAAACAGAAAATTTTCTGGCGCATCAACTTCCTGATATGGCAGGTTCTGCTGTAACGGCAGTGACAATGTTGATAATGCTTTTGTTTTTTGACTGGCGTCTGGGAGGCCTTTGCGTTGTGCTGTTAGTTGCTGGGTTTGCCGTACAGATGCTGATGACCAATGAAAAGTCTATGTCTTATATGCGTCAATACCAGGATGCTTCAGAGCAGATGAACAACGAAGCTGTAGAATATGTTCGGGGTATTCCAGTTGTTAAAGTGTTTCAGCAGACAATCTATTCTTTCAAAAGTTTTTATGCTGCTATCATGCACTATAAGGACAATGTAACAGAATACGCTCTTTCCTGCCAGGGACCAATGGTCGCTTTCAATGTTATTATCAATGCTTCTTTTGCTGTACTAATTCCTGCAGGAATTTTGTTAATCAGACCGGAGAATTACAAAAGCTTTTTGCTTGATCTTGTTTTTTATATGATGTTTACATCTGGAAGTGCGGGTATTTTGAATAAGATACTGTTTTCTGGTACATATCGAATGATGGCAGAAGAAGCAGTTCGTAGAATTGATCTGCTGTTAGATGAGGTTCCTGTGAAGGAAACAATACTGGCGCAGATTCCGGAACATAATGATGTGGAATTTAAGAACGTGACATTTACCTATCCAGGCAGTGAATTTCCGGCACTTTCACATCTGAATTTACATGTACAGGAAGGAAAAACAGTGGCTCTGGTTGGAAAATCAGGGAGTGGAAAAACTACCGCAGCAACATTGATTCCTCGATTTTGGGACCCGCAGGAAGGTGTTGTTTGTATCGGGGGTGTTTCTGTCACAGAAGTCGCAAAAAAGGATTTAATGAACCGTATCGCATTTGTGTTCCAGGATACCAGACTTTTAAAAGCGAGTATTTTGGAAAATATGCGTGCAGCTCGTCCGGATGCAACAAGGGAGCAGGTGTTGAACGCTCTTCATAATGCCCAATGTGATGATATTATAGAAAAATTTCCGAAAGGGATAGATACCATTTTGGGAACAAAGGGAATCTATCTTTCTGGCGGAGAAAAGCAGCGTATTGCGTTGGCGCGGGCTATTCTCAAAGACGCGCCTATCATTTTACTGGATGAGGCTACTGCCTTTGCAGATCCGGAAAATGAATATAAAATCCAACGGGCTTTTGAACATTTGACTCGTGGGAAAACTGTGTTGATGATTGCGCACAGATTGCCTGCTATTCAAAATGCTGATGAAATTTTAGTGTTAAATAAAGGAACTGTAGTGGAATGCGGAACCCATAATGATCTGATGGCTCAGAGAGGAATTTACGCAAACATGTGGAAAGATTATCAGACCTCAATAGCATGGAATATTGGAAAGGAGGAATATTATGCTTCGTAATCTCTTTGCTTTGACAGAACAGGGCGCAAAAGATCTGAAAAAAGGTATCATTGCATCAATTTTTTCTTCTCTTAGCCTAATGCTTCCTATGGGACTGATGCTGATGTTGGTTATGCAGCTGCTTCAACCCTTGTCAGGTATTGAGGCTAATGAACCTTCACTGAAGTTATACGTTGTCTTGTGTATAGCATTACTTATGATTATCTTTTTAACACACTATATCCAATATCGTTGTACTTATATTGCTGCCTACAAAGAAAGTGCCCAGCGCCGAATTGGTCTTGCAGAAAAACTGAGGATGCTGCCATTGTCTTTTTTTGGCAAACGGGATATTTCTGATTTGACAACAACCATGATGAGTGATTGCAGTGACTTGGAAAAGGTTTTTGCCTATACGATTCCGCAGATTTTTGGTACGGCAATCAGTTGTGTAATGGTTTGTCTATGTCTGTTCTTTATAGACTGGCGTATGGCTTTGGCCGTCTTTTCTCCCTTTATTCTGGCTATTCTGGTTCTCATTGGAAGTAAGCAGCTTCAGGACCGAATGGATTTAAAAAAAATGCAGTCTAAGCTGGATGCGGCAGATGGTATTCAGGAATTTTTAGAAAGCATCCGGGATTTACGGGCAAATAATCAAGAGGAGAAATATTTGGCTGGTCTGGATCAAAAACTGGAAAAAATTGTACATGACTCAGTACGTTATGAGATGACAAGCGGCTTAATGATTACATCATCCCAGATGATTTTACGCCTTGGTTTCCCTATTACAGTATTAGTAGGCACATTACTGCTCAGTCAGGGGCAGTTAAGCTTGTTCATGTATCTTATGTTTTTGGTAACAGCTTCTCGGATTTACGATCCACTCAGCGGCGTGATGATGCAGCTCAGTGAGATTTTCAATGCAATGCTCCAACTACGCCGTATGAAAACGATTGAACAGGAGCCTTCGCAGGAGGGGACAACGGCTTATCACTCCAATGGCTACGATATTTGCTTTAATCATGTAGGTTTTTGGTATCAGGAAGGCGAGGATGTTTTATCTGATGTAACCTTCACAGCCAAACAGGGAGAAGTGACCGCACTGGTTGGCCCCTCTGGAGGCGGGAAGAGCACCACAGCAAAACTGGCAGCCCGGTTTTGGGATATTCAGAAGGGCATGATCACCATGGGCGGTGTTGACATCTCCACGGTTGACCCGGAAACATTATTAAAGGATTATGCCATTGTATTCCAGGATGTAGTACTGTTCAACGACACCATCATGGAAAATATCCGCCTTGGTCGTAAAGATGCTGCTGACGATGAAGTTATGGCTGCGGCCAAGGCTGCCCAGTGTGATGAGTTTGTTCAGCGGTTGCCGGAAGGATATCAGACGATGGTGGGTGAAAACGGTTCTACTTTGTCCGGTGGTGAACGCCAGCGTATTTCCATTGCACGCGCTTTGTTGAAAAACGCTCCCATTGTTCTGCTGGATGAAGCGACGGCATCCCTGGATGTTGAGAATGAAACCAGTCTCCAGACTGCGCTTTCTGCCCTGCTCAGGGATAAAACAGTGCTGGTTATTGCACATCGAATGCGGACAGTGCTGGGAGCCGATCATGTAGTGGTGCTGGCGGATGGTCATGTGGCAGAAGAAGGTACGCCAGAACAGTTGATAGAACAAGGCGGAATGTTCCGACGCATGGTAGAACTGCAAAGGGAGTCTGCTAACTGGCAGATTGGGGGCGCTGACATCAACAAGCAAGCGGAGAGGGTGGATGATGGAAGGAATATGTTGATGTATCAGGTAAATAGGGAAAGTGTGTAGTGGATTACTCTGCACGGTAAATTGACTTTGGGAAAAGACGATCAAGGCGATTGATAAAGCTGCGGTTGCTTCAGAGCGGATGAAGGAAGCATATATCCGCACCAATGACAAGGCCGAGCATGACGGTGAAGTAAGCGTACTGGATACATCCTATGATGCAGACAGCAAGACACTGACCTTCCAGACAAACCTGTTCTCCAGCGATTATGCCATCACTTATAAGGATACCAAGGTGAAGGATAACGAAGATCCGAAGAAGGACGATCCAGGCCAGGAAGATCCGAAGAAAGATGACAACAATGGAGGCAATACCGGAAACAACGGAAATAACGGTACGAGTGGAAACGGCACAAGCGGAAGTGGTACAAGCCAGAGCAGCACATCCACAACCTCTCCAAAGACAGGAGATACCACAAATGTAGCTGGATACGGCATGACACTGCTTCTCTCACTGGCAGCCGCCTTTGGGGCAATTTTCAAAAGAAAGAAAAAAACGGAAGATCCGGAAGAATAAAATCTTTCCTGAAAACAGCCTTAAGAAAAGGGGAGGCCTATGAATGAGAGGGGAAACGCTGATATTTTTGAGGATGTATGCAGAGTAATAACAGGAAATTCTGTTTTATCGGATTTACGTTGTCATAGGGATGAAGTAAAAAGATTTTTGGATATCATGCCATTAGACCAATATCCAGAAGAACAGGTGGAACGTTTCCGAAAATATGTATTTAACGATACAGAAGAGATCCGAAAGGAACTTGAGGAACGAAAACGGATGCTAAAAAAGCTGATGTTGGATTTTGGCATTGATGCCAGATAGTAAAATGAGCGGGGCAGAATCAAAAAAGGTTTTGCCCCGTTTGTTTTATCAAAAATACAAGTAGAATTGAGATGGTATATGGGGACTAAATATAAAACGCTAATCTATCATGAACCAGAAATCATAGACGATGCAATTGGCAACATAGAAGCGGTTTATGTCTATACGCTGCAGGAATGCCTGCACAGACTGAGCCTGTTTTCTTATGACATTATCCTTGTACGGTTAAGGCAGAATATCGAAGATCTGTGTGCGGTCATGGCCTGCATCCGGATGACTACCTTCGTTCCGGTGCTTTTTCTGGTGGCAGATACAGAAGGGATGAAAAAGAAACTGATCCATGCCGGGGCAGATGCTGTGATGGAAATCGGAAGCCCGGATGAAGAACTGGAACTTCTGATCTTTTCTCTGGCAAGAAGATATCTCCACTGGCATCAGCCGGAAACCAGGAAAGAGAAAATGAGGGATATCAAGACAAGGAATTTAGTGATGGACAGGGAACGCTACCGTGTGTACTGGAAAGGCTGTGAGCTGCAGTTGACACGGCAGGAATATGATTTCCTTTATCTGCTGGCGGCTTCACCCAGACGTGTCTATACTTTTGAACAGATTTACCATCTCGTATGGCGCGATTATCCGGTGGGGGATGTGAAGAATATCATCTGGTGTGTCCTGCGAAGGATACGAAAAAAGCTGAATGCCATTGATGCCGCAGCAGGAGGGTGCATTGTCAGCATCCGGGATGTGGGATATTGTTTTGAAGAGAAAATATAAGATTGTCGATATGGTAGGATGAAACATCTAAGAGGGGGATGTTCGTCCTGTTTTTTTACCCGAAAGCAAAGAAACCATGCCATTTCATTGGAAGAAAAGAGGTGATCCAAACCTGACAGTCAGTTGACAGTTTACGAACAGTCGTCTGACAGTTATACCCGATACACTGTGCCTTTGTAAAGATATGATTACAAAGGAGATCCGTGTTTGCAGGGAGACAGCAGAAATGCCGGGCATTCCTGTAGACAGGAAGAACGGACCAGAGCACCGCCACACTCCGATTTGATTTCACAAAAATTCAGATCGGAGGAAAAGATAAGTGGCTTACAATAAAGCAAAAGAAGAATATAGATGGAACCAGTGGAAAGCAGAGGAAGAGAAGATCCTGCGTGAACAGGGCGTGGATGAAGAGACGATCCAGAAGCTTCGGGAGTATGACTGGGACGATTTCAATGCAGAGCGGAGATTCCGGGAACACCAGACCTCGCTTCTGGACTGCATGGAACTGCTCCTGAAAGAAAAAGAAACGAAAGAGTCCCAGCCGGAGAGCGTGGAAGCTCTGCTGGATACCGTGGAGAATGAAGAACTGCTTCAGATCCTGTTATCAACTGATAAGAAAACTCTTCAGATGATTGTCCTGAAGATGATGGGATATGCACCAAAAGAGATCAGTCACCACATGGAACTGCCGGAGCAGACGGTTTATACAAGATTGCGGAGGTTACGGGAAAAGATCAAAAAGTCCATGAAATTTGAATAAAACAAAAGGTTCTCATCGGCTGACTATTAGAACGAACAGACAGGAGGATTGATACGATGGATGAGAAAGAAGTGTCCGAAATGCAGGAAGAAATGATGACGGTACTGGTAGTCGAGCCGATGAAAGCTCCCTATGTCAAGAACATCCCCAATGAGCTGGAGGATCTGCAGCAGGCGGTAGGCGGTGACATTGAAATGACCTATCCGTTTGATGATAAAGTTGGAATCCTTTTAAACGGCAATGGAAAATTTGAGGGATTGCCACTGAATCGTGCGTTATATGATGATCATGGACATGTCTATGATGCGATAGCCGGGACTTTCCTTGTGGTAGGGCTGACAGAAGATGATTTTACTTCACTGACACCGGAACAGATTGAAAAGTTTAAAGAAAAATACCAGTCACCGGAAATTTTTACTCTGTTTAACGGAGAACTCCATGTGATGAAGATGCCGCCGGAAGAAGAAAAAGAACAGAAAGAAAGCCGGAAGAACGATGCAAAACAAAAGAATCCGGCAAAGAAGAAAAACAGATCCGGGGATGCAAGATAAAATATTTTTTTGTGAAGTGAATAAAAAAATACACTGCCATCGGCTAGTAAGCAGAGGGACATCCCTCGGCTGTTCTTTGGCAAGTGAATATCGGCACTACAGGTACGTTCCCAACCGTAGAAGCGTGACAGTATGAGCGCCATGATTAAGTATAGGGTAAAGATTCTTAGACTTGGAGCGAGGAAGCATAGCTGTGAATAAGGCGGTGGCAGCCTTTCGCCAGGATCACGGACGGGGGATAATGATACACGTTACCAGCCAAAGAGCGGAAGATGGACTCCGGGTTGTAATCAGAAAGACCCCCAGGACATCTGTGAGCGGCGGCAGGCCAGCCGCCCGCCTGTAGTGTCCCCTTTCCCAGAAGAAATACAGGGATAGTTCCGGGGGTGCGAGGTCAAATGCGGAACAGCAAGATAAAAAAGAAATCAATGAAGAAGTGTGTCGTTGATATCAGATACCATGCGGCTGTGGGAGACTACAGCCGTATTCTTGTGGTATTAACGTCACATCAAGGGGAGAGAAAGATGGAAGAAACAAAAAGAAGTGGGATGAGCAAGGATCAGTTCTGGAATCTGATTGAAAAAGCAAAGGAAGTGTGCGGCACCGATCTGGATGCTTCGGCGGTGTGGATCAAGCAACAGCTTTTCTATATGACACCGGAGGATGTTCTGCAATTCCATAATCTGGTTTACAGTTACCGGGATGCAGCTTATAAGTATGGCTTATGGACAGCGGCAGGTATTCTGATGGAAACAGGGTGCAGTGATGACAGCTTTTCCGATTTTCGGATGTGGCTGATCGCCCAGGGAAAAGATGTATATCTGAATGCCTTAAAAGATCCGGATTCCCTTTCCGGTGTAACTCCTTATGGATACTGTAGTTTTGAATCATTGGGATATATCTCATCGCAGGTCTACAGTGCCATGAAAGGAAAAAATATTTACCAGGATAGTACAGCCAGAATGCAGATGGAAAGCTATGAGCAGGTGATCCGGGATATTGTGTACCATCCCATGATCGAGTATCCGTTGGAATTGCCAGAAGCCATGGTGGTTTATCCGAAACTCTGTGAAAGGCATTTGTCCGAGCAGGTAAGGAATGCTCCACAGAAGGTAAGGACATGGAATGTTTCCCGGACGGATATCCGAAGGATGATGGCACGGGGAAATGCTGCCATAAAGAAAATGCAGGAGCAGGGAGCAAAAGCACCGGAAGCAGTCAGATCCGTCCGTAAGGGTACGGTAAGATAAGCTTCCCGGCAAGGAGAAGTAATGTGTTATAAAAATGAATATCAAAAAAGGGCGCATGGCGAAGTGGAAAGAATCTTTCGGGAACTTCTACCGGAAGCCGGGCTTCACGTAAGAGAAGAACAGATCCGTCTCTGCCATGAAATGCTGGATGCCCTTATGAAAAATGAGATCACGCTCTGTGATGCAGGAGTGGGCATTGGAAAAACCTATGCCTATCTGACTGCCTGCATCCTGATGCGGAAATATAGTGTACTGCATTCCGGGTATTCGGGATGTGACAGGCGGCCTGTGGTGGTATCCACTTCCAGCATTGCCTTACAGAAAGCTATCATAGAGGAATATGTTCCTTTTTTATCGGATGTACTGTTAAAAGCAGATCTGCTTCAGGGAGAATTAAAGGCAGTTGTCCGCAAGGGAAAGGAACATTTTGTGTGCGATTACAGGCTGGCCCAAAGACTGGAGGCAGTCCGGGATAAGAATAAAAATCAGGCACAGATGGAGGCATTGAAGTCCCTCCGGCATAACTTTGATTTAGATTCCGTACATAACCTGAGCGGTTTTGACCGCAGGCTGGTGTGCGTACCGAAATTCTGCCCCAGGGAGTGTCCGGGGAAAGCAGGATGCCGTTATCAGAAATATTTGGATGTTTCCAAAAAAGAGGAAGTTTTTATACAGATATGCAATCACAATTATCTTCTGGCAGACGCCATGCACCGGATGAATGAATACCGGCCTCTGCTGGCAGATTACAGAGCATTGGTAGTAGATGAAGCACATAAGCTCCCAGAAGCTGCCAGCCAGATGTATGGGAGAAGTATTGGAAGAGAGGATGTGCAGGAAATCTCGTATTTCTTAAACAGGGAGCATAAAAGTTCGGAAGGTAAGAGACTACAGGATTGGTTTAATACACTTTCAATGGAAATCCGTAAGGATCAGGCCGGGATGGGAGATGACATAGCTGGAAAAGAAAATTTCTATTTTCCGGCAAAGTGCCGATCTTCTCTGGAGCAGGTAAGGGGAAATCTCAGTCTTATGCTTAAAAGACTTGCTGGAAATGTCCCTTACTGGATCTTCCGGCGGCTGGAAGAGATGGAAGAGCTGTTCGGCTGGTTTCTGAAGAAGGATACCAGATACGTTTTATTTCTTCAGCCAGACGGCAGGGGAGATCCTGTGTTTATGGCTGTTAGCAGAGAGATTCCAAGGTTTCTCCATGATTCCTTATGGGACAGGGGATTTCCCTCGATTCTCACCAGTGGAACTTTAAAAGCCGGAAATGGGTTTGTAAGGACCAGACAGATGACCGGGCTGGAAAAGAAAAGCAGAGTCCGGGAGTGTGTAGCAGAATCCCCATTTTGTTACAGAGAGAACTGTCTGCTTTATATTCCTGAGAATTTAAAAGCGACGCTCAAGGGAAGCCGGGAAGAGGCCGAGCAACTTGCAGGCCAGATCCGTGATCTGGTGTGTTCTACTTTTGGGCATACACTGGTACTGTTTACATCTTATACCCTGATGGGAAATGTGCAGCAGCTCCTGCGGGATCAGATCCCGTTCCCGATGGTGCAGGTATGGAGAAACTCACAGGAAGAAATCGCACGGTTTAAGAAGATGGAGAATGCAGTGCTGTTCGCAGCCGGCTCCTGCTGGGAAGGTGTGGACTTTCCGGGGGACATGGTATCGTCTCTCATCATCGTAAAACTGCCTTTTTCTGTTCCGGATCCCATCCATGAAGCACAAAAGGAGCAGTACCACTCCCTGGAATCCTACATCCAGACCATCGTAGTCCCGGATATGCAGAAGAAGCTGCGCCAGGGATTCGGACGGGCAATCCGCACGGAGCAGGACACCTGCGTTGTGTCCATTTTAGATCACCGGGCATCGAAGAAAGGCAGGTACCGGGGAGATGTTCTGGATGCCCTTCCGAAGTGCCAGATGGCAGAGCGAATCGAAGAAGTAGAAGATTTCATCCGAAGCCGTAAAGTGGAGCGTTACTACAGCTGAGAGCATCCGTGGCGTTGTTGCTTCTGCCCAGATCTGGACAGCAGATAAGACAAAAAGTTTAGTGGCATTTCAGGGACGGTTTTGACCGAATTGGTGGTATTGGTGATAGCTTTATCGGCATGAGTTGGGTATACTGTGTATAGCGTTAGAGGAAAGGAGGCAGTTCATGAGCTACAAAGTAGAAACGATAAAAGATGGAACAGAAAAATACTTTTACATCCGGGATCTGGATACGATGGCAATCGAAGAACTGCCGAGTAAATTTCTGATGCACAACATTAAATGTAGACGATCACCAAATACCGTAAAAAGATATGCCTTTGCCATCAGCTACTATATGGGCTACATGGAAGAAAAGGAAATGGAGCTTACCGAAGTCTATCAGTTAGGCTATGAGAAACAGACAGAACATTTTGTGGATTTCTTATACTGGCTCAGAGCCGGAAATCACACGAAGCAATCCAATGGAAAACCGAAGAAATGTCCAAATCAGGGAACCTGCAACGCATACTTAAAAGATGTGTTCAGGTTCTATTTATTTATAGAGGCGGAATACGAACAGTATGGCAGCCTCAAGACATTATCTTATAACCAGATCATTGCAGTCGATCAGGTCGGTGTTAAAAAGGTGCTTCGAAACCATTCTTTTAAAGGCTATCTAAAAGAGGAAGAACATCGTGGCAGGGCAGCAAAGGAAAATCAGATTGTGACGATTCTGCAGGCGTGTACCAACCGCCGGGATCAGCTTCTGCTGCTTTTATTAGCAGAGACCGGATACCGGATCGGGGAACTGCTGGGAGTAAAATATGTCAAGGACATTGATTACAAGAACCACATGATCCGGGTGTGCTTCCGGGAAGATAATGAGAACGAAGCAAGAGCCAAGAATGCAGAATACCGGAGTGCCAAGATAAGCAAGGACACATTTGAATTCCTGATGGACTATCTGGCAAGATACCGGAAAATCCTGCAACATCAGGATTACCTGTTTGTAAACATTATGGGCGATGGCATTGGAAAACCCTTAAAGGTAGACAGTGTATACGATATGTTAGACCGGATGGAAAAGAAAACTGGAATCAAAATCACCCCCCACATGCTCCGGCACTATTTTGCAAATATGCGAAGGAGTGCCGGATGGCAACTGGAGATGATCAGTCAGGCACTGGGACACAAGCATCTGGACACTACGATAAAGTATCTGAACTGGCTGGATGACGAGCTGATAGAGGCAAGCAATGAGTTTTATGAACAGCATGCTGCCATTTACGGAGCAAACCGTCTGCTGGAATAGGAGGTGTGAAAAATGCCTGTATATTTATTACAGCAGGCAGAACACAGGACTGAATATCACGAGGACATTGAAAAGAAGAAACAGGAACTATATGCAGAGATCGACTCTTTTCAAATAAAAAGAAAAACACAAATAAACTTTCTTAAACGATACCTGACAGAAAATGGTATTTTACGTTTAGAAGAAATGAATTGTGCACTTCGTCAAGATTATGAAACATATTTGCAGAAAAATATAACAGCTAAACGTGTGCGTGAATATGTACGAGTTTTCGACTTAGTGAAGCAATATGATATTGCTAAACAGATAACAACACTTTGTGGGATTCAAAAATATAAATGGGCATACAAAAATGAAAAAATGTGTCTGCTATATCATCCGAATTCGAAAATTGTAGCAAAGTTTATTGGGACGAAAACTACAGAAATATTAATATGGGATTTTGAAAAAAAATGTTCCGAGATATTAAAAAAGCAAATTTTTGACTCTTTAAACCAAATTATTGTTTCATATGAAGGGTTAAAAGAGGAGAAGGAAATTATAAGAAATAATCTTAATGCTTTAAAAAGATTTTACGATTTTTGTTATGAACAAAAAATAGAGGATATTTCATTATTGGAATTGCATCAAATAGAACAGTTTTTACAAACAGTGGCAGAACGAAGTAAAAAAATAAAGAGTTATGCATCTGCAATAATAGCAAAATGTAGAAAATTAGCCTTTGTGCAGACTGAAAAAATAAACTGGAAATCAACGGTCTGGTATCTGGAACGCTTTCAGTTTTCAGATAAAAGAGCAGATAAAAGTAAATCACATGAAAGTTTTTCCTTTATGGAAGTGAGAAAAGAGAGAAACCGTGAATATTTTCAAGCATACATGAAATATGAATTTGGAATAACTGGAGAAGCAGTCAGTACAATTTTTCAAAGAGGCGGTAAAATCAAAGAATTTATTATCTTTTTAGAGAAAAATGACCTTTTGGTAACAAACTGTGATGCAATGCTGCTAAAAAAATATATGATAAGCTTGGAAGAGAAAACAATAAAATCGGAGCAATATAATAGAAGATTGTATGCAATTGCACATTTCTATAAATTCATGGAAGTACGAGGCTATATAAGTACAGTTCCATTTCGTA
>ERZ869979.46-NODE-46-length-29052-cov-9.629232_pt1 | contig 29052 bp, 23 predicted proteins | sample MGYA00521269_ERZ869979 | MGnify/ENA primary metagenome ERZ869979 (study PRJEB32232, sample SAMN07284974) | human gut metagenome | biome: human-associated habitat; material: feces | host: Homo sapiens | place: Tanzania | collected 2014-04-05 ... | reverse complement strand
TATTCTTTCGAATGTTTTTCAATTCTTTTTTTAGATATTTTCTCTATTTAACTGGTACTAAATTTATACTAGCCCCACGCAGTAGAAAATCATATACCACAAATAATCAGAAGGGTACTGTCGCTATCATTGGAAATAGTATTAAGCTGCCTAAGATAGGAAGAGTGAAGGCAGTCATCCATAGACAGCCTGATATCAGCTGGACCATCAAGTCTGTTACAATATCTCAGGAAGGTGATGGCACCTATTATGCTTCTGTATTATTTGAATATGAGAAAAATGTCGTAAAGGTTAGAAAGTCTGATAATGCCATAGGTCTGGATTATGCCTCTAATGGGCTTTATGTAGATGATAAAGGCAATATCGGCAGTAACCATAAGTATTATCGTGAAAGCCAGAAGAAGCTTGCAAAAGCACAGCGAAAGCTTTCACGTATGCAGGGCGCTAAGAAAGGTGAGAAGAAGTCAAAAAACTATCTTAAGCAGCTCCGCAGGGTAAACAAGATTCATAGACATATAGCCAACCAGAGACTTGATCATCTGCACAAGTTATCTACTGAGATCGCCAATCAGTATGATGTCGTATGTGTTGAAAGTCTTGATATGAAGGCTATGTCTAATAAGGGCTTTGGAATTGGCTTGGCCACTATGGACAATGGCTATGGATTATTCATAAACATGCTGGCCTATAAGCTTGATGATAGAGGAAAACATCTTGTCAGAGTTGACAAGCGGTTTCCATCAAGTCAGATCTGTCACTGCTGTGGCAAGATTCACAAGGAGATGAAAGATCTGCACATCAGAACGATGAGCTGTGATTGCGGTCTTGCAATGAGCAGAGACCAGAATGCAGCCATCAATATAAAGCTTGAAAGCTTACGTATACTGAAATCAGTATAAAACATATAGGCTAGGGACTAGCCGAATATAACGCTTGTAGACATCGTTTAGTTTAGATGGTGCCGTAAGGTTGCCGGACAGGCTGTGGTGGTTGATGCAAGAAGCCCCGACTTCTAAGCGAAGCGTAAGTCGGGGTAGTTCACATATACTGATGAAACTCTTGGTGGTTAACTGACGTCGGTACTTATTGTATCGACGTTTTAAAATGTCGCTTTAAAAGCGACCATATATATTTGTCTTTTACTTATACTAATAGTGTAATAAGAGAGATTGGAGGAATATATTATGTATGGTGCAATTTTAGGAGATATTATTGGAAGTCCATTTGAATTTGATAGAGGAAATAAAACAAAGACTTTTAAATTATTTAATAGTCAATCACAATTCACAGATGATTCAGTGATGACTCTTGCAGTATGTAAAGCATTACTTCAAGTAGGACAGGATGCAACAGTTAAAGAGATTGAAGAAGCTGTGACAATAAGTATGCAATCATGGGGAAGAAGATATCCTCATGAAGGATATGGAGGTTCTTTTAGTCAATGGCTTAGATTAAAACATCCACAGCCTTATAATAGTTTTGGAAATGGTTCTGCAATGAGAGTTTCAGCAGCCGGATGGCTTTATGATTCTATTGAAAAAACAAGAGTTGTCGCAAAGGCAACGGCCAATGTCACTCACAATCATCCAGAAGGTATTAAAGGAGCAGAGGCAACTGCGAGTGCGATATTTATGGCTAGAAATGGTTCTTCAAAAGAAGAAATCAAAAAGTATATTGAGAATGAATTTCATTATGATTTAAATAGAACACTCAATAAAATTAGACCAGGTTATCATATGGATGAAACTTGTCAAAAAACAGTTCCTGAAGCAATCATTGCTTTTCTTGAAGCAAGAGACTTTGAAGATGCAATAAGAAATGCAGTTTCTCTAGGTGGAGATACAGATACATTAGGTGCTATTACAGGAAGTATTGCGGAAGCATATTTTGGAATACCTGAAACTTTAATATCTGAATGTAGAAATCGTATTAATAAAGATATGAGAGATGTTGTTGATGCATTTTATAGTCTTGTAAGACAGCACAATGATTCAGTCAACACAAATCAGATGATTGAGAAAGCAATCAATCAATATTATGTCAATAATGATAAAGAGAGTATGATACTATTTATGGATACAATGTTGAACGCAATAAAACAGGGTGGGGAATTAATCGTTCCTTATATTACGACTCAGACATTCTTTTCAGAAAAACAATTCAACAAATTAAAAATTGGTGATACGTTTACACTTGATCATGATGTAAAACTTAAAATGGAAACTGTCAAAGATGCGAATGGTATTGAGTGGCTCGGTGTATTTACTTCAACAAAAGAAATGCATAAAGGATCGAGTGGCAATGTTCAGATCAATCAGTTCATCTTATCAATTCTTAAATTAGTACTTGATTGGGAGGAGATCAATGGAATTGTCATCAACCCATTTGGAAAACATATGCAAATAAGTAAAGCAATGATACTTCTATTGATTGGCATATATGAAGAACATGAATAATCTTTTTTAGATGTAATCTGTTACATTCAAACATACTGTAATATTGATTGAACATATTTCTTTTACATTGTCAACATATGTGTCTTGACATCTGTCAACAACAATGATAGCATAGGCATCAGCGTAGAGAGATAGGCGCTTAATTTAGGAAAAGGTTAGAAAAAGAGGATAAAATTATGGATATGATGAATAGAATCAAGCAGCTTAAAGAAGAGAAGAATGCTGTTATATTAGCTCACTATTATGTGGATGCAGATGTACAGGAAGCGGCTGATTTCATTGGGGATTCATTCTATCTTGCAAAAAAGGCAGCTGAAACAGATGCTGATAAGATTGTCTTTGCAGGTGTAGAATTCATGGGAGAAAGTGCGAAAATACTTAACCCTAACAAGCATGTATATATGCCAGATGCACATGCTGATTGTCCTATGGCCCATATGGTAACTATAGAAAATATAAAAAAAATGAGAGAAAAGTATGATGATTTAGCTGTTGTATGCTATATCAATTCTACTGCAGAAATTAAGACATATAGTGATGTATGTGTGACTAGTTCAAATGCAGTGAAGATAGTGAATAAATTACCTAACAAGAATATATTCTTTATACCAGATCAAAACTTAGGAAGCTATGTGGCTACTCAAGTAAAAGATAAGAATATTATCTTAAATAGTGGTTTCTGTCCAAGACACCATATTATGACTAAAGAAGATGTATTAAATGCCAAGAAAGAACATCCAAATGCACTAGTGGCTGTTCATCCAGAATGTAAACCTGAAGTATTAGAAGAAGCAGATTATATTGGTAGTACATCAGGTATTATTGATTATATTGTTGGTAATGATGCAAAAGAATTTATTGTTGGTACAGTAGATGGCGTATATGCGACTATCTTAAAACAAGCACCAGACAAGAAGCTTTATAATGTCGTAAGAACTCAGGTATGTCCTAATATGAAACTGAATTCTTTAGAAAAGATCATCCATGTATTAGAAACTGGAGAAAATGAAGTATTCTTAGATGAAGAATTTATGAATAAAGCAAAAGCACCATTAGAAAGAATGCTTGAACTTGCTAAATAGGAGATGACTAAAAATGAGTAAAAAGACAGATGTTCTAATTGTTGGTACTGGATGTTCAGGATTATATTGTGCCCTTAAATTACCTGGAAGCCTTAATATTCATATGATTACTAAATCATGTGTAGAAGAAAGCGATAGCTATCTTGCCCAGGGTGGTATTTGTATGTTTAAAGATGAAAGTGATTATCATGCTTTCTTTAAAGATACACTAAGAGCTGGACATTATGAAAATAATCCTCTTTCTGTAGAACTCATGATCAGAAGTTCTCGTGCCGTACTTGATGATTTATTATCTTATGGTACAGATTTTGCAAGAGATGAAGAAGGAGACCTTAAATATACAAGAGAAGGTGCGCATTCTACTAATAGAATCCTTTATCATGAAGATATTACGGGTAAAGAAATCACTAGTAAGCTTTATGCAGAAGTCAAAACTAGAAAGAATATCACTATCGAAGAATATGTCACACTTACAGATTTGATTGTTAAGAATGGTAAATGTGTTGGTGGTAAAGTACGCAAGGGTGATGAAGAATATGATATCTATGCAGACTTTGTTGTTCTTGCAACTGGTGGTATTGGTGGTAAGTATAAGAACTCTACTAACTACCGTCATTTAACTGGAGATGCCATCGATTTGGCTAAGAAATATAATATTGAAACAGAACATTTGGATTATGTACAGATTCATCCAACAACTTTCTATAGTGAAGATAACGAAAGACGTTTCCTTATTTCTGAAAGTGTTAGAGGTGAAGGTGCATTATTATATGATAAGAATGGTAATCGTTTCGTTAATGAATTATTACCTAGAGATGTTGTTTCTGATGCAATTAAGAAACAGATGGAAAAAGATGGTACTGATTATGTCTTAGAAGATCTAAGACCAATTGGTGAAAAAGAACTAAAAGAACATTTCCCTAATATTGTTCAGTACTGCTTAGATAAAGGCTATGATGTGACTAAGGAATGTATTCCAGTTGTACCAGCCCAGCACTATTTCATGGGTGGTGTAAAAGTCAATGAAAACAGTAAAACATCCATGCCTAATCTATATGCTGTAGGAGAAACAGCATGTAATGGTGTTCATGGTAAGAATAGACTTGCTAGTAACTCTTTATTAGAAAGTTTAGTATTTGCTAAAAGAGCCGCAAAAGATATGACAAGAAAGTATGAGGCCCCAAGTATGTTTGATAAGACAACTTTAAAATTAAATGTAGACCCACTAATCCTTTCAGCTCTTCGTGAAGATATTACAAGTGAAGATGTATCTACATGCAGTGTTATGAGAACTGCACAGTTAGGTGAAGTAGAATTAATCTGTAAAGAAAATGGTATTATTGCTGGTCTTCAGATTTTTGAAAGAACATTCAAATTATTAGATGAAGATGTAGATGTACATTTCTTTGCTCACGATGGTGATGAAGTACATAAAGGTGAATTACTTGCTAAAGTAACTGGTGATATGAGAACACTTCTTGAAGGTGAAAGAACTGCTCTTAACTACTTACAGAGAATGTCAGGTATTGCCACTTATACACGTAAGGTAGCTGATCTACTTGTTGGTACATCTATTAAGTTACTTGATACAAGAAAGACTACTCCAAATAACAGAATCTTTGAAAAGTATGCTGTTAAAGTAGGTGGAGGAAGCAACCATAGATATAACTTAACAGATGGTGTTTTATTAAAAGATAACCATATTGGTGCTGCAGGAAGCGTCACTAAAGCTGTACAAATGGCAAGAGACTATGCACCATCAGTTAGAAAGATTGAAGTAGAAGTAGAGACATTTGATATGGTTAAAGAAGCAGTCGCTGCAGGTGCTGATATTATTATGTTAGATAATATGAGTACTGAATTATTAAAGCAGTCTATTGATTATATTGATAAGCGTGCTGAAATTGAAATCTCAGGTAATGTAACTGCTGAAAACATCAATAGAGTGAAAGATATGGGTGTAGATTTCATTTCTAGTGGTGCATTAACACACTCTGCAAAGATTCTAGATCTATCATTAAAGAACCTTCATGCAATTAACGGGAGAGACTAAATGACTGGTAAAGAAAGAAGGGACTACATCCTTACAGAACTGATGGAAAGTGATACACCGATTTCTGCTTCTAATTTTGCAAAACGACTTCAGGTTTCACGTCAGGTTATTGTGAATGATGTCGCACTTCTTCGTGCTAATAATCATGTTATAGAAGCAACCAACAAAGGATATATTATACGTCAGTCTGCAATGGTGGAAAGAGTTCTCAAAATGCAGCATACAGATGCAGATATAGAAAAAGAGTTGAATACAATAGTTGATTTAGGTGGTTATGTGAAAGATATCTTTGTCTATCATAAAGCTTATCATATTGTCAGAGCACCTCTTAATATCGCATCACGTTTAGATGTTAAAAAATATCTAGATAATTTAAAATGTGGGAAATCCATCTCTTTAATGACAGTTACAAGTGGTTATCATTATCATACAATTTGTGCTGAAACAGATGAGAGACTCGATGAAATACAGGATGCTTTATCAAAGCTTGGATATCTTGCAAAACTACAGGAATATGAACCTGTTGCATTCTAAAGCCATCTTCATTGATGGCTTTTTTCATGTATAATGATATAGAGGTGATAATCATGATTTATATAACAGGTGATACTCATGGGAATCAATTTAAATGGCTCGAACAGATAGATCCTGTACTTAAAAAAGGGGATATAATTATAGTCTGTGGAGATTTTGGAATAGGCTTTTTCCAACAGAAATATTCTTCTGAAGAATCATTCTATGATTTTATTAGTGAACAGCCTTATACTGTTTTATTTATTGATGGAAATCATGAAAATTTTAATTTACTTAATAGTTATCAAGTAGAATCATGGAATGGGGGATATGTCCATAAAATAAGACATAATCTTATTCATTTAATGCGTGGCGAAATCTATACAATAGAAGGGAAGACATTCTTTACTTTTGGTGGCGGTTATTCTATTGACCAGCCATTTCGTAAAGAAAATATATCTTGGTGGCCACAAGAAATGCCAAATAAAAAAGAATATGAAAATGGGTTAAAACACTTAGAAGAAGTTAATAATCATGTAGACTATATTTTGACGCATACTGCACCTGATGAAACAGTCTACTTTCTATCAACTATTAAAAAATATCATATAAAAGGGGATGTCTATCAGGAATTCCCTCTGACTTCTTATTTAAATGATATACAAAAGAAAACAACCTATACTCATTGGTATTTTGGTCATTTGCATGTAGACAGAGAGTTGTGGAGAAATCAGACAGCACTCTTTAATACAATCTATGAATGCGAGTCTCATCGTATCATCAGACAATGGAATACATACGAAAGCTAACATCTAGACTTTAATACTAGATGTATTGACATTAAATAATAGATGTGATAAACTTGATGCACAAGAGGTGATTGATATGAAACGTACAAAGTTAGATGACCGTGTACTTCCAGATTATACACGTGGTGAAGAAATATTTAATATGGTCACTCATATAGTAGGAGCTGCCTTTGGTGTTGCAGCGCTTGTATTATGTATTATATTCTCATGTTTACATCATAATGGCTATGGGCTTGCATCTGGTATTGTTTATGGTGTTTCTATGATACTCTTATATACTATGAGTTCTATTTATCATGGCTTGTCTCCTAATTTAAAGGCTAAGAAAGTATTCCAGATTATGGACCATTGTAGTATCTTTGTCCTGATTGCAGGAACCTATACACCAGTACTTTTATGTTCTGTAAGACAGGCAGATCCATTCTGGGCATGGGTATTATTTGGAATCGTATGGGCTGTCACAATCCTAGGTATCGCATTAAATGCGTATGATATTAAGAAGTTTGCGAAATTCTCTATGGCATGCTATTTAGTTCTAGGTTGGTGTATTGTCTTTAAGTTTAACTTATTACCTAGTACTATAGGAATGAACGGCATTTATTTATTAGTCGCTGGAGGAGTGGCTTATACTATCGGTACAATCTTCTATGGATTACAAGAAAAAATCCATTATATGCATTGTATCTGGCATTTATGGATCTTACTCGGCAGTGTTCTTCACTTCCTATGTATTATCTTATATTGCATGTAACAGGCATAAAGCCTGTTTTTCTTTTATATCTTTTAAAGACATGCTATAATCGTTGAGGAAAGGATGATTGAATGAAAAAAATAAATTTTAAATACGGTTTTTTATACTTAATCACATTTATTATTGTATTAGGTGGAGATTTAGTTACTAAACTTGTAGTCAATGAATCAATGCAGTTAGGCCAGAGTTATCAGGTCATTAAGAACTTTTTTTATTTCACTTATATTCATAATACAGGCGCAGCATGGGGTATGCTTTCAGGGCGTTTCTTTATCTTCTATGCGATTTCTATTATTGCTGGTATTATGCTTATTTATTATTTTATCAAGAGTGATAAATCCCAGGTCTTATTAAGATTTGGAATTGTGCTTATATTTAGTGGTATGCTAGGAAATCTATATGATCGTGTTGTTTTTCATTATGTAAGAGACTTTTTAGATTTCTTTGTATTTGGTTATGATTTTCCTATTTTCAATATTGCGGATATGGGTGTTGTAATAGGTGTTTTATTAATCATCTTAGATTTAGGAATTGGAGAATATAAATTATGGAAATACAATCAATCACACCAGAATTAGAAGAAAAAGGCTTACGTTTAGATAAAGTTATTTTAAATCATATGCCTGATCGTTCACGTACAGAAATTCAGAAATGGATTAAAGCAGGACAGGTTATTGTAAATGACAATGTTGAAAAAGCAAACTATAAGGTAGAAGCTGAGGATGTGATTCAGGTCACTTTACCAGATCCTCAAAGTACTGAAATCAATCCTGAAGATATCCCGTTAGATATTATTTATGAAGATGAAGATGTGATTGTCGTCAATAAACCTACAGGTATGATTGTTCATCCTTCTGCAGGTATTTACTCAGGAACACTTGTGAATGCATTACTTTATCATTGTCATGATTTATCAGCAATTAATGGTATTACACGACCTGGTATTGTACATCGTATTGATAAGGAAACAAGTGGTTTATTAATGGTTGCTAAAAATGATAATGCCCATCGTTCATTATCAAAACAATTAGAAGAACATTCAGTTGTACGTCGTTATGTCGCTTTAGTACATGGAGTTATTAATCATAATGTAGGACGTATTGAAGCACCTATTGGACGTGACAGTAAAGATCGTAAGAAGATGACTGTCACAAGCAAGAATGCGAAAGATGCAATTACAAACTTTAAGGTATTAGAACGCTATGATGATATGACGCTTATTGAATGTCGTCTAGAAACAGGTAGAACACATCAGATTCGTGTTCATATGCAATATATTGGACATCCTGTCTATGGTGATCCTCAATATGGCTTTAGAAATGATGACAATACATATGGACAGTATCTACACGCTAAAGTATTAGGTTTTGTCCATCCTAGAACTCATGAACATATGTATTTTGAAGCACCTTTACCAGATTTCTTTGAAGAAAAGATCAAGGAACTAGGAGGAGAATACAATGGATAAGCAGATTATTACATGGGATCAGTATTTCATGGGAGTTGCGAAACTCTCTGCTTATCGTTCTAAAGACCCTAATACTCAGGTAGGGGCTTGTATAGTAAACAGTGATAATCGTATAGTAGGTGTAGGATACAATGGTCTTCCACGTGGTTGTGAAGATGATAAATTCCCATGGACTGTAAGAGAAGGGGCTTTATATGATACAAAGTATCCTTATGTTGTACATGCTGAATTAAACGCAATACTTAACTCTACTCAGAAATTACAGGGTTGTCGTATCTATGTTTCTTTATTCCCATGTCACGAGTGTACAAAAGCCATCATTCAAAGTGGTATTAAAGAAATTGTCTATGAAGATGAAAAATATAAAGGAACAGAAAGTGATAGAGCCGCAAAACGTATGTTAGATGTAGCTGGTGTCTCTTATCGTAAAGTTCCTGCATTTGAAGTAGAAATAAAAAAAGAGAATCAATAATGATTCTCTAGATGAAGAAGAAGGCCTATAGGCCTTCTTTTAATTTCTTTAATGCTCCCTTAACTCTCTTCGTATTAGTGAAATTCAACTTACATACTTTAGTAAGAATCTTATCACCATACTTATGCGCAAGTTTAACAGCCACGATTTCGGCATTAGTGCCGGCCCCTCTAGCAAGGTTCATCTTTAAACTCTTTGTCATACTAGCAAAATATTGTAGATATGCATAACGAGAAATGATTTCTGCAGCTAATACTGCTAAATACTGTTCATCAGCATTGGTTTCAAAAATCATATCTTTTACGACAATAACTTCACTCTTTAAATAATTATAATAAGTCTTAGGTGAAACGAACTGATCAATAACTTTAAATTCAACACTCTTCTTCACTTTCTGAAGAACATTCACAACTGCCTGGTTAAACAAACGTGCACGAATGTTTGCCTGGTTGATTCCGCTATCAATCATCTTATTATAATGTGAGTTATCTAATACTAGTAGTGATGAAATGAGATGTCCTTTTAATAGTTTAGCGTAATTGATAATTTCCTGATTAGATAAATCATCGATATTATCAATATGCAGGTTTTTAATAATCTCAAGTGCTTCATCATCGGCATAGCATGCAACGACACAAAGCGGCCCAAGAAAATCAGCAGATCCTGTTTCCGCAGCACCAATATGTGGATGCATACATAAGTGATCTGAATTCTTTTCCTGCTCAATCTTTTTTGCTAAACTTCTAGACCAATGCTTTGCTTCATGCACCGCATTCTGTCCTAAAAAGCTTGCTTCATAATTCGATGTCACTTCGATGTCACAGCCAATAGCATGAGCTTTTAAAAGAAGGTTCTCGCTTTCGAATGGAACCATCTGACTGTCATAAAACTTCTTCATCTTGTTTAAAATGTTTTCATTAATCAAAAATTTAATTGGCTCCACCATATTCACCTCACATGTCTTATTTTATCATAAATTTCATTTTTTTGACAGTATAAATTTCATTTGTTATAATTAAGAACCGACAGTATCAAGGAGGTAAGTGTTATGAGTTTTCTCGATTTGATTCTTATCGCTTTTTTGTTATATATGTTTTTTAGTGGATATTCCAAAGGTTTTTTCTCTACATTATATGATTTACTAAGCTTTATTATCATGATGCTTTTTATCTATTTTAATGTAGAAACTATTTCTTCTATAATCCAGATTTATAAACCTGTCAATGATCCTTTATCTCAATTAGGTGGTTCAGTCGTGAATATGTTGATCGTTTTTATTATCATGTTCGTTATTCTAGAAATATTACGTAAGCTTATTGGTGTTCTTATCAAACCTTTAATCAATAATTTAACAGATCACTTTGCGTTAACTGCCTTTGTCAATCATTTATTAGGAGCATTGCTTCATGCATTAAAAGGTGTATTTATTTCCTTTATGGTCATGGTCATGATTATTATTCCTTTTTTTGGTCCTGATATATTAACTAACTCTACAATAGGACATTTAATCATAGAAGATGTACCGATTATCTCACAAAAAGCAATCGATGAGGCAAGTGCTTATGGCAGCTTATTAAAAGGACAACATACACTTCAATTAGAAGACAAAGATATATTAAAGAAGATGATTATTGCGAATAACCATGCCTATGATTCAGGCTTACTAAATGAACATGATGCAATGCAGTTTGTTTATACACAATTAGGTCCTGCTTTAATGAAACAGCAGGTGATTATACCTCATGAAGAAAAACTTCAATTTATCTCATTATTAAATAAAACACCTTATACAGAAACAGAAAAGAATACAATATTAAATAATATAGGAAGTGAATAAAATGTTAGATAGTTATAAAGTCTTAGAATTTCCAAGAATTCTCAATAGTATTGCAGGTAGCTGCCGTACAGAGATTGCGAAAAAGAAAGTATTACAATTAGAAATGTATGATAATCTGGCTGATTTAAATGAAGAACAGAATCGTTTAGAGGAAGCCATGACTATTCATCGTGTTATGGGTACTCTACCTCTTGCGCCACTTCATGATATCAGTGCTTATCTTGCGAAAGCAAAGATGGATGGTATTTTAGCACCAGAAGAATTAATGGCGATTGATCATATGTTAGAAAACATCTTCCAGGTAACGTCTTACTTCAATGCTTATGAAGGAGACATTATTCTTTTAAGAGACTTAGTAGAAGGATTAGAAGGAGATAATGGGCTGCATATAGAAATCAATAGATGTATTATGCCTGATGGCTCTATCAGTGATCATGCCAGTGAAACACTTTATCGTATAAGAAAAAGCATGCATGCATTAGAAGGACGTATTCGTCATTCTATGGAAGGGTATTTAAAGAGTGAAAAGAACTCATTAAGTATGGATACTCTTTCTAGTAAGAATGATCGTCTAGTGCTTGCAGTTAAAGCACCTCATAAAAATGAAATTAAAGGTCTAGTACATGCTACAAGTGCTTCTGGTCAGACATTCTTTATTGAGCCAGAAAGTGTTGTAGTCATGAACAATGAACTCAATGAATTAAAAAGTCAGGAACAGACAGAAATCAATAAAATCTTACAGAGTCTTACTAGACGAGTTAAGTACAACTATACAAGATTCTATTTTGATCAGGAACTCATGTCTGAACTAGATTTTATCTTTGCGAAAGCACGTTTTGGATGTGATTATGACTGTATTAAACCTGATATTAATGAATCAGGTGTTCTATCTTTAAAACAAGCCAGACATCCTCTTATTGATCAAGAAAGAATTGTCCCTAATGATATTATTATTGATGGTAAGATGTTAATGATTACTGGTTCTAATACTGGTGGTAAAACAGTTGCCTTAAAAACAGCAGGTTTACTTTCATTAATGGCTATTAGTGGTTTAGCTGTACCAGCTATTTCCGCTTCTATTCCATTCTTTGATGCTGTCTATACTGATATTGGTGATGAACAGTCTATTGAGCAGTCTCTTTCTACTTATTCATCACATATGAAAAAGTTAATCTACATCCTAGAACATGCAACATGTCGTTCTTTGATTCTTATTGATGAAATTGGTTCTGGTACAGATCCACAAGAAGGGGCATGTCTAGGAGAAGCTATTCTAGATACTTTATTAAGACGTGATTGCCGTATTATTGCGTCTACTCACTATGGTGAACTTAAAAGCTATGGACAGTCAAGAGATGATATTACTCTTGCATCTGTTGGATTTGATGTAGAAACTATGCGTCCTACATATAAACTAAAGCTTCATTCTATTGGTTCATCTTATGCCTTTGAGATTGCGGCTTCTTTAGGTCTAGATCATGAAATTATTGATCAAGCATTACATAATAAAGAAGAACGTATGAGTGAAGCAGAAAAGTTAACTGAAAAGTTAACTAAACAGAGTGCTGAATTAGATGAAAAAGAAGAAAGAATCAATACATTACTTACTGATAATGAAAAGCTTCATAATCGTTATGAACATCAGCTTTCTATTGCGACAAAGCAAAAAGATCGTATTGTAGAAGAGGCACAACAAGAAGCCAATAAGATGCTTGAAGAGGCTAAGAAGACAATTGATGAATTAACTAAAGATATTATGAATCAAGGTACTTTAAAGCCTCATCAGGTTACTGCAGCCAAGCATGCATTAGACCAGCAGAAATATGAAAAGAAAGAAGTAGTCAAGGTACAGGATCATGTATTTAAGAAGGGTGATCATGTTAAACTTGATAAGATGAATAGAGAAGGGGATGTCCTAGAAGTTAAGAAGCATGAATTACTTGTTGATTTAGGAGGTCTCCAGGCACGTGTAAAGGATACTGAAGTCACATTCATGCATGGTGCCTCTAAACCTCAGAAGGTTAAAAAAGCAGGCACAAGACAACATATGAAGAAGACTGGACATTATGAAGTCAATGTTATTGGAATGCGTTATGAAGAAGCAATGAATATTGTAGAAAAGTTCTTAGATGATGCTTTATTACTAGGCTATCCTTCAGTACGTATTGTTCATGGTATGGGTAAAGGTATTTTACGTAATGGTATAAGAAAGAAGCTAGACCATTTATCATATGTCAAGGAATATCGTGATGGTGGACCAAATGAGGGTGGTTTAGGTGTAACGGTAGTTAGCTTTGAATAAGAATCTAGACTATATTAAAAAGAAGCTTTCTTTGCTTCCTATGTCTCCTGGCTGTTACTTAATGAAGAATACAGACGGAAAAGTTATTTATGTAGGAAAGGCGCGAAAACTTAAAAATCGCGTCTCTTCTTATTTTACAGGAGCTCATAACTATAAAACCACAAAATTAGTTGATCATATATGGGACTTTGACTATATTGTAACAGGCAGTGAAAAGGAAGCGTTATTACTTGAAATTAACTTAATTAAAGACTATACACCCCAATACAACATCATGTTCATGGATAATACCTATTATCCCTATATTGAACTCACTGATGAAACCCATCCAAGACTAAAAATAGTAAGAAAAACTAAAAATAAGAAGAATAAGTACTTTGGTCCATATCCTGATGCCACTGCTGCTAGAAATACCTTTAAACTATTAAATAAGCTTTACCCATTAAGAAAATGTAATCATGTACCAGATAAACCATGTTTATATTATTCTTTACATCAATGTCTAGGTCCTTGTATCAATGAAATTGATAAGAGCCAATATGATGAAATAAGAAAAGAACTTATTTCTTTTATTCATGGTAATACTAAATCTAAAATAGATGAACTAACAGAAAAGATGATGACTGCTAGTGAAAATCTTCAATTTGAACTTGCGAAAGAATATCGTGATCTCATTCGATCTATAGAATATGTCACTGCTAAACAAAACGTACAGTTTGGTGATTATAAAGATAGAGATATTTTAGGCTATTATATTGATAAGGGTTATATCAGTATTCAGCTCTTCTTTATGCGTGAAGGTAAACTTCTTTATCATGATTTTAATTTAGAACCTGTAGGAGAAGATTTTGAAGAAGATTTGATTCGTTTCTTAGTCACTTATTATCAGACACATCCAGAACCTTATGAACTACTTATTCCTCAGGATGTTGATTTAGAACTATTGTCTGAAATATTATCTTGTCATGTTCTCCAGCCACAAAGAGGAGATAAGAAATCCTTAGTAGAAATGGCTAATAAGAATGCGAAAGAAGCATTAGAAAAGAAGTTCTTATTAAAAGAGAAAACAGATGAAAAAACAATTCTACCTATTATTGAATTAGGTAAGAAACTTGGTATTGATACACCTCATACAATCGAATTATATGATAACTCTAATATCCAGGGTGCTTATGCAGTTGCTGGTATGGTTGTATATAAAGATGGTGTACCTTCTAAGAAGGATTATCGTAAATATAAGATCAAGACAGTAGAAGGTCCTGATGATTATGCAAGTATGAAAGAAGTCATCTATAGACGTTATTATCGTTTGCTTTTAGAACAAAAAGAAATGGCTGATCTCATTATTGTCGATGGTGGACTAGGACAGATTAAAGTCGCCAAAGAAGTCATAGATAGCTTAAATCTATCTGTTCATATATGTGGTTTGTCTAAAGATGATAAGCATTCTACTGCTATGTTGTTAGATGAAAACGGAAACCAGGTACCTATTGATACAAAGAGTCCTTTATTCTTCTTACTCACTCGTATGCAGGATGAAGTGCATCGTTATGCTATTTCATTCCATCGTCAAGTACGCTCTAAATCCTTATTTAGTTCTATTCTTGATGAAGTAGAAGGAATAGGAGAAGCGCGTAAGAAGAAGCTTCTCAATCATTTCAAGAGTGTTAAAAAGATGAAAGAAGCATCACTTGAAGAACTAGAAGCAGTCATTCCTAAGAATACTGCATTAAAGCTCTATGAAGTATTGCATAAAGAATAAACTATACACTCTTTGCGATATACTATATAATTGACACTAGAGAGCAGGTGATTTAATGGAAAATAAGCGCAAGTATCTGTTCATTACAGTTATTGCATTATTTATCGTTTCATTCTATACAATTAATCTCCGATTTGATCCATTCTATCGTGTCAATGGCATCAATAACGATAATAGAATGATCATCGAAAAGTATTTAAGTAAAGATGAACAGAAATATCTTGTAGAAAACAGAATTCCTCTTTACCATTTTATGAAATATATCAAATATGATGATTTCTATCTTCCATATTATCAATATTATGAATTACTAGAAAAAACAGGTCGTTATACAACTAATAAATCTATTTTACAAACAGGGAATGAATTAGCTGCTAAATTGACAGATACCTATAAAGGTAAAGCCTATGATCAAGCAAAGAAACTTGTATCACATGATTTAGAATCAGGATATTTATATAATCAGAACTTTGATTTTGATAAACTACAAATATATTATGAAATGAGACCTCTTTATGAAGATTATAGTTATGTAGATGATACAGAATACTATATTGAATTATTAAAGAATCATGGACTCAATGATAAATTGATTCTTTCATTCTTTAAACAGGCATGTGCCAATTATTCACGCTATGCCCTCACAACACTTATGACTCAGGCAAATAATCAAGATATATACTTGATTCCTGATCCTTCAGCTCTTTTAACTACATTAAGTGATACGACTTATATAGGTGCCTATGTCCCTCATAATCTTGTCTTAATGTCAGATATTCATCGTTTAAAATATGCCATGTATTTAAACAACGATGCTTATAAAGCATTAAAGAAGATGATTGAGGCAATGCCAGATGAGATTGCAGAAGATTTCTATGTCAAAGAAGCTTATACAAGCTTTACTGATCTACAGTATTCAAATCCAAACTTTGCTGGTAAAGATGAAAGACAATTAGGTAGAACAGTTTCTATTGCATCTAAATCGATTGCTTATCAGGAGTTTGAAACATCTGCCCTGTCACAGTGGCTCGAAGCACATTCATATGAATATGGTTTTATATTACGTTATCCAAAACGTATGGCATCTTCTACAAATCGTGCCTATGATGCACATTATTATCGCTATGTAGGTAAGAAGAATGCGAATAAGATTTATAAAGAGAATAGCTGTATTGAAGAATATAATCAGAAGGAGGCAGCAGAATGAAAAAAATCGTAATTATGTCAGATAATCATGGTGATATGAATATTATGACAGATATTAAAGTATTAGAAGATGATGCAGATTACTATATCCATTGTGGTGATAGTGAATCTTATCAATTACGTGATTTAGATGAATTTGTCGCTGTAAAAGGAAACAATGACTGGAGTCTTGATCTTCCCCAGACTGCAAGACTAGATATTGAAGGAAGACATCTTCTGATTACTCATGGTCAGTTCTTTGGCTATTTTGACCGTGAAAAGAAAATGCTGGACTTTTTAAAGAAATATAATGGAGATGTTTTAATCTCAGGACATACACATATGCCTCTTGTGAAAGAAGAAAATGGCTTATGGCTTATTAATCCAGGATCTACTTCATGGCCACGTGGTGGCAGTCAAAGATCTTATGCAGTCATGACGATTGATGGCACAGATGTAGATGTTAGAATTAAAACGTTGGAATAATGATACAATTTATTAAATAGGATTGACTTTTTATATCTTCCTATTATAATGGGCATGTAAAGTCAAATATAAAGATAGAGGAAGCGATGCATCAGAGTAGTATGAGGAGTCGGCAGACTAAGAATCATATGAAAGGTAATCATCGCCGAAAGAAGATAAGCGGCAGCTTGTAGTCTTGGTGATTCAGGGAATACCTGTCTCACTCCTTCATGATGAAGAGGCGTTATCTTATCGTTAAAAGCTATACGATAACGTATAGCTTTTTTTCTATTTTTATATAGAAAGGGGAATAATTATGAAAAAGACTTTAATTACGCTTGCAACAGCAGCACTTGTATTATCAGGATGTGGATCATCTACTAAGGATGACAACACTTTTACAGTAGGGATGGAAGCAGCTTACCAGCCATTCAACTGGCAGACTTCTAAGAAAACAGATACTGCAGTACAGTTAGATGGTGGTGCAGGTTATGCAGATGGTTATGATGTTGTTATTGCCAGCAAGATTGCGAAGAAATTAGGTAAAAAACTTGTAGTTAAGAAGATTGCATGGGATGGTTTACAGCCAGCTGTTGAATCTGGTGAAATCGACGCAATTATTGCAGGTATGACTGCTGATAAGAAACGTGAAAAGGGATTAGATTTCACTACACCTTATTATCAGAGTGAAATGGTTATGATTGTAAGAAAGAATAGTGCTATGACTTCATTTAATGATATCCAGCAGTTCTCAGGATACAAGGTAACAGGCCAGAAAAATACTAACTATGATACAATCATTGATCAGATCAATGGCGTAAAACACCAGACACCTAAATCAACTTACCCTGAGTTAGTTGTCGCTTTACAGCAGGGTGATACAGATGGTATTACTGCAGAATTACCAGTTGCAAATGGTATCGTACAGGCTAACCCAGATTTATCAATTGTTAAGTTTGCGGATGGTCATAACTTTGATGTAGATACTGCAGTATCAATTGGATTAAAGAATAATACACGTAAGACTGCTGAATTCAAGAATATTCAGAAGGCTTTAGATTCTATTTCACAAGAAGAAAGAATTAAAATCATGGAAGATGCTGTTAAGAGAGCACCTACTGAAAAATAGGAGAAAAAATGAAAATAGATTTTCAATATGCATGGAGTCAGTTAATTAATAACTGGCCTCTATTCTGGTATGGTATTAAGATGACAATCGCTTTTGCGGTTGTTGGTACATTAGCTGGTTTGATTATTGGTTTGGTTATTGGCGCAATTCGTTGTGTACCTTTAGATCCTCTAGATAAGCCAGTCACAAGATTCTTTAAACGTTTAGGACGTTTTATTACAGGTTTTTATGTATGGGTATTCCGCGGAACACCTATGATGGTACAGGCCGTATTCCTTTATTACTTATTTAAACCAGTATTACATTGGAATAACTTTACAGCTGGTATGGTTATTATCTCAGTGAATACAGCTGCTTATATGGCTGAAATCATTCGTAGTGGGATCCAGTCTATTGATCCAGGTCAGATGGAAGCTGCTAAATCTTTAGGTATGACAAATACTCAGACTATGGTTTCTATCATTTTCCCACAGGCTATTAAGAATACATTCCCATCTCTTGGTAACCAGTTTATTGTGAATATTAAGGATAGCTGTATGTTAAATGCTATCTCAGTTGTAGAATTATTCTTCCAGGCGCAGTCAGTTGCTGGTACAAACATGAGATATATTGAAGTATATCTTGTTGTTGCATTAATCTATTTAACTCTTACAACTGTTGCAACATTTGCACTTAATTATATTGAAAAGAGAATCAATAAGACAAACACAGTAACTATTAAGGATAACTGTGCATAAGGAGGAAAAAATGGATACAGTAATTGAAATTAAACATTTAGAAAAACATTTTGGTGACCTCCGTGTTCTTAACGATATTGATTTCACTATTGAGCGTGGTAAGGTAGTCACTATTATTGGTTCAAGTGGTTCAGGGAAAAGTACATTACTAAGATGTATCAACCTTCTTGAAGTACCTGATGCAGGAGAAATTCTATTTAATGGACAGAATATCCTAAAAGGTGATTTGGATGCTTCTACATATCGTAGTAAAGTAGGAATGGTATTCCAGAACTTTAACTTATTTAGTAATAAGACAGTATTAGAAAACTGTATGATTGGTCAGATCAAGGTATTAAAGAAGTCTAAAGAAGAAGCACGTGAGGAAGCTATGAAACAGTTAAAAGCTGTTGGCATGGATAAATTTGCGGATGCTTCTAGCACAAAGCTTTCTGGTGGTCAGAAACAGCGTGTTGCGATTGCGAGAGCTTTATGTATGAAGCCAGAAGTACTTTTATTTGATGAACCTACAAGTGCCTTAGACCCTGAAATGGTAGGGGATGTATTAGATGTTATGAAGGAACTTGCTAAAGAAGGTTTAACAATGGCTGTCGTGACTCATGAAATGCAGTTTGCTAGAGAAGTCAGTGATGTAGTATGCTTTATGGATCAGGGTGTTGTTGCAGAAATGGGTACTCCTGAAGAAGTATTTGAACATCCAAAAACAGAACGTGCTAAACAGTTCTTATCACGTTATTCTAACAGATAGAACCTATAGAGAGATGGCAGATTATGCTATCTCTTTTCTTATATAAAAAACTGGTAAGAAAATCACTTACCAGTAATATGTAAAATAAAAACCTCGATTAAACCGAGGTCATTTTCAGATGGCGTCCACGAAGGGATTCGAACCCCTGACCGCACGCTTAGAAGGCGTGTGCTCTATCCAGCTGAGCTACGTAGACATCTCTCTTGACTGCTCATGTATAATAACATGCCAAGAGATGTATTGCAAGTGCTTTTTTACATAAAAATACACATTATTTACACAAAAATAAGAAAAAACGTGTATCATTCAATATAATTTAAATTCTATAAATCATGAAATTCAGGAACCATTTTATTATATGTACAGTATTGTTTAAAGCCTAATGCTTTTAACTGTTTTTTAGTATCTTCAATATAGGCTCCTAAATGATCTTCTTGATGACTATCACTACCTATTGTGATAATAATACCACCGAGTTCTAAATAAAGTTTAAGGATATCTTTAGAAGGCATGAGATCATCTAGTTTATAGCGTACAGATGATGTATTAATTTCAATTCCCTTTCCATCTTTTATGACAGTTTGGAGAATTTTTGTAATCATTTCCTTATGATTATGAAAACTATCATAACCATCATGATCATCATAACGCTTCATGAGATCCATATGACCTAGAACACTATAATTCTTATAGTTCTTTACTACATCATATAATTCCTGGTAGTATCGTGTATAATATTCTTCTTCAGTTCTGCCTTTTTGATAATCTCCTGTCCAGAATTCTAAATCTTCTACCTGATGAATAGAAAGGATAATAAAATCAAAAGGATAAGCTTTAAATAATGCTTCATATTGGGGAATTGTATGGACCTGGATACCAAATTCTAATCCTAGCTTCAATGTAATCTTATCTTTATATTTCTCTTTAAGAGATACAAATTCTTTATAATATTTAGGATAATCAACATTGGTTATAGGCTGACCATTTAGATATACAGGACCACGAGGGTCATCCACATCTCTTTTAATGCCATAATCTACATGATCAGTAAAACATAATTCTTTAATTCCTTTTTTAATACCATCCTTCACAACTTCTTCCATTTCATATACAGAATCATCGCTATAGATAGTATGCACATGATAATCACATAACATATTTGTTCACCTCATATGTATCTTAACATGAAAAAAGGATGCGTGAACATCCTCTTATTAAGAAATTCTTCCATCTTTCATCTCATAAACAGTATCCGCAATATTCATTGTGGATGTTCTATGTGATACAAGGACTATTGTTTTTTGTTCTGAAGATTCTTTTAAAGATTTTAGAATAATACCTTCATTGAGTGAATCTAAGTTAGAAGTTGGTTCATCCATAAGAATCATTGGTGCATCATGCAAGAATGCACGGGCAATCCCAATTCTTTGTTTCTCTCCACCGGATAATGTATCACCTAACTCCCCTACTTCTGTATCATAACCTTTAGGTAAAGTCATAATAAAATCATGAATAGATGCTTTTTTACAGGCTCCCATGATTTCTTCACGTGTAGCATCTTTTTTCGCAATCGCAATATTATTCGCAATAGAGTCATGGAAAAGATGAGTTTCCTGTGTCACGTAGCTTTCTATATCTCTAAGATGTTTTGTAGGAATCTCTTTGATTTCTTCGCCATCTACAGTAACAGAACCTTGATTTACATCCCAGAAACGCATTAATAATTTAAGAATAGTAGATTTACCAGAACCACTGACACCATGTATTCCAGTGATCTTACCAGGTTTTAAATTTAATGAATAATCATCTAGGATTGTTTCATCATCATATGAGAAAGTAACATGATTAAGACTAGCTCCTTTAAAGGAATCATTACTTTCTAAGTCTCCTTCTATTTCTTCTACAAGTGGTTTTTCTTCAAGAAGTGAAAGAACACGTTCACCACTTGCGAGAGTTTGATTGAGATTATTAGAAAGACTAGATAAAGCCACTACTGGACCAAATGAACCCATCATAGCTAAAGTACATGTAATAATACCTTCAAAACCTAATTCAAAATTAAGATAAAGGAAAAGTGTTAAGAAAAGCATACCAAATGAAGCGAGAAGAATAACTGTATTGGTGATAGAACGCTGAACCCCTTCTCTATAGCTTAAGTATTCCTGTTTATCAGCAAGTTCTTTAGAACGTTTAATGATTTCTTGTTTTCTTTTTTCACCTTGATTGTATTGGATTGTTTCATCAAGTCCGCGTAATGAATCTAATACAAAGCTGTTTAATTCACCAAAACTATTACGAAATGCCATTCCTTCCTCACTTCCTAATTTACCATTAATAATTGGAATAACCACTCCAACTACAATATAAGCAATAAGTGCTAATAATCCAGCTAAATAATGATAATGGCCAATAAAGAGAATCATAAATAAAGAAGTGAGGAATGCGATACAGATAGGTGAAATAGTATGCGCATAAAAGACTTCTAGTAATTCAATATCCGTCGTGATAATAGAAATAAGGTTTCCTTTATCACGAGATTCTAACTTTGCAGGACATAACTTCTGCAATGCTTCAAATACTTTGTGACGAATAATAGCCAATAATCTAAAAGCTATATAATGGTTACAGTATTGTTCAAGATAATGAAGAATACCACGTAATAAGGCAATCACAATCATAATAGTCATGATTGTTTTAACAGGCATAAAGACTAGTCTTGTATTTCTCATTCTAGAAAAAAGTACTGGAATGAGTCCATGAGCGAGTACCTGTCCTGCAAGTATAGTTAGGAAGATGGCACATAAATAACCAATAGTACCTAGAATGATTGCAGCAATCATAAAAATAAGAAGTGGTTTAACTAAACCAATAAGCTGTCCCATGATTTGGATAGCACTTCTACGATTTGATTTATTCATTATACAGTACCTTCCTTTCCATAGTTTTCTAAAGACACCTGTGCTTCATATAAATGTTTATAGGCACCATTCTGCTTTATTAATTCAGTATGTGTACCATTCTCTTTGATTTGTCCATCTTGTAAGAAATAGATTTCATCACTCTTTACTACATTGGCCAGTCTATGAGAAATCAGTAATACTGTTTTTGTTTTGGCTAATTCATGAATCACATTCATGATTAGTTCTTCACTTTCGATATCAATATTAGAAGCAGCTTCATCGAAGATATAAATAGATGCATCCTTTTTAAGTAAAGCACGCGCAATAGCCAATCTTTGACATTGACCACCTGATAAATTAGATGCTTTTTCTAATAACTGTGTCTGTAAACCATTTTGTGTATTTAAGAAGCCTAAAAGGTTTACTTTCGCTAGTACAGCTTCCATTTCTTCTTTTGTAGCATGAGGATCAGCCATAAGAAGATTTTCTTCTACAGTTCCTTTAAATAAATAGCTGTTATGTTTAATTAATACAACATGTTTCATTAAATCTTCTTCATTAACACCTTTTAAGGGAATACCACCTAGTGTGATATTACCTGTATATCCTCTATTTTTTCCAGCCAGAATACCTGCGATTGTGCTCTTGCCACATCCTGATTCTCCAACTAATGAGATAAAAGAGTTTTTTGGTAATGTCATATTAATATCTTTTAATATTTCTCTGTTTTCTTCATAAGAGAAATGAACATCCTTGAATAAGATATCGAGATCATAATCAGGTAATACTTCTTTTCCAAAATTTGTTTCAGGAATATCAAGAATCTTAAAGATTTTATCACTGGCTGCCATCCCATTCATTGCGATATGGAAGAAAGAGCCAAGTAATCTTAAAGGAAGAAAGAATTCGCTGGCAAGAAGAATGATACAAAGTGTTCCTTGCATATTGATATGTCCATGAAGATATTCTAATAAAGCAATGATCATTCCTACTGCTGCACCACCATAAGCAACAATATCCATCACACTAATAGAATTGAGCTGCATTGTAAGAACCTTCATAGTGATTTTACGGAACTTTTCAGATTCTTGATCCATTTCTTCTGCTTTCATCTTATCAGCCTGATAGATCTTTAATGTAGTTAATCCCTGAAGGTTTTCTAGAAATGAATCTCCTAGACCTGTATAAGTAGACCAATAGTTATTTAACATCTTTTTCGCAAACTTCTGTACAGCTACTATAGATATAGGAATAAGTGGTACACAGATTAATAGTACGATACTTGCTTTTAGGTTTATCTGACTTAATATAATAAATAATGTAATTGGTGCGAGTAAGCTATAAAATAATTGAGGAAGATATTTACCAAAATATGTTTCTAGCTGTTCTACACCTTCTGTAGAAACTTGCACAACTTCAGAAGAAGACACATATTCATTATAAGAGGCTCCGAGTTTAAGCATCTTGTCATAAATCTTTTCTCTTAATATGCGTTTTACATCCACACTCGCCTGGTAAGATGAACGAGCACTCATACGTTCACATGTATAGCGAATCACTATGACTCCTAGTAATAATAAGAATGTAGATTTAAGATTATTTATAGTAAGTGTATTATTCAATACATAACCTAATAAATCAGAAATAGTAAATACAGCAGTAATCTGAGCAAGTAATGAAATCCATTGCCAGAATACTGTATGGACTATATATTTCTTAGAGTGGGATAATAGTTTTATAAGTCTTGTTTTAATCATTTTAATATCCTTTCTTTTATGGTACATATCATATGCCATAAAGCTGTTTTAGGAGCATAGATAATCATTCTAGGTCCACTATAACGCATAACCTGTCTGATTTTTTCTCTCATCTCCGGCTTATAACAATGTACCTTACAATGCGCACAGAATGTCTTTTCTTCCATGAAAGGACATCTTTGACTACGTGCTTTTGCATAATCAAGTAGTTCCTGACATTCAGGACATAGCTCTTTTGTATGATGATTTTTCTTACAATAGATATAAATCATCTTTTCAATCGTTTCTTGTTCCTTTAGTCTCTTCTTTTCTACTTTATTCATTGATCATCTCTTCTTTCTTAATTGTCTTGATTCTAAAAAAGAAATAAAGAATATGGAAAATCCAGACAATCGCAATACAAAATCTTCCTACAGGTACATTTTTCATACATATAAAGCCTATTAACATAATAGCTGTAACCATACCCATGATCTTACACTTAGTCATTAGTGTCATAGATCTGTTTTGTACAAAGCTATCTAGGTGCTTCTTATAAAGGTTTGTGTGCGTAAACCAGTTGTGAAGCTTATCTGAGCTTTTCGCAAAACAGAATACAGTAGCCATATAAAAAGGAACAGTAGGTAAAATAGGAAGTGCAATTCCTAAAGTACCAAGTATTAAACATATAAATCCTAATAGTATCCAAATAATTTTCATAGTCATCTCCTTACTTAGTCTTAACTAATAATTGTTAGTGCTGTCAAACTGATATTTATTATATGGGAGATAAATTATTAAAGCAACACATATATTTATGAAAAAAGTGCTTGCATTATGTAAAAAGTCATGGTATTATACATGAGCAGTCAAAAAACAAATGTCTACGTAGCTCAGCTGGATAGAGCACACGCCTTCTAAGCGTGCGGTCAGGGGTTCGAATCCCTTCGTGGACGCCATGTAAAAATTACCTCGGTTCATCCGAGGTTTTTATTTATATCAGTAAAAAAGGAACCCAAGCATTTTACGCCTGGGTTCCTTTCATATTAGTCTTTATTTTCTTTTCTTCTTAATAATGTATAGAAGAACATAGAAAGCATTGATAACAAGCTAAATTGTACGATTGGTGATGAATCACCTGTTTTTACAGTAGTAGAAGTCTTGTCAGATTTTACTGTAGTATCATTCTTCTGTGTTGGAGTAACATTGTCTTTCTTATCTGTAGGTGTTGTAACATCATCCTTTTTATCAGCAGGAGTAGTCACATCATCTTTTCCTGTAGATGGAGAAACAATTTTAAATGTTTTAGTAATAGTACCAACATAATATTCGTCACTTAACTTAATTGTAACACTACCTTCCCCTACTTCTGTATTATTACCATAAGTGATTGTATATTCACTTGGATCAACTACATTACCTTTACTGTCTTTGACTACAATCTCTGGTTTGATTTGTTTACCTGTATAAGTCATTTCAATAGGTAAAGTAATTATATCTTTAGAGACAATACCATATTTTGCATCAAATGCATCTAAATCAGCCTTAGCGTCATTATATTCATTAAGAGCTACATTGTAAGCATTTAAAGCATCTTCATAATTCTTTGTCTTTTCATCATAGTCTTTTTGTGCATCAGCAAGCTTAGTTTCAATTGAAGGAGCTGCATCTTTAGCATTTACATAAACTAAGATAGTATCGAGTAAATTATCTAATACGTCATCATGATAAGGTGCATAATGATCAACGGTACCTGCTTTAATACCTTCCCAGTCAGCACTCGCTCTTTGTGCTTTCGCAAGACTTTCATTTGCATCATCTAGTTTCTTTGTAGTGTTAGTGACTGCGTCACTTGCTGCTTTTTGTGCTTTGATAGCCTGGTCATATTCAACTTGAACATTATCAAGGTTGTTTTTAGCTTTATCTAATGCATCTTTCGCCTTATTGCATTCTTCTAACTGTTTATTGTATGTATTAATTGCAGTATTTAATGTATCAATATTGGCAGCTAAAACACTCTTTTCAGCTTCTTTACTAGTAATTTCAGAATTTAAAGTATTCAACTGAGCATTATATGCATTGATATTCTGCTGGTTAGTGTTAATTTCTGATTCAAGTTCATTGATCTTTTTATCTTTTTCATCTATTAAAGCAGTCAAACGATCAACATCAGCATTTGCATCATTAATAGCTTGTTCTAATTCTGCTTTATCCTTAGAGGCATTCGCAAGTTCTTCTTTCTTTTGAACTAATAATGCCTTTTCATAAGTCAATTGTTGAGATAAAGTATCTCTCTTCTTTTTATCAGCTTGTAACTGATCTTCTAATTTACTTAAAGCATCTTTTTGTGCACTAAGTGCACTAGAAGTTGTATCAAGTTCAGCTTTTACTGAAGATTGCTGGTTGACTAGTTTATCATATGTGCTCTTAGCGTTATTATAAGTTGCTTCTGCAACTTTAAATTGTGCATTCACATTATCCTTATAATTATTGATTTCAGTCTGTTTTGCGCTAATTTTCTGCTTGTTGGCATTAAGTGCATTTGTAGCTTTTTCTGATTCAGCTTTTACGGCATCCACTTTACTCTGTTCAATTTGGATACCATTAGCCTTCTTTTGGATCCAGGCATTGAGTGTTTTTTCAAAGTCTTCTACGCTTACTCCAGTGATACTTACTTTACCACTACCATCTAATTTATCTACACCATATCCAGATGCGAACACCTGACCATATGTAAACATCTGGTTACGTCTTTGGTTGTTGTGGCTAAATCCAGTTAAAGTGTAAGTAGAGTTGATAATATTGAAATAGTGTCCATTTTGTAATTTATCACCTGTTTGTTCATAATCGATTTTTTCTTCAGTCCACCAACCATAAAATGGGTTTTTGCTTTGAACGTCAGTTCTATCTGGATGTTTTCCAAGTTCATAGAGATATTGAACATCTAAATTACCATTTTTATCTAAAAATTCTGATGCTGTTGCATTGATTGAGTTCCAATAAAGGTTTTCACCTACTTCGTATAACATAGAATGATTACCATAAACTGAAGAATACTGATTCTGAATAGCTGATATAGTCATAAGGTAATATGAGACTTTAAGTGGTGGTAAACCTTCATAGTCTCTAATTTGATTACACATCTTAATATAACCAAGGGCTTCCTGTAAATCAGAAAGTGAAGCCATTGTTTGATCATAATTCTTACTATCATAAATAGTAGCTGGTCCGACTGTTTTACCATCATACTTTTCTAATTCTGTATAAGCATAATACGCATCTAAATCACCAGTATTGTTGTAAACTTCTTTATAGAAGTTGACAACGTTGTTGTCATATTTTGTATATGCATTGGCTAATTCAGTTTCAGCTGCTTTTAATTTACTTGTAGTCGCATCTACCTGTACCTGTAAGGCAGTTTGTTCATTTTGCAAGTTTTTGAGTTCAGACTTTAACTGTGCAAGTTCTGGTGTATCAACATTGTTGTTGAGATCATCTACTGCTTTTTTAGCTGCATCATAGTTAGTCTTTGCAGTGTCTAGATTTGTTTTTGCTTCATTGACTTGAGTAGTTAAAGCATCATACTGTTTAGTTAAATCATCCTTTTTCTTTGTTGTTTCATCAACAGTTGCTTTCTGTGCTTCAATTGAAGTTGTTAAGCTGTTAATTTCCTGATCTAAAGTAGATAACTGCGTTGTTTTAGTATCGATATCTTTTTCTAGAGTATCAATGTCTTTTTGTAATTGAGTCACTTCTTCAGTTGTTGGCTGTTTATTAAGCGCATCTTTTAAAGCGTTCAGCTTATCAGTAGAAGTCTTTAGTTCTGCTTCTAGATTCTGTTTTTCTGTAGTTAATTGACTAAGAGTAGTCTTATTAGCTTCTAATGTTTTTGTTTCTTCATTAAGCTTAGTAGTAACTGTTTCAATATCTTTATTTAAAGTAGTAAGCTGATCATTTAAACTAGCAAGATCTTTTTCATATTGAGCCTTGTTCTTTTCAGCCAGATTCAACTGATCTAAAGTATCTTTATTCTTATCAGCTAAATCATTATAGTCTGCTGAGGCTTTATTATATTTATCTTGAGCATCCTTTAATTGATTATGCTTTTCTTCTACAGCTTTATCTAAAGCTTCTTTCTGCTGCTTCTGTGATGATAAAGTTTCCTGTAATTGTAAAACAACCTGTGCTCTATCCTTTACTTCTTTCGCAAGAGTCTGATCAACTTGAGTTTGTGAAGTAGTAAGCTTTTCATCATTTTCTTTCTTGTTTGTTTTCGCATTATTTAATGCTTCTTCTGAACCGTTCTTCTGATTCTCTGCTCCCTGTAATGCAGCACCTGTAGAAATAACGGTAGAATTCTTATCTTCTATTTCCTTTTCTAAATCTGTTCTAACTGTTGGCTGTACTTGTTGAGTTGTTTCTACTGTATTCTCATCTAGTGCCTGAACATTCTTTATAACTGTATTAGGCAAACTAGAAATAGCACCTACAGATGATAATGCGGTTACTGTACATAATGTAGTAGAAACGATTTTCTGTTTGTTATTCATAATGATTCCTCCCATGTATATAGGTAGTGTCAAAAATCTATATCACATAGCATAAATACACTACCCTCAATTTTATCTATATAAACAGTAAAATGAT
>ERZ869979.45-NODE-45-length-29346-cov-6.391746_pt1 | contig 29346 bp, 14 predicted proteins | sample MGYA00521269_ERZ869979 | MGnify/ENA primary metagenome ERZ869979 (study PRJEB32232, sample SAMN07284974) | human gut metagenome | biome: human-associated habitat; material: feces | host: Homo sapiens | place: Tanzania | collected 2014-04-05 ... | reverse complement strand
CTGCCTTGAACTCAGGGAACTTCTTGCCGGTTGCAAATGCTTCTTCAGCAACTTTAATCAAATCCATTTTTTGTATAAAATTAAAAATTGTTTGTCGTTCCAACGCAACATGGACTTGGACAACACTTCTGCCCAGACAACAGCGGTTACGCCGAAAAGCGGGTGCAAAGTTACTACTTTTTCCTGTATCTCGCAAATTTTCAGACACTTTCTTCACTTTTTCCCTTTGTTTTTTTATTTTCTTTACTTCTACAATGGAATTTTCTTGCCGATTTTGCCGATTTTGTAGATTTATTTTGTATCTTTGCGCTCTAAAAGTATTTAGTGTATTAAGTATGAAGAAAAAAAATAGTATCAAGATTTATCTTGCTTCGGCAGTCATGCTGCTGATGGCAAGTCCGGCTTTCGCCCAGAAATACAAGGTGGCGAAGGTGGAGAGAACCCGAATATTGGTTGATCAGAAATGGGATGCACAGCCTGATGCTGAGGCTGCCCGGTTTATCGCTCCTTATAAGAGTAAGGTAGACAGTATCATGGGCCCTGTTGTAGGTCATATTGCTCACGATATGACCCGTCACCGTCCGGAGAGCGAACTCAGTAACTTGCTCTGTGACATCCTGGTATGGGGTGGCAAGCAGTTTGAAGAACAGCCTGTTTTCGCTGTTTACAATATGGGTGGCATCCGTTCTAATCTTGCCAAGGGTAAGGTTACTGTAGGCGATGTGAACGATATGGCTCCTTTCGAGAACAAAATCTGTTTCCTGACCCTGAAGGGTGATAAGGTTCTGGAGCTTTTCCAGCAGATAGCTCATCGTGGCGGCGAAGGTTTGAGTCATGCTGTTAGAATGGTTATCACCAAGGATGGCAAGCTGAAGAGCGTTACGCTGAACGGTGAACCTGTTGATCCGGAGAAGAGTTACCGCATTGCTACCCTCGATTATCTTGCCGAAGGTAACGACCAGCTCGTAGCCTTCAAGAGCGGAACTGATGTCTTTGCTCCTAAGCAGAAAGAGAACAATGTGCGCTACATCATCATGAATTATTTCCGTGAGATGAAGGCACAGGGTAAGGTGGTGGAATCTAAGATTGAAGGCCGCTGCGTAGTAGAATAGGGGGAACGAAGGTTTCCGGGGATTTGCAATCCCCGGCAAGCAGATAGACTAACTAAATAAGTACAGAAATGAAACATACATTATTATATATAGCGCTGGCGCTGGCATCATTTACGCTGCAGCCGGCAACAGTAGAGGCTAAAGTCCAGAAGGATTCCAAGGCCAAGAAGGAGGCAAAGGCGCAGAAGGCTCCAAAGGTAGTGAAGCAGCTCGTGGTGCTCCATACCAACGATACCCACTCCTGCGTGATGCCCTACAATCCGAATCTCGCAGATACAGCCATCGCCAACCGTGGAGGCTACCTCCGCCGCGTGGCAATGATCAAGCAGGAGCGCAGTCAGAATCCAGATCTCCTGCTCTTCGACAGTGGCGATTTCTCTCAGGGATCTCCTTACTATTCTCTCTTCAAGGGCGATGTAGAAGTGGGATTGATGAACGAGATGAAATATGATGCTGCCACCATCGGCAACCATGAGTTCGATTACGGCATGGACAATATGGTGCGTCTTTTCAAGATGGCGAAGTTCCCGATTGTTTGTGCCAACTACGATTTCACCGGCACCGAGCTGGCGGATATCGTGAAGCCATACGTGATATTGCATCGCAAGGGACTCAAGATTGGCGTCTTCGGACTGGCTCCGCAGCTAGCCGGCTTGGTGAGCGAGAAGAATTACGGTTGCATCCAGTACCTGGACCCTATCCAGAAGGCGAACGAGATGACAGAGATTCTGAAGAAGAAGGAGAAGTGTGATGTCATCATCTGCATCTCTCATCTGGGCTGGAATATAGATGGCACGGATGATACCGAGGTGATTGCCGCATCCCGCAATATCGACCTGGTATTGGGAGGTCACAGCCACAGCCTCTTCCAGACGCTGAAGTATCGGACAGATCTCGATGGCAAGCAGGTGCCAGTAGATCAGAATGGCAAGGGCGCCATCTGGGTCGGCAAAATGACATTGGATATCGTAAAGAATAAATAAGGCTCCTTGAAGAAAGGTATATAAACAGAAAAAGGCTCCTCGCAATGAGGAGCCTTTTTCTGTTTTGATATTTGAAAGTTCTTATTCCTTGTTGGAAGAAGCATAGAGGCCGATGCAGGCTCCGATGAAGCCGCCGCTCTTCTGGGTGCTCAGGTTAGAGGCATCCACGCCCTTGGCAAGAAGCTGCCAGTCGCCGCCTTCCTCGGCATAATAGAAATCATAATATCTGTCATGACCTTCTACCTTCAGCTTCAGCTTGCCAGCCTTGATTGGGGCAGAGGCGATGGTGACGTTGTTCTTCTCGGCACGGGTCAGGGTAAGCATCAGCTTGCCCTTCTTCATGGTCTTGCCCAACACGAAGTTGTGATCTTCCTTCTGCAGGAGGGCAATGCCGGCAATCTCCTTGTCGTTGCGAGGAGTGAAGTTGATCTCTGTCTCGGCTGTGAAGGTGCCGTGTTGCTGACGTGCCCAGATGGCTGACATCGGTTCACGCTTGTAGATATTGCCCGGCAGGAGATTCATGTTCAGCGCATCGTTCTCCACCTTGTAGCAATCCACAAAGTCGCGGAGGAACATCCAGCGTGGGTTCAGATCCTTCAGTCCGGCTCCGTTGTCTGCCGCATCGAAGGTATCCACGTATGAGAAGTTGCCCGAGAATTCATTCTTCTCTGCTGGTTTCAGACCAGCCTTCTCGCCTACAGTAGAGATAGGAGTATTCTTGGCAAGAATCTCTGGCCATCCATCCTTCCAGGTTACCGGCAGGAGATAGGTGTCGCGGCCTGTATTGTACATATCCTCCTCGTAAGGGCGGCAAGCCAGGAATACTGCCCACCAGTTGCCCTTGCCATCTTCTACGATGTCGGCATGTCCGGCACTGGATACCAGGTCCTTGCGGTTAGGGTCGAGACCTGTGCGCTGGGTGAGGATAGGGTTGTTAGGGCATTCCTCCCAAGGTCCCATCGGATTTTTGGCACGCAGGATTACCTCGCTGTGCCAGCCGCCTGTACCACCCTCGGCACACATCAGATAATAGAACTTGCCCTTCTTGAAGAGGTGAGGACCCTCAATCCAGATAGGACGCGCCTCTACATGGGTTCCGCCACGCAGAATCTCCTTGAAATCGCCCTTGATGCTGTCGCCCTTCACGTCGAATTCGAAACAGCGGATAGAGCGCTGACCCTCGTAATCGGCACCGCCAACTACCGGACCGTTGTGAACGATGTAGCCCTTGCCGTTGTCATCGAAGAAGAAGCTAGGATCAATGCCGTCTATCTTTCTCAGATAGATAGGTTCGCTCCATCCCTTGGAAGGGTCCTTTGACTTCACGAAGAAGTTGCCGGCACCCACGTTGGTGGTGATCATATAGAAGGTCTTGTTCTTCTTGTTATAGCTGATGGCTGGTGCGAAGATACCGCCCGAAACGTGCTGTCCCTTCAGAGGTACCTGCGATGGACGGGTGAGCACATGCCCGGCAGGAGTCCAGTTTACCAGGTCCTTGCTTGTACTCAGGGGCACACCCGGGAAGAAGGTGAAGGATGAGTTCACCAGATAGTAGGTGTCGCCCACACGGCACATAGACGGGTCGGGATAGAAGCCCGCCAGTACAGGGTTGTAATACTGATGCGTCTTGTCGATGCTCACATTGAAACGGGCATCGTTACCTGCATACTTGAAGTAGCTGAACTGTGCAGTCTGCGCCTGTGCTGCAGCGGCGAGCATCAGGGAGAGGGATAAGGTTGCTAATTTCTTCATTTTATCTTTTTGTTATTGTTTGGAAATTCTGCTGCAAAGTTACCTCTTTCCCTGATAATATGCCTTTTGCGGTGTAACCAAGACTTTGCGTCATGTTTCATGGCGCCCGGATTTGTTACAGATTCTTTTCCGTCTTGTTCACTTAGCCGTTCTGCGCATTGTTCATGTACTCACGAGGCGAGCAGCCATAGAGGTTCTTGAACATGGTGCTGAAGCTTGCCGCATTGGAGAATCCGCAGGTGTACATCACTTCGGTGATGCTCTGCTTGCCCTCCTTCAGCAGCTTGGCAGCCTGCTGCAATCGGATGTTGCGGATGAAGCTGTGCGGAGTCTGGTTGGTGAGTTCCTTCATCTTGCGGTGCAGGTGTACTCGGCTGATGCCCACCTTCTGTGCGATGCTGTCCACGCTGAGGTCGGAATCGCCCAGGTTCTCATTGATGACGTCCATCACGCGCCGCATCAGGTTGTCGTCTGGGGTCTGCATCTCCTTCTGTTCCACCTTGTGTTCCTGGCTTTCGTTGCCCGAGAACTTATTGCGCAGGGTGCGTCGTATGGTGAGGAGATTGATGATGGTGCGGCGCAGGATATCCATATTGAATGGTTTCAGGATATAGGCATCGGCACCCGTCTCCAGACCTTCCAGCTGGTCTTCCTCACGGCTCTTGGCTGTGAGCAGGATGACCGGCACATCATTGGTGTTGATGTTGGTCTTGAGTTTGGTGCAGAGGGTGTTTCCATCCATCTCCGGCATCATGACGTCGCTGATGATGAGGTCTGGTTTATTTTTCAGGATTTCAGAGAGCGCCACCTTGCCGTTCGGGTACGTGCGTACCTTGAAGTCGTCGGAGAGTTGTGACTTGAGATATTCCTGGATATCCTCTTCGTCCTCCACGACCACGATTTCCGCCTTGGTTCCCTTGCCAGTCTGCAGGCAGGCAGCAGGAGCGTTGCTGAAATCATTCTCTGTTTCCAACTCCTCCTGTTCCATCTGCTGGATATTGGCGAGTTCCTGTGTCTGCTCTTCCTCCACCTTCTGCTCTTCCACGATTTCCTCCGGTTTCAGATGATCCTTGCCCAGTGGGATGCGGATGAGGAATTCGCTTCCGTGATCAAACTTGCTTCCCTTTTCGCCCTCGTTGTTGCGGGCGGAGATACTGCCATAGTGCAGCTCTACGAGCGAGCGGGTAAGGTCGAGACCGATGCCGGTACCGATATTGCGGTCGTTAGGGTCGGAAGTACTCTGGTAGAATCGCTGGAAGATGGTTTCCAGCTTGTCTTTCGGGATGCCGATGCCGCTATCCTTCACGCTGATGTAGGCATGGTGCCCGGTATGGGTGAGCGAGAGCAGCACATGTCCGCCAGAAGGGGTAAACTTGAAGGCGTTGGAAAGGATATTGGTAATTACCTTGTCGAAGTTGTTGCGGTCTATCCATACAGGCAGTTTTTCGGTATCGTGCTGATACTCGAAGTCGATGTTCTTGGTCATCGCCTGCTGTCTGAAGAGCTCGTATCCCTCGTTGACGAAAGCCACCATATCTGTTTCGCACATGTGCATCACCATCTGGCCCTTGTCTATCTTGCGGAGGTCCATCATCTGGTTGATGAGGTGGAGGATACGCTCCGAGTTCTTCCGGATGATCTCGTAGATGCCCTGTCGGTGAGGCTCCTTGTCTTCCTTGATGAGGGAGAGCAGAGGGGTGATGATGAGGGTAAGCGGCGTGCGGATTTCATGACTGATGTTCATGAAGAACTTGATCTTAGCCTCTCCCAGCTCCTCGGCGTGGATGTGCTGCTGCAGGGTAAGACGGTCTTCCATCTGTTGCTTGCGATGGCGCAGGTAGAGCATCACCAGCCCGATGAGGATGAGCAGATAGACGAGTTTCGCCCAGATGCTGGCATACCAGGCTGGGTGCACGATGACGGTGAATTCCTTGACCGGAGTTTCGTATCCATTGCAGACTGCCTTGATGCGGAATTTGTAATTGCCGGGAGAAAGATGGGTGAATGCCAGCTCGTTCTGTCCGAAAGGAGCCATGCGCCATTCCTCGCCGTTGATGCTGTAGGCATAGGAAATCTGCTCCACATTATTATATGTAAGTGTGGAGAGCTGGATGGTAAACGAGTTGTCTTCGTGCGAGAGATTGAATTCCCGGCTGTTTACTACCCCATCTTCTGTGATGGTATAGAAGCCCGATTCTGATTTCGGAGTTACGTGCTTGTTGCCGATGATGATACCCGACAATACCACGTTTGCCTGCCAGGGATGCTGCTTCACCTTGTCGGCGTGGAACCAGTTGATACCGCCGGTTCCGCCCATCAGGATGATCTTTCCGTCCCACATGGTACAGGTAGCTCCATCTCCGAACTCATTGCTCTGCAATCCGTTTTCGGCAAAGTACTTGGTAATGTTGCCGGTATGGGTTGTCAGTTTGTTCAATCCGAAATTACTTCCAATCCAGATGTTTCCCCTGTAGTCTTCGGTGATGCTGGATATGCAGTTGTCGGTAAGTCCCTCGGCGGTGGTGTAGATCTTCGGCTGGATGCCCTTTTTGAAGTCGTAGCACAGAGCGCCATCTTCTGTTCCGAACCATACCCGGTTCTTGCTGTCCACGAAGACACAGTGAGAGAAACCGTTCTTGTTCAGACAGTTGACGCCCTTGAAGGTAGAGAGCCAGCTGTTGTTCCTGCGGTCGAGACATGCCAGTCCGATGGAGGTAGCAGCGAACACCTGCTTGCCGTCTCTAGAGAGATTCAGCTTGATGACGTAATCGTTGGGCAGTCCGTTGACCTTGATATTGTTGTCGGCTCCATACTTCGCCTTGTAGTTCCGGGTGCTTCCATCCCTGTTCAGACAGAAGATACCGGCTCCCATGGTAGCAATCCAGATATTGCCTTGAGGGTCGCATTTGATATCGAAGATACCCATCGATTTGCTGATACCCAGTTCTACGGGGTGGTAATTGCCAGCCGCATCGAGGAATCCCATGCCATCGGTGTAGGTTCCCACCCATGTGCGTCCCTGCTTGTCTTTGCAGAGAGTCAGGACGGTGGCATTTCCCAGGAGATGCTTCTTTACCTGGCGTGTTTCTATATCAAACAGGTAGAGACCATCCTTGTCGGTTCCTACCCACACCTCATTGCCCTGGTGGGCGCAGAGGCTGCTGACGCTGTTTTCGCCAATCACGTTGCGGTCGCCCAGTCGGGAACCCATATAGTTGAAGTCGTTCTGTAGGAATCCCTGCATGAAAACGCCTTTCTGCAGCATGCTTATCCAGATATTGCCCTGCTTGTCTTCCAGGATGCTGGTAACCTTGCTCTTGGCGAGGTTGATGAGTCGGCTGAAGAGCGGATTCTCCTGAGTGAGTCCGGTGCGTGGATCATATACATAGATGCCCAGTCCGTCGCTTCCGATGAAGAGGCGCCCGTTTCTGCTGATGTAGATATCGTCTATAGGCAGGTTTCCGATAGATGAAATCCTGCTGAAAGTCCGGGTTCCGGTTTTGAGGATATAGACACCTGCGTTGCGTGTGGCAAGATAGATGTTACCCTGCCTGTCCTGCTGGATATCCTGCGCAGTCAGTCCTTCCGTGCCGGGAAAATTAGAGGTGACTTTGCCGTTGGCTTCTCTTCTGTGGAGTTTTCCGTCTTCTCCTACAATCCAGAGTCTTCCCCATTTATCTTCCAGCATCCGTCGGATATACTTCAGCTTTTCCACCTTACCCTTCAGGGCATGGCATTCTCCGGCATCCTCTTTGAGGAGCATGATGCCGTAACCGGAAGTGCCGATGAGGACATCCTTGTTGCGCAGGGGATAGATCTGCGTAACGTATGTGCGGAGTTCCTTGTTCCTGGAATCAAGCATCGGGATGGACTGGAACTGGCAACCGTCAAAATACTGCAGTGAGTTGTTGGTGCCCACCAGCAACTGTCCGTTGGCTCTTTGCTCAATGCAGTTGATGTAGTTGCTGTTGAGGCCTGGAATCTCCGCACTGTTCTTTTTCAGCACGGTGAAGTTATAGCCATCGTAGGAGTTCAAGCCGTTACGGGTGGCTATCCAGATGAAGCCATTCGAGTCTTGGAACACCTGGGTGGCGAGGTTGCTCGAAAGCTGGTTGTCTGTGTTGAATAGTTTGCCGTTCTGTGCCCATGCGAGGGTAGAGAAGAAGCATGCTAAAATCAATATTCCGAATTTTAGTCTAGATATCATTTTATTTATTTTGTTTTGATAGGTTTATTATTTTTTGCAAAAATACTCATTTTTTTGGAAAAATCATCAGAAAAAGGAATGTTTTTACCACAAAAGCGGAATAAAACGCCATTTTTTTGTGTGATGTGTCTCAAAATGTAACGTGGCGCAAAGTTTTTGAAACACTCGCTTTGCTCTCTGCAAAGTATTGGTTACTCAGGCTAAAGTGCTATTTTATAAAAAGGAGTATCTTTGCAGCGACAATCGAAAAATGGTAAATCTAAAAAAGACTTATAACATGAATCAGAGAAAAATTGTTCTATCGCTCATCCTGGCGATGTTTTCCATGGTGGGAAATGCGGCTGATCATGCCGATGGAAACGCCGGCGGCCATCTTCCAGCACTGCATGTGGAAGGGAAGGACCTGAAGGATGCTACCGGTAAGAAGGTGGTGCTGCATGGTGTGATGGATACGCCCAACCGTTACTTCAACGGATGGAGATGGCAGCAGTGGAAGGCGGATTATTCGGAGGCTGATATCCAGCCTTGTCTGGAGTATTTTTCCAAAGAGTTTTCTGCCATTACCGATAAGGAGCAGGGAGCCTACTGCACCGTGTTCCGTCTGCACATGGACCCCTGCTGGACCAATGACCCGACGAAGAAGGCAGAGAGCGAGGCTGACATCTCGGCGTTCAGCATGGCGCATTACCGCCTCTATCTCCAGAAGCTTTATATCCCTCTGATCAAGGATGCCATTGCTCATGGACTCTACGTCATCGTTCGTCCGCCGGGTGTCTGCCCGCAGAACATCAGCGTAGGAGACAAGTATCAGCGTTATTTGAAAGCCGTGTGGAAAGCTTTTGCCGCCGATGAATACATTCAGCAGAATTCGGGATTGATATCCATCGAACTAGCCAATGAACCCGTGAAAGTTCATCTTGCGGATGGTAAGGATTCTGATACAGCCCTCCGCGATTTCTTCCAACCCGTGGTAGATGAGATCAGAGCTGCCGGTTTCAAGGGCATCATCTGGGTGCCGGGTGCCGGATATCAGAGTCAGTATCAGAACTATGAAAATTACCCGATCGTTGATAGCGAGGATAATTTTTCGTATGCGGTACATGTCTATTCCGGCTGGTATGGAGCGAGTGACAAGCAATGTGATCATGAGGCGTTTATCAGGCAGTTTCAGAAACAGGTGCCTATGGTGACCAGCAAACCGATTATGGTGACAGAGATAGACTGGAGCCCGGAAGATCCCGACAAGGCTAGCGAAGGTCACTACAATGAGTGGGGCCAGTGGACGCAGCCTAACCTGGGCAGTTGGGCAACAGCCTCTACCTCGAAATGGGGACTTGCCTGGAAAGCGGTACACGATCATTTTGGCAATATCGGTATGACCCTGACTCATCCGCAAGAGTATTTTGATATAGATGAGTATCTGAAGAGTGGAAAGGTGGTGCCTGGTTTTCAGAATGCCAAGGCTCACGGGCTCTTTGAGGAATGCTGTGGTTATGCTTGTATGAACTGGTATCAGGAATGGTATCTGCAACAGAATGCTACGGGTATTGAATCCATAGCCAATGGCGCAGACGTGAAATACACCTATTATTATAATATGCAAGGCCAAGAGGTGGACAAACCGCTAAAAGGTTTTTATATTGTAAAACAAGTGTTAAATGACGGAAAAATCCGTTCACGAAAGGTTTGTTACGAATAACAAACTATTTGATACATGTCGCAAAGGCTCTTTATGGATAAAGACGTATCTTTGCAGCCGTTTGAAGAATAACTGACTATTGGAAATGGCAATTAGCAACAACAATTAGCAATAAACTCTAAAGAATTAAAACATAAATCAAAATGAATAGAACATGATTGAACAAGTGTTAACAATGAAACGGACAGCAGCCTTATGCTTGGTGGGTGCTTTCTGCAGCTTGAATGCTCAAGCTCAGAAGATCCAGGTCAAGGGTAATCTTGTTGACGGAACAGGTGAACCTCTGATAGGTGCAACTGTTAAGGTAAAGGGAAATGCCGGTGTCGGTGCAGTTACCGACTTTGATGGTAACTTCATCATCAGTGTTCCTTCTGAGAATTCTACCCTCGTATTTACGTACGTAGGTATGAAGACCAAGGAAGTGAAGGTGGGCAAGAAGAGAGAGCTCAAGCTTACCCTTGAAGACGACAACGCCATCGGCGAAGTGGTAGTGGTTGGTTACGGTCAGCAGAAGAAGGCTTCTGTGGTAGGTGCCATCACCCAGACCACGGGTAAGGTGCTGGAGCGCGCAGGTGGTGTTTCTGACATCGGTTCTGCCCTGACTGGTAATCTGCCAGGTGTGATTACATCATCTTCATCAGGTATGCCTGGTGATGAGGATCCTAAGATTGTGATTCGTGGTGTGAGCTCCTGGAACTCTTCCGACCCTCTCGTTCTGGTAGATGGTATCGAGCGCCCTATGTCGAGTGTGGATATCCATTCCGTACAGTCTATCTCTGTATTGAAGGATGCTTCTGCCACCGCCGTTTATGGTGTGAAGGGTGCGAATGGTGTGATCCTGATTACCACCAAGCGTGGTACTGAAGGCAAGGCTAAGATTTCAGCCAGTGCAAGCTCTGCGCTCAAGCTGGTGTCTAAGTTGCCTGAGACCTACGGCTCAGCCGATGCGCTCTATTATGTGAACCAGGCTATCAAGCATGAGTTGGGACTCTCTCCTTCAAGCTGGGGCGACATCCGCTCTACCGAATTCATCGACAAATACAATGCTCCAGCCGGCAGTATTGATCCGGAGACCGGATTGCTGATGAGCGAGCGTTATCCGGATGTAGATTGGCAGAAGGAACTCTTCAAGGACTACGCCATGTCTTACAATGCCAATGTGAACATCGCAGGTGGTACCAAGGCTGTGAAATACTATGCAGCCATCGACTATCAGCATGAGGGTGACCTCTTCCGTGAGTGGGAGAACAATCGTGGTTATACCAGCGGTTACGGATTCAACCGTATCAACGTTCGTTCCAACCTCGATTTCCAGCTCACCAAGACTACCACTCTGAAGGCAAACCTTTCGGGTAGCCATGGTATCCGCAAGTCACCTTACGGACTGGACAAGGGCTCATGGGCTGAGACCCAGCTCTGGCAGGCAGCTTACTCAGCACCACATGATACCTTCCTGCCACAGTATAGCGATGGTACATGGGGTTATTTCCCTAAAGATGAGCAAGGCTCTCCTAACTCTGTGACCCAGCTTGCACTTCATGGTGAGCAGGCAACCACCACAACCCGTATCAACACCGACTTTACGCTCGAGCAGGATCTTTCCTTTATTACTAAGGGATTGAAGGCATCTGCCATCGTATCTTGGGATAACGTGTTTGTGGAGGCAAGCCGAGGTGTCAATGACCTCGATCATGCAGCCCAGTATAAGTATATCGACCCTATAACGGGTGTGGTAACCTATAAGCAGAAGCCAGGCGGTAAAAATAACTTTGATTTTGTGGAGACCATCGCATGGAAGACAGATGCGGGTGCGCTCAACAACAATCTTACCCAGCGTAACCTCTTCTATCAGGCACAGCTCTATTGGGGACGCAAGTTCGGTCAGCACGATGTAACCGCCATGGGCGTGTTCAACCGCTCTGAGCGTGCAACAGGTTCTCAGTTTACCAACTACCGTGAGGACTGGGCATTCCGTACCACCTATAATTATGCCGACCGCTACATGCTCGAGTATAATGGTGCCTACAACGGTTCTGAGAAGTTCTCCAAGGACAACCGTTTCGCCTTCTTCAATTCAGGTGCTATTGGTTGGAACGTAGCCAATGAGAAATGGTTCAAGCCAGTGGCTGAAACAAAGGTGTTCGGCAGAAACCTGGTTGACATCCTCAAGCTTCGCTACTCTTATGGTGAGATTGGTGAGGATAATGTATGGGAGCGCTGGCTCTACCAGACCACCTGGGCTTACGGTGGCAAGACACACCTTGACTCAACCAACCCAGGCAACGAGTCTATTTATACCTGGTATAAGGAAGCGAAGGTAGGTAACCCAGATATCCACTGGGAGAAGGCAATCAAGCAGAACTTCGGTATCGACTATGCTTTCCTCGGTGGTCTCGTAGCCGGTTCGCTTGAATTCTTCAGCGAGAAGCGTTCAGACATCATGATTGCCGGCAGCAGCCGTTCGGTGCCTTTCTATTTCGGTGCTTCTGCTCCTTACATGAACAAGGGTAGAACCAAGACCACAGGTTATGAGCTTGAAGTTCGACTGAAGTATGACTTTGCCAACGGTATCCATGCCTATGCCAACATGAACATGACTCATGCCAAGAATGTGGTTACCGAGCATGATGACCCAGTGATGCTTCCTTCATATCAGAAGAACGTGGGATACTCTATCGGACAGGCAAAGAGCTATCTCGACAATGGTACTGCACAGTCTTGGGATGATGTCATCGCCATGACTCCTCACAATACCAACGACAACCAGAAGTTGCCAGGTCAGTATATCATTACCGACTTCAATGGTGATGGTGTGATTGATACCAATGATAGTGCGCCTTATGGCTTTACAGGTACTCCTCAGAATACCTACAATGCCACTATCGGTATTGACTACAAGGGATTCAGTATCTATGCACAGTTCTATGGTGTAACCAATGTGAGCCGCTATGTAGCATTCAACTCACTGCCTAAGCCATATCTTCACACGGTGTTCAAGGAGGGTGCTCACTGGTCAACCTCAACTCCAGACGGTATTCCTTCACTCCGCATGAACTCTACTCCAAGTTACTATGAGGGTACCCGCTTCCTCTACGATGGCTCATTCTGCCGCTTGAAGAACCTGGAGGTGGCTTATACCTGGAACGGTGGATGGATCAAGAGTCTCGGTCTCTCTATGTTGAAGGTTTATGTAAATGGTAACAACCTCTTCCTCTGGACGGATATGCCTGACGACCGTGAGTCGAACTTCGCAGGTACAGGTCTTGCTTCTCAGGGTGCCTACCCAACAATGAAGCGTATCAACTTCGGTTTCAAGTTAGAGTTGTAAACAGCGTTAATATAACACATTATTTATTATGACAAGAATAATTTCTAAATATAAGTCTGCCTGCCTGGCGTTGGCATTGGGATGTTCTCTCGCCATGACCACCAGCTGTACAGACTATCTTGACAAGTCACCAGAATCGGATGTATCTGCAGAGGCTGCTTTCAAGAATTTCAAGAATTTCCAGGGCTTTACAGAGGAGCTTTATCTCTGTATTCCTGACTTCACCAAGAGTTACTGGAACACGTCCTGGAACTGGGGTGAGGATGATATCCCAGCTGTGGGTATCAACTATATGATGAACTACAAGGTTGACCAGGGTGACTTCTGGGGCTGGCAGTATGAGTTCGACGGATGGCACGCATGCTTCATGGACCAGAGTGATACGTTTGATCCTCTTGCTCCTGAAGGCCGTTTCAAGCGTGGTCTCTGGAAGGCTGCATGGTATGGCATCCGTAAGGCAAATCTGGGTCTGGAGAATATGGACCTGATGACCGCTGCCACCCAGGAGGAGAAGAACACCATCAAGGGTCAGTTGCTCTTCTTCCGTGGATGGCTTCATTTCCAGCTGATGCAGTATTTCGGCGGTCTGCCATATATTGATCATACTGTAGCTGCCGACCAGCCAATGACTCTTCCTCGTGAAAGCTGCCAGGCATGTGCCGAGAAGGCTGCTAAAGACTTCCGTGAGGCTGCAGAACTTCTGCCTATCGACTGGGACAAGTCTCCTGTAGGTCGCAATACATTAGGCAAGAATGGCTTCCGCATCAACAAGATTACAGCACTAGCCTATGAAGGTAAAACACTCTTGTGGGCAGCTTCTCCACTGGTGAAGAACTGCGATGACAAGATGAATGTAAACGGCAATGCCAGCACCTACGATTACGATACCAACTATGCACAGCAGGCTGCTGAGGCTCTTGGCGAACTCCTTACTCTTGTAGAGACGGGTCAGACTCAGTACAAGCTGGTCGATTTTGCTGATTACTCAGACCTGTTCTATACCTGGAACAAGAACATGCTTCCTCCAGGCTCTACTGAGAATATTCTCCGTGATATTCCAACCGATGCATGGCAGAACTCTCACTACGGAGTGTTCACCGAGTTTGGCGGTCAGATTCTTACAGGTGGTAAGATTTTCTCGCAGCCTACAGCCAACTACGTAAACTATTATGGTATGGCGAATGGTCTTCCTCTCGATGACCCTGAGTCTGGCTTCGATCCAACCCATCCTTGGAAGAACCGTGACCCACGTTTCTATCACGACATCGTATATGATGGAGTAAAGGTGGTAGAGGGAACCATCGAGCCGGATGCCAACCGATATGCCAACCTCTATACAGGAGGTACCTATCGTGATGACATCAACGAGAGCCGCACAGGTTACCTGCTCTATAAGTTCATTCCTATGATCGCCAACAACTATGATATGGGTAGTACTTATAACAAGCTGTACATTGATGTGCCTTACCTGCGTCTTGCCGACTGTTATCTGATGTATGCCGAGGCTTGTGCAGCCGTAGGTGGAGCCACCGTTTCAGCCAAGTGCTCACTCACAGCTCTCGATGCAGTGAACAAGATTCGCGAGCGTGCCGGAGTAGCAGACGTTGCAGCCAAGTTTAGCGGCAACAAGGACAAGTTCATGGATGAGGTTCGCCGCGAGCGTGCCGTAGAGCTTGCTTTCGAAGGTCACCGTTTCAACGACCTGCGTCGCTGGTTGCTTCTCGACAAGGCACCTTACAACATCAAGACCTCTCAGGAGTTTGTACGTGCAGGCAAGTTTGATCCAAAGAATCCACAGGACACCGAGGTTTCCGGTTTCAAGGAGAAGACCATTCTTACCCGCAACTTCACAAGCAAGCACTGGTGGATGCCTCTGAAGAAGAAAGACACCAGTATCTATCCTGAGATGTTCCAGAATCCAGGTTGGTAATAGAGTGTGAATCAAGAAAACAATTAAAAGAATAAAGAAGAAAAAATTATGAGCAACATAATTTCAAGATATAAAGCGATTCTTCCGGTTTCCCTCTTCGCTCTGTCTGCACAAGGAGTGATGGCACAGGATGCCACAGAAGCAGACACCATCAACGTGGCATTCCGCAAGGCGGATGCCCGTGATGTAATCACTCCTGTAAGCACAGTTAATGTGAAGAATCTGCTGGAGAAGAACTACAATACCTATAGCCTCGACAATATGCAGGCTTTGGCTGCAGGTTATAACGGATCGCTGTGGAACCAGGGTGATGCACTCGTGCTGATTGACGGTGTGCCACGTGATGCAAACAATGTTTTGCCAACGGAGATTGAAGACATTTCCTTCCTCAAGGGTGCTTCTGCCGTTGTTCTCTATGGTAGCCGTGCTGCAAAGGGTGCCATCCTCATCACTACAAAGCGTGGTAAGATTGAACCGCTGAAGATTACGGCACGTGCCAACTATCAGATGAATGTAGCGAAGTCTTTCCCTACCTACCTCGATGGTGCGCAGTATATGACGCTTTACAATCAGGCACTTGCCAACGACGGTCTTTCTGCTAAATATTCAGATGAAGATATCTATAATACGGCGGCTGGTACCAATCCTTACCGTTATCCAAATCAGCAGTTCTATACTTCTGATTATCTCAGAAAGAACAAGTCTCGCTACGATGTAACGGCTGAGTTCGAAGGTGGTGGTAAGTTTGCACAGTTCTATACCAACGTGAGCTACTACCGCGAGGGCGATTTCCTCAATTTCGGTGAAGGAAAGAACAACTATACCGACCGTCTGAACGTACGTGGTAACATCGACCTCCAGCTCGCAGACTGGGCTTCGGGTTGGGTGAATGCCAACGCTACCTACTATAACCAGCATGGTTCAAACTCCAAGTTCTGGGAGGCTGCTTCCAAATTGCGTCCTAACCGTGTGGCTCCATTCATCCCGCTATCTTATCTTGACCCGATGGATGCCAATTCGCTGGCTCTCATCAATAACTCAAGAAATATCATCACCAATCCTGCGGGATTGCCAGCCGGACAGTATTTCCTGGGTGCTACACAGGAAGACCAGAACAATGCCTTCGCAGATATGTATGCTGCAGGTTACAACACCTGGACTTCCCGCCAGATGCAGTTTGATACGGGTGTCAAGTTTGATCTGTCCTCTGTACTCAAGGGATTGAGCTTCAAGACCATGTTTGCGGTTGACTATTCTACGTCATACACCACATCCTTGAACGACAGTTATGCAACCTTCGGTGCCAGCTGGACTCAGTTTGACGGCAAGCAGATTATCGGTTCCGTCACACAGTATGGTGAGGATAAGCATACAGGTACGCTGAACTCCAGCAACTCAAAAGAGCGCCAGACGCTTGCCTGGACCGGTCAGTTTGACTACGTTAACTCCTTCGGCAATCACAATGTGAATGCCACCTTGCTCGCCAATGGTTATCAGCAGACCATCAGCGGTGAGTATCACAAGGTAAGCAATGCCAACCTGGGACTTCTCGTGTCATACAACTATGCACATAAGTACTATGCCGACTTGGCTGCCAATGCAGTACACTCAGCCAAGCTTCCTGAGGGCAACCGCAATGCCATCTCTCCATCGGCAACTCTCGGCTGGAGACTCTCTGAAGAGAATTTCCTGAAGGATGTAAACTGGCTCGATGACCTCCGTCTTACTGCAGGTTATACAGTATTGAACCAGGATCTTGATATCAAAGAGTACTTCATGTATGAGAATATCTTCACGGCTACCGGTACATGGTGGGGATGGTCTGACGCCAACAACAGCATCCAGACTTCCGACTCACAGCGTGGTGGTAACGATAAGCTGGGCTTCATCAAGCGTAAGGAGTTCAATGTAGGTTTGAATGGTGCGTTGTTGAACAATAGACTGACATTCGCCGTCAACTACTACAATACGGTGACCGATGGTTTGCTTGCTCAGCCAGACTACATCTATCCAAGCTACATGCATACCTACTGGCCTGTATCTACATTCGTGCCAAACATCAACTACGGCAAGAACCGCCGCACAGGTGTTGACTTCTCTCTCGGTTACAAAGACAAGGTGGGAGACTTCGAATATGGCATCCAGGCATTCGGACAGACCAACAGTTCAAAGAACCTGAAGGTTGCAGAGAATGTAGAGTATGACTACATGCGTACAGAAGGCAGGCTCATCGATGCCCTTTGGGGATATGAGTGCTTGGGCTACTACAACAGTCAGGAAGAAATTGACAATGCAGAGGCTAAGAGCTCTTTCGGTACCGTGAAGCCTGGTGACTTGAAATACAAGGACCAGAATGGTGATGGAGTTATCGACTCTAAGGACCGTGTGGTTATCGGTCGCTGGAGCGCCAAGTTCACCGGTGGTATGAATCTTACTCTGAAGTACAAGAACTTCACCCTCTTCGCCATGTTGACAGGTCAGTTTGGTGGAAATGCCATCAAGAACGATACCTACAACTGGGTATATGGAGAGCGCAAGTACAGCGATGTGGTACTCGGTGCCTGGACAGAGAGTAAATACAAGAACGGTGAGTCTATCACCTATCCTCGTCTGACAACACAGAGTGGTGACAACAACTTCAATACTTCCGACTACTGGATGTATTCAACCGACCGCATCGACTTGAGCCGCGTGCAGCTTACCTACGATTTCAGCAAGTCTCTCTTCGGAGACAATGCCTTGGTGAAGGGCTTGCAGGTATATGTTAACGGCAGCAGCCTCCTGACGATAGCCGGTGAGCGCAAGCAGATGGAACGCAATGTAGGTTCTGCTCCTCAAACCCGCAGTTTCACCATCGGTGCAAAGGTCGAGTTCTAATATAGATAATTAAGATAATGAAAATGACAAAAGTTATGAACAACTTACTATCAAAATACAAAGTTGGTGCAGTGGTGCTCGGACTGGCTCTTTCGATGGGACTGACAAGCTGTGATGACATGTTTGAACCTGCCATCGAGAATCACCTCGGTTTCGAGTATATGTACGAACATCCAGACTATGCCGATGGTGTGCTTGGCAACGCCTATACCCGTCTGCCAAACGGCTCTTACTCATTCAATGACGTCGCAACAGACGATGCCGTGAGCAACGACGCTACCGACAGCTACCGCAAGATGACAGGTGTAGATAGCTGGACTTCAAACAGCAACCCTGTGGAAACCTGGCGCAACTGCCGTGCAGCCATCCAGTATATCAACCTCTTCCTCGCTAATGTGGATAAGGTAAACTGGAACAGCGATGAGGCTGTGCGTGCCATGTATGAGCAGCGTTACATCGGTGAGGCAAAGGGTTTGAGAGCAATCTTCATGTATTATCTGCTCCGTGCCCATGGTGGTTTGGATGCCAATGGAACACTCCTCGGTGTGCCTAATATTCTTGAGCCAACGGATGTAAGCTCAGATTTCAATTCCCTGGAGGTGCGTGCTTCTTATGCCGACTGCATGAAGCAGCTCATTGCGGATGCAGAAGAGGCTGTACGTGTACTCCCTGTGGATTACAAGAATACCGATAACGAGACCATGACCGTCAGCTGCCTCGGCAAATCATATACGGTAACAAAGGCTACTTACAATCGTGTACTTGGTGACAACTTTGCCGGACGCTTCAGCGGTCGTATCGCCCGTGCCGTTCTTGCCCAGGCTACCTTGATGGCTGCATCACCAGCCTTCGCCAGCGGCAGTGGCGTAACCTATGAGCAGGCTGCCAAATATGCCAAGGCAGTGCTCGACCTCAATGGTGGCATCTCAGGCATTGATACAAATGGTTTGGAGTGGTATGCAGACCCAAACATGAAGGATCTTACAGCGGCACAATGTCCTAAGGAAGTACTCTGGCGTACAGAGAAGAGCGAGAGCAATGATTTGGAGACCAAGTACTACCCACCATCAATCTATGGTCAGGGTCGTATCAATCCAACCCAGAATCTTGTAGATGCATTCCCTGCTGCCAACGGTTATCCTATAACAGATGCCAACAGCGAATATGACCCAGCTAATCCATACGCTAACCGTGACCCACGTCTGGCTAAGTACATTATCTATAACGGACAGACAGCCGGTTCTGGAAATGCTGTCATCAATACACAGGCAGACAATGCAACTAATCTCGATGGTCTCAACAAGGACGTTTCCAAGTCAACCCGCACAGGTTACTATATGAAGAAACTCCTCCGTCAGGACATCAACCTGGATCCTACCGTGAACGGCAAGGCTTATCATTACACAGCCCGCATCCGTTATACAGAGCTTTATCTGGATTATGCCGAGGCAGCCAATGAGGCTTATGGTCCTAAGGGCGGCACAGGTTACTCAGCCTACGATGTCATCAAGGCAATCCGTGAGCGTGCAGGCTTGGGAGAGTTTGGTGAAGATCCATATCTGGAAGAGTGTGCAAAGAGTAAGGAAAAGATGCGTGAGTTGATTAGAAACGAGCGCCGCATAGAGCTTTGCTTCGAAGGCTTCCGCTTCTGGGATCTGCGTCGCTGGAAGGCTAACCTCACAGAGGAGGCAAAGGGTATGAGCATCACCAACGAAGAGGCAGGTAAGAAATATACTCCAATCTCAGTGGAAACACGTAACTTCAAGGAGAATGCCTACTATGGTCCAGTGCCATACGACCAGATTCTTAATTTCTCATCACTCGTTCAGAACGCAGGATGGTAAAAAGAACAACATTTGGTAATAAAAAGAAAAAAAGAAGATTATGAATAAAACATTCAGAAAAATAGGAACTGCAATCATGGGACTTGCCTTGGTAGCTGGTCTTTCTACCTCTTGTTCAAACGGAGATTGGGAAGATAATCTTCAGGGAGGAACAGCCAATGGTGGCAACAACGGTAAGATAACTGTATCTTTCGCTATGCAGGCACCTATCCGCGTTATCACCCTAGGTAATGACGATGATGCGGTAAACACCGATGACAATGCTCATCAGTTCAAGCTGCAGGCAACTTGGGGTGGTGGCTACAAGAATACCAAGGACTGTAAGATCAGTTATCAGATAGATCCATCTCTTCTGCCAGAAGGCAGTGGTATGGAGGTGCTCCCTGAATCCTACTATACTCTGGAGGATCCTAACACCCTGACTATCCCTAAGGGAAGGATTATTGGTGGTACAACAGTGCATCTTACTGATGCCTTCTTCAACGATCCGAAGGCTGCTACTACTCACTATGTGCTGCCTGTAAGACTCGTTTCTTCCCTCACTGGTGATTCTATCCTTGAAAAGAAGAACTACCAGATGATCTGTGTGAAGTACAAGAATCAGTACTCAGGTATGTATTGCAAGACAGGAACTACCAATATCCAGGATTTGAAGACCATTACCCACAAGAATGAGGATGCGCTTGATGTGGCTTCATCTGTAGATTTCAACACATCTTCCATCACTTTCTCTTATCCTGTAAAGGAGTGGAAGTATGATGACAAATCGCATATCTGGAGTCAGATTGATGCATCGAAGGAGTTGACCATTACTCTGGCATTCAATGGTGAAAACTGTCAGGTTCTTCAGGACGGTAAGGTTATCGGTAACGGTACTTTTGCTCCTCGTGGCATTCAGGACTTCAGCGACAAGAACCGCATGGCTGATTGTCTGAAGATCAAGTTTGATGCTACTGTAGTGACCAATGCTGGTGATGTAGAGCACGAGAAAACATGGAACATCTCTGCCGACTATGCGATGTCTATGATGAGTCGTGGCAACAAGCTTGAGTCATGGAAGTAATTTCGTAACACAACTAATGAAAATGAATTTAGTAGTATGAAAGTAAATAAATATATTATATCTGCACTGGTCTGCCCATTTGTTTTGGGCAGCTGTGCAGACTGGGATGACTGGAAATATGATGTCGAGAAGCCTCAGACCATCGCTCAGTATGAGTATCTCAACGACTATGCTCCCCTGAAGGAGAATCTGGATCGTAGTGCTCATCCTGGCTTTAAGGTGAGTGGTGCCCTCGGCGTGGACGAGTTCAACCAGCAAGGTCCGCTCTTCCGTCTTGCAGCCCATAACTTTGATGAGATTGTTGCAGGCAATGCTATGAAGATGGCTTCCTGTGTCAACGACCAGGGTGCAATGGACTTCAGTAAGGTATCTTCTTTTATTAATGCAGCAGAGGATGCAGGGGTAACAGTTTATGGTCATACCCTTGCCTGGCATGCTCAGCAGCCTTATAAGTATTTGAACGGTCTGATAGCCGATAAGCCTATCCCTGTGGTGCCTGGCGGCGATAATAAGTATATTAGATATACCACAGATAAGGCTGGTTCAAATGCCTGGGATAATCAGGCTAACTGCAAGTTGGCTACGCCATTGGAAAAAGGGGGTGCTTATACTCTTTCAATGAAAGTGAAAGCATCACAAGATTGTGAACTTGCTTTTTGGCCAATCTGGAATGCTAGTCCTAACAAGAACCAGTGGGGTGGTAGTAACGATGTTCAGTACTTGGCATCATATAAAGTTTCTACAGAATGGACAACGCTTACCTGGAAATTTAATGCATCGTTTTCTCATGATCTGTTGCAGTTTTGTTTCGGTAAGTTAGGTGGTAGCATCGATTTCGATGATGTCAAATTGATAAAGGATGGCACTGAAACCAACTTGGTGGCTAATGGCGATTTCGCTAAAGACGATATTTCTGCTTGGGGTAACAACTGGCAGGGACCTTCTTTTGCAATCAAGCAAGGTTCTGGTACAAGTGCATCTGGAAACTTCTGCATTAAATATACCACCGCTAAGGATGGCGCAAATCTCTGGGATCATCAGGCAAGTTATACGTTGCCTAAGGCATTGGAAAAGGGCGCTAAGTATGTCTTGAAGATGAAGTTGAAGGCTTCATCTGCTGCGGAATTTGCTTTCTGGCCTATTTGGGATGCTAGTCCTAATAAAAACCAGTGGGGTGGAAGTAATGATGTGCAGTATTGTGAAGCTCAGAATCTTACTACTGACTGGAAAACATATACTTGGGAGTTTACTGCTGCGTTTACACATGATAAGTTGCAGTTCTGCTTCGGTAAAATGAAGTCTGGCGAGAGTGTATATATGGATGATATTACCCTTGTCAAGGAAGGTACTGAGGATAATCTTGTTGCGAATGGCGACTTTGCCCAGAATGCAACAGCCGGTTGGGGTAACAACTGGCAGGGACCTGACTTCAAATGTGAAAAGTATGGTAATGGTATCCCTCTCACTCCTAAGGAGAAATCAGATACTCTTACTTGGGCGATGAACAAATGGATTAGCGGCATGATGCAGGCTACTGAAGGCAAGGTGAAGTCATGGGATCTCATCAACGAGGCTGTTGCTGGTGAGGGCAACGTAAACGGATTCTATCCTCTTCAGACTGCCAATGAGAATTCTAAGGAAGATTTCTTCTGGCAGGATTACTTCACACCAGAGATGTATGGTCCTATCGTAGAGAAGGCGGCACGCGATGCTTATGCTGCGGTTGAGGGTACAGACCCTGCAGACCTCAAGCTCTTCGTCAACGATTACAACCTGGAATCAGACTGGGACAACAACCAGAAGGTGAAGTCGCTCGTTTACTGGATTGGCGTATGGGAAAAGAAGGGTCAGGAACTCGGCTATAACACCAAGATTGATGGTATCGGTTCACAGATGCACATCAGCTACTACGAGAATCCACAGACTCTGGAAAGCAAGAAGAAGGGCATCCAGAACATGCTCAAGATCATGGCAGAGACTGGCAAGCTCGTCCGTATCTCAGAGCTTGATATGGGTTATGTAGATGCTGAGGGCAATGATGTGACTACCGCTCAGTTGGAGAAGCTCCCTATCGATGAGCGTGTGGCTAAGGAAAAGGCAATGGCTGAATACTACAAGTGGATTATCGATCAGTATTTCGCTATCGTTCCTACCAGTCAGCAGTATGGCATCTGCCAGTGGTGTCTCACCGATTCACCTGCAAGCAGCAGCTGGCGCGGTGGACAGCCTGTAGGTCTCTGGAACCTGAACTATCAGCGCAAGCCAGCTTACGGTGGTTTTGCTGATGGTCTTGCAGGCAAATAAAAGACATAGGTTTATATATAGGTTAAGACATTAGTTTAGGTTTTATCATATAATGATTAACCGAAATGATGTTAGTCGTGATAGGTCGGTTGTGTCGTGAAGACACGACCGACCTTTTTGCGTTTTTTTAATGATGAAAATATTCTCTTTCTCCTATGTGTCATTCTTGAAAGAGATTGTCTAGTGTGACTTCGCTGTTTACTATACTTGAATGGATGCCATTGGCAACACCAAATGTTGTTATAAAGGTATTTACCAATGATTTTGTGCAATGGGTTCGGTCTCTGAATAATTCCATCCTATTGCGCAGCTTTATCTCATAATCTGCTGAAATTTTGTATTGGGCTTGACTAAATTTCATCTCGCAGAGGTTGATGACTCGGTCGGCACGCTCTATGATGAGATCTATTTGGGCTCCTCTCTGATTCTTGGTTTTGTCAGCCTTGTCAAACCAAATGTAAGCCTCGCTAGCCACGCCACCAATATTCAATGCCTTGCGTATTTGGCTGATATGGAACAAACAGAGTAATTCGAAAGTTAAACCTTGCCATGCCTCAACACTGTGAGAGAGATAATGCTTGCTCCACCATTGCTCATCAAAGGAGTCGATATTGGGCTCTATATACTTTAAATAAAATAAGGTATAAAAGTCTGTCAACTTATATAGGCGGTTTTGCGTCTTCTTGCCATAATATCTGAACTTCATGATGAAATCACATCTCTCCAGATTCTTTAATATCTGGCACAACTTCTTTCCGTCCAGTTCGGCTGCTTTAGCAATTTCTGCATTTGTCATGCCGCCTTTATGATTAGCCAAGAGCCTGACCACCTTGATGTAATTGTCTGCATGAGTAAATAAGGCTCCATATAATTCGTCAAATTCTTGTCTTAGTGCCCCTCCCTTGTTAAAGCACAGGGCATCAACATTCTGTACAAGGCTAAGACTTGGATCTATTAAACTCAGATAAAAAGGAATGCCTCCAAAGAACATATAGCATTGGGCTATCTGGAAGCGATCCCAAGAGCATCCCCGCGATTTTAGGTATAGTTCTGTCTCATACAAAGTAAATGGGCGTAAATATATCTGGCAAGTGATGCGAGCATGCAGACCTCCTTGGTTTTCTATGAGCTTGTCTACCATCCATGATGTGGCAGAACCGCTAGCGATGAAAACTATATCGCGACGACGGGCTGCCCATCCATTCCAAAAGTTTTCAAATGCTGGGGTGAAGTCGGAACGCAAGGAATCTATCCAAGGCATTTCGTCTACAAAGATTATCTTTTTGCGGTCTTCTGGCAAGGATGACAGATATTCTTCCAAAACATCAAAGGCATCAAACCAATCTGATAATTTGCGAGCTGATGTCTCGCCCATGGCTTGTTTTAATGCTTTGGCAAAACTGCGCAATTGGGTGCGTTGGGAGAGATTGTGTCCTCCAACGAAAGTGAAGTCGTACTTCCGACCAAAGAATTCATCTACTAGATAAGTCTTGCCGACACGTCTTCTACCATAAACGATAACAAGTTCAGAGCGATCTGAGTCTATACAACGTTGAAGCTCTGCCTTTTCTTTATCTCGTCCGATTATTAAATCTGCTTTCATACTTCTAATGTTTTGGTTCGACTGCAAAATTACGATATTTTTCCTTAAAATGGCACGAAAACGCACTTTTTCTCACTTTTTTTTCGAGAAAAAGTGCGTTTTCGTGCCAAAATCTTTAATTTGGCTGCATAATTTCAATCCAGATAAAGTATTTGTTACATGACGCAAAGGGTGTTTCAGGGGAAAGATGTATCTTTGTATCCATGAAAAAGATATATGATGAAACGATTAATGATAAACTCTAAACTGATGATATGGCTTGGCATCTGCATCGTCTTTGTATGCATTTGCCATTCTGCCGCCACTTACCATTTTTATTACTTGGAACAGTGGAATACGTTTTATTGGGATGCCGATGCCGTCTGCCAAACCTTGGCTAAGCCGGGTGGGGTGGCTATTGTATTGGCAGACTTCCTTATGCTGTTCTTCTGTTATGGGGCGGGGCCCGTTGTGTATGGTATCTTGATGACTTTGGTAGCTTATGCCCAAAGCTTATGGGTGAAAGAGGGAGCCAGATACCTAGGTTGCATCACGGCGGTTGCGATGCTGATGACACTTCTTTCCAATATGAGCTGTTTGCTTGCGGGCAGTGTGTGTTTGGTGATGATTATGTTCTTGGTGGCGGTTGTACTTCGTTGCAGACTTTGGTTGAAGGTTGTCGCAGTCGCTATGATAGCTTTGGTGGTAAGAAGAAATTGCTTGGTTCGAGAAGGTTCTGCGCTAAACTTCATGGCTTATCTGCCTTGGCTTATGGCTGTGGTCGTGGGGGTGTTGCAACTTTGTTATGTTTATCTGCAAAAGCAACTCGGCAAGTATGGCTTGATGGCTCAGTGTGTGGTTGTGCTAGGGGCGGTTGTTGTCCTGTTTGTTTCTAGCTATCAAGCTCAGGACGAATATATGAAGAAAATCTATTATTATGTTCGTCACCAGCAATGGGATGAGATTATCAACCGTAGCAATAGCCGTGGTGCCAAGGGCAATGTCACCTTCCAACTCTGCCGCAATATGGCACTCGCCGAGAAGGGAGAACTGGGAGAAAAACTGCTGATGTTTGACCAACAAGGCATGAACAGTATCATGACTTCCGATTTTAAGACCTTCCAGGTGAGCATGCTTATGATGGATGTCTATTATGCGATGGGCTATGTGAACATGTCGCAGCTTTGTGCCTTTGAGTCTCAGGAGTGCATGGATAATAAAAGCCCATATCTTTGGCAACGATTGGTGGATACGAACATCGAGAATGGCGCCTATGCGGTGGCAGAGAAATATATCAAGCTTTTGGAGCGAACCTTGGCTTACCGTGATTGGGCTAAAGAACGACGCAGATTTCTCTATAACGACAAGGCTGTGAGGGCAGACAAGGTGTTGGGAATGAAACGCAAGTGTATCTTCTCCGATGATAAGTTGATGGGCAACGGTGGCTTCGACAACGACTTGGCTTCCATCGTCAAGGCTTGTCCTGAGCATCGTGCCACTTTGGAGTATTTGGGAGCGATGTATATCGTGGCTAACCAACGTTCCGAGTTCTTGGCTCTGATGAAGCAATACATGGGAACGAAGGCTATGCCACACATTCCTGCCTCCTTTGCCAAGGCAATGGAAGTGTTTTGTAAAAATCCAGAATGAAAGAGTGATTAGATTATGTTAATCCAATAATAAGTGTTTGCAAAATGATGTGCTATATATATAATAAGGTGAAATGCAGAATCTGTAGGGTAGTGATGGCTTGCCTCGGATTATGTTTGTTGGCAAGTTGTTCTTCACGAGTGGTTGTTGACAAGCAACTCTCCGAGTCGCCTAAGATATTTCCGGATTATCAGAATGTAACGATTCCTAGTCAGATGGCTCCGCTCCATTTCCGAGTGGAAAAAGAGCCAGGCGAGGTTGTCGCTGCCATTTTTTCCACAGACGATGGAAAGAGCGTAACGGTTCAGGCGGATGATACAGAAGTCTGTATCGGCGAGGGTGATTGGAAAAATCTCATAACTTCCGCTTCTCGCATCGAAGTACAGGTAGTTGTGAGAAGAGGTGAGAATAATTGTGGTCTCAAGCCTTTCTCGATCCACGTCTCGCCTGATAGCATTGACCCCTATATTGCTTATCGCCTAATCGAACCAGGCTATGAGCAATGGTACAAGATGGGCATCTATCAACGTTGTCTTTCCGATTATTCGCAGTCGCCTATCTTGGAGAATACGGTGACGGGGAATAATTGCATGAACTGTCACAACTTCTGCAATCGGAATGCCAAACAGATGATGCTGCATCTGCGTGCGGGAAAGTTGGGAGGCACATACGTGATGCAAGGAGATGGTTTGGCTAAGAAGTTGAGCATCGATGGGGATAGTATCAAGTCGTTGGTTTATCCAGCTTGGCATCCTTCAGGCAAGTTGATCGCTTTCTCAACCAATGATACCCATCAGGGTTTTCACTCATCAGACAGAAATCGCATTGAGGTCTATGACCAGAAGTCGGATGTCGTGGTTTATGACTTGGCATCCAACCATATCTTTACTTCTCCTTTATTGAGCTCGCAACGAAGTTTTGAAACTTATCCTTGTTTCTCACCAAATGGCAAGCGTCTCTATTTCTGTACCGCAGATAGTGTGGAGATGCCTCGTCGTTATAAGGACGTGAAATATAGCGTTTGTTCCATAGCCTTTGATGCTGCCCATCATGCTTTTAGCACCGAGGTTGATACGCTTTTTTCAGCTCATACGACAGGTAAAAGTGCCGTAATGCCTCGCATTTCGCCAGATGGCAAATGGTTGGTGGTTACGGTAGCCGATTATGGTTGTTTCCCTATTTGGCATCATGAGGCAGATCTTTGTATCATCAATCTCCAAACCAAGGAATGTCAACCTTTGTCGGCTGCCAATAGCCGAGATACCGAGAGTTATCACTCATGGAGCAGCAATGGTAGATGGCTCGTCTTTGGCTCGCGCCGAGTAAATGGGCTTTATACGATGCCTTATATTTGTCATATCGACAAGAACGGCAAGGCTTCCAAGCCATTCCTTCTGCCACAGAAATCTCCTGATTTCTACGACAAGTGCTTGAAGTCATTCAATATTCCCGAGTTCGTGAAGGATAAAGTGGAGTTGAAAGACACTCTGCCGCAGGAACACATAGCTGCAAAGTGACTTTTCTAGTCCTTTTTATATTCCTTTGTAACATATCGAAAAGTATCTGATACGTCATCGAATGCTCGTTATTTTGTTTTTGCTTACCTTTGCAAAGAAAATTCTAATAATCAATATTTTATGTATCGTTCTATGAATCGAATTTCAATCTTTGCATCAATGATGATGATGATGTGCCTTCCGATGATGGCACAGAAGAATGGTAGCAAGGCACAGGTAAAACCTGATCCGAACTTCCAGATTTATCTTTGTTTCGGACAGTCGAATATGGAGGGTAATGCAGCCATCGAAGACATCGACCGAACTGGGGTGAACCCCCGGTTCCAGGCGATGTATGCGGTGGATGATGAGAAGGCTGGATGGAAAAAGGGACAGTGGCATACCGCTGTCCCTCCCCAGGCTCGTCCTAGTACTGGTCTTACTCCTGTAGATTATTTCGGCAGAAAGATGGTGGATAATCTGCCTGACAGCATCAAGGTGGGAACCATCACCGTGGCTGTGGGCGGTGCCAGCATCGACCTCTTCGACAAGCGCACCTATAAGGCTTACCTGAAGAAGCAGCCCGACTGGATGAAGAACTTTGCATCGCAGTATAACGGCAATCCATACGCCCGACTCATCGAGCTGGCTAAGATTGCCCAGAAGCAGGGTGTCATCAAGGGTATCCTCCTGCATCAGGGTGAAACCAACAATGGTGATGCCAACTGGCCTAACAGGGTGAAGACTGTATATAACGACATTCTCAAGGATCTGAACCTGAAGGCAGAGGATGTGCCTCTGCTGGTAGGCGAGACCGTACAGAAAGACCAGGGCGGAATCTGCTGGCAGCATATAGCCGTAGTGGATGATATTGCCAAGACCATTCCTACCGCCCACGTCATCTCTTCCAAGGGATGTCCGCAGCGTGGCGACGGTCTGCATTTCATCGCCGAGAGCTATCGCACCATGGGTAAGCGTTATGCCAACATGATGCTCTCGCTGCTCGGAATCATTCCGGATGCCAACTATCCACGTGTGGATAAAGACCGCCGTGCATACGTCAAGCTCCACGCACCGGAGGCAAAGCAGGTCATCTTTGATATCTGCGGAAAGAAATATCCGATGAAGAAGGATCTGGATGGCGACTGGTATGGTGTTTCAGACCCATTGGTAGTAGGTTTCCACTATTATTTCCTGAATGTGGATGGAGTGCAGGTGGTAGATCCTGCCAGCGAAACCTATTTCGGCTGCTGCCGTGAGGCGGGTGGTCTGGAGGTTCCTGAGGGAGCCGAAGGCAACTACTATCGTCCTCAGCAGGGAGTAGCGCAGGGCCAGGTCCGCTCGGTATCTTACTATGCAGCTTCGCAGGGCAAGTTCCGCAGAGCTATGGTTTATACGCCTGCAGAATACGAAACCAATCTCACCAAGCGTTATCCTGTGCTCTATCTGCAGCACGGTATGGGCGAGGATGAGACGGGCTGGAGCCATCAGGGCTATATGCAGCACATCATGGACAACC
>ERZ869979.43-NODE-43-length-29563-cov-4.207726_pt1 | contig 29563 bp, 29 predicted proteins | sample MGYA00521269_ERZ869979 | MGnify/ENA primary metagenome ERZ869979 (study PRJEB32232, sample SAMN07284974) | human gut metagenome | biome: human-associated habitat; material: feces | host: Homo sapiens | place: Tanzania | collected 2014-04-05 ... | reverse complement strand
CACCCGCTGTGGCGGAAAAGGTTCAGGAAAATGTCAAGTCTGCAGTGCAGAACATGACCAATGTGACGGTCAGCCGGGTAGATCTGGTCATTGCCGGCCTTGCAGCCGAAGCTGCCCCCGAAGTTGAATGAATAGGTGAGAGGAACATTATGGAAAACATTTTACCCCGTCGTGAAGCTCGTGAAAACGCATTTCTGCTGGAATTTTCCCGTACCTTTGGGGATATCCCGCTGGAAGAGGCCCTGACGAACCACCACGAAAATGACGAAGAGCATCCGGTGGATGTGTTCGGCCAGCGTCTGCTGCGTGCTTATTACGAGCACTCGGCGGAGGTGGATGACCTCATCAGCGGTCATCTGCGCAACTGGACCATGGAGCGTTTGCCCCGCGTCAGCCTGACCGTGCTGCGGCTGGCTCTGGCGGAGATGCTGTATGGAGACGAGAAAAAGCCCGGCGTCGTCATCAATGAGGCGGTAGAGCTGACCAAGAAATACGGTGCAGACGAGGACTACCAGTTCGTGAATGGTCTGCTGGGTGCAGTGGCCCGGGAGCAGGGTCTGGATTCTGCAGACGCGATGGAGTCTGAAAAACTGTGAGCTGCTATACACTGGGGATCGACACGAGCAATTATGCAACCTCTCTGGCTGTTTTTGATACAGCCGGAGAGGTTGTTTGCGCAAAGAAACGCTTTCTCCCGGTCAAGGAGGGGCAGCTGGGTCTGCGCCAGAGCGACGCGCTCTTCCACCACACCACGGCTCTGCCCGAGATGCTGGATGAACTGGGAAAAGAGTTCGATCTGACGCAGATCGCAGCCGTCGGTGTATCGCAGAAGCCTCGCCCGGTGGAAGGCAGCTATATGCCCTGTTTTCTGGCAGGCGTCAGTGCGGCAACGGCGTTCTCGCTGGCACGCGGTGTTCCGCTGATCCACACGACCCATCAGCAGGGGCACGCGGCGGCCGCACTGTTTGCGTCCAAGGGGGAAGAGCTTTTCCGGGAAAAGGTTCTGCTCTTCCACATTTCCGGCGGCACCACCGATCTGCTGCTCTGCGATCAGGTCAAGCACATCGAGACGCTGGGTACCAGCTCCGATCTGTATGCAGGGCAGGCGGTGGATCGCGTCGGGGTGAAGCTGGGCTTTGGCTTCCCGGCGGGCGTCGAGGTCTCCCGGCTTGCTGCGGAATGTGCCGAGCCGATCAAACCGCGATCCAGCGTCAAAGGGATGGCCTGCAGCCTTTCCGGACTGGAAAATCAGTGCAACGCCCTGCTCGCTGCCGGGAGATCCCCGGCCTATGTCTGCAAATACTGTCTGCTCTGCGTGGCCGATACGGTCGTAAAAATGACCAAAGCGGCGCAGAAGGAATACCCCGGCCTCCCGGTGGTCTGTGCAGGCGGTGTGATGAGCAGCGATGTCATTCGCACTTGGGTGCAGCAGCGGCTCCCACAGGTGTATTTTGTGCCCGGGCAGTATTCCAGCGACAACGCCATCGGCGTTTCGATCCTTGCGGCGCGGGAGGCGGGCTTATGGCAGATGTGATCTCTGTCTCGGCTCTCAACCAGTACGTCAAGACTCTGCTGGACGCAAACGACCGGCTGTTCGATCTCGCACTCCGGGGTGAGATCGCCAACTTTGTACAGAACGCCCGGAGCGGACACTGCTATTTTTCTCTGCGGGATGAAACCTGCAGCGTGAAAGCGGTGATGTTCCGTTCCGATGCGCGGCGGCTGGGCTTCCGCCCGGAAGAGGGGATGAAGGTCATTGCCCGCTGCCGTGCAACGTTGTATGAGCGAGACGGAGCTTTTCAGGTCTACGTCAACGATCTGTTCCCGGACGGCATTGGTACGCTGCAGATGGCGTTTGAGCAGCTGAAGGCAAAACTCGACCGGGAGGGTCTGTTTGCGCCGGAGCACAAAAAGCCTCTGCCGGTCTGCCCCCAATGCATCGGCCTTGTCACCAGCAAGACCGGTGCGGCACTGCAGGATATCCGGAATGTCCTCAGCCGCCGCTGGCCAGCCGTAAAGCTGCTGCTTTGCCCGGTCAATGTGCAGGGCTTTGAAGCCGCCGGTGAGATCGCCGAGGCCATCCGGTGTCTGGACAAAAGCGGCCGGGTTGATGAGCTCATTGTAGCGCGCGGCGGCGGCAGCCGGGAGGATCTCTGGGTGTTCAACGCAGAGGTCATTGCGCGGGCTGCGTACCGCTGCAAAACGCCGCTCATCAGTGCCATCGGCCATGAGATCGACTTTACGATCCTTGATTTTGTAGCCGATCAGCGCGCACCGACCCCCTCGGCGGCAGCAGAACTTGCCGTACCGGATCGGGCAGAAGCTTTGCGCAAATTGCGCCAAGTGGAACAAAATATTCAGCGTGCGGCGCACAATCGGCTGGAAGTATGCTATAATGAGTTTCATCAGACTGAGAAACAGCTCTCGCGGGAAACAGCCCGCCGGGTGCTGCAGAACGGTCAGACCCGGTTGGACGAGATGGAAACTGCTCTGCGCCGGGCGGCGGGCCAGAAACGGAAGGAAAACACCGACCGTCTGGCTCATGCCGCGCAGCGGGCGGATTCCCTCAGCCCGTACCGGGTCCTCGCCCGGGGATACGCGATGGTGACGGACAAAAAAGGTTCCCTCACCACGGTAGATGCGCTGCGGGCCGGAGATACCATTACTCTTCGCGGTGCAGTGCAGAATGCACACTGCACCGTCGAGGCTGTGGAGGAAATCAATGAGAGCACCCAAAAGTTTTGAAGAAGGTATGTCTCGTCTGGATGCGATTCTGGATCAGATGCAGCAGGAGGAAACGCCCCTGACCGATTCGGTCAAGCTGTATGCAGAAGCAGCATCCCTGATGGACTATTGCCACGCTGCACTGGAGAAGGCAACCCTGCAGATGGATGAGATCGATGCCAAACGTGCGCCGACTGAGCCGGACACGGTGGAAGAGTAAGGAGGAACATCCCATGGATTACGAAAAGCAGTATCAGGAATATCTTGCCCGGGTCAACCGCGCCCTGGAAGCGGCCTGCAATGTATACCTGCCCGAAGAGTCTGAGGTCTGCCGTGCGGCTCGGTATAGTCTGCTGGGCGGCGGCAAGCGGATCCGTGCGGTGCTGGTGCTGGCCGTCTGCGATATGCTGAATGGAAATGCGGAAGCAGCCGAGCAATTTGCGGCGGCGGTCGAGATGCTGCACTGTTATTCGCTGATCCACGACGATCTGCCCTGCATGGACAACGACGATCTCCGCCGCGGCAAGCCCTCCTGCCACAAGGCATTTGGGGAGGCGACCGCAATGCTGGCCGGCGATGTTCTGTTGACGGAGGCCTTTGAGGTGATCGCCAACGCGTCGGCTTCGCCGGAGATCTGTGTCCGTGCGGCCAAGGCTTTGGGTGCCGGTGCAGGCAGCCATGGCATGGTCTATGGGCAGGAGCTTGACCTGAAGTATGAAGCTCTGGCAGCGACGGAAGAGCAGCTGCGGCAGATCCACCGCCACAAGACGGGCGCGCTGATCAATGCCGCCGTCCAGATGGGTGCCGCGGCAGCACAGGCCACGGAGACCCAGAGCAAAGAACTGGAAGCTTATGCGTACGGCATCGGCCTGGTGTTTCAGATCGTGGACGACGTGCTGGATGTTGTCGGCTCGCAGGAGCAGCTGGGCAAGCCCATCGGCAGCGACAGTGAGAACGGCAAAACGACGTTTGTGACCCTCTTTGGTACAGACGGTGCGATGGAACTGGCACACAAGCTGAACGACGAGACCTGCGCGACCCTGCGTGCCGAATTTGGCAGTTCGAGCGCATTCCTCGAGACGCTGGCGCAGCAGCTTCTGGTGCGCAGCAACTGAAAACGGATCCTGTGAAAGAATAAAAAGGTGGATAAAAACCATGCAACTAATCAGAGAACTTCTCTCCATGAATGAGATCCTGACCGTATCGCTGCTGGGCTGGTTTACTGCACAGGTGCTCAAGACGATCATCAATTTCATTCTGCTCGGGAAATTTCAGCTGGAGCGGATGTGGGGCGACGGCGGTATGCCCAGTGCCCACAGCGCGACCGTTTGCGCTATGGTCATCGCAACGGCGCGCAGCGAAGGCATTGCTTCGCCTATTTTTGCAATTGCCAGCGTGCTGGCCATCATCACGATGCACGACGCCATGGGCGTCCGGTATGAGACCGGCGAGCAGGCCAAGGTGCTGAACCAGATGATCGAGCAGTGGATCGACGTCAGCGAAAAGAACGCGCCGCTGCTGCAGAATCTGCACCTGAAAGAGATGGTGGGGCATACACCGCTTCAGGTTGTGGCAGGCGTTGTAGTCGGTGTGGTCGTCGGCTTCCTCTATCCCATGAGTCTGGTGTAAGATAAGCGGTGCAGGCAGCATTGGCCTGCGGAAGAACAACTTGGAGAAGGATGTGGATTTATGAATTCTTCTTTGCTGGATAAGATCCATCAGCCCAGTGATCTGAAAAAGCTGACCAGCGGACAGGTGGAAGCACTCTGCGAAGAAATTCGGAAATTTCTGCTGGATAATGTTTCCAAAACGGGCGGTCATCTGGCCTCGAACCTCGGTGCAGTCGAACTGACGGTCGCGCTCCATCGGGTGCTGGAAACGCCCAAAGATGAGATCGTATTTGATGTGGGACATCAGTGCTACACCCACAAACTGCTGACCGGCCGCAAAGAGGGCTTTGCGAAGCTGCGTCAGATCGACGGCATTTCTGGTTTTCCCAACCCCAATGAGAGCAAGCACGACGCCTTTATTGCAGGCCATGGCAACACGGCTCTTTCGCTGGCCATCGGCATTGCGTGGGCCAAAAAGCTGCGCGGAGAACCGGGCGAGGTCGTCGCCATCATCGGCGATGGTGCGTTCACGGGCGGTATGGTCTACGAGGGCATGAACAACATCGGCCATCTGGACAACCTGATTGTGATCCTGAACGACAACAAGATGTCCATTTCCAAAAATGTCGGTGCGCTGGCACGTTACCTCAACCATCTGCGCACCACCAATACTTATCTTGACGCGAAGGAGAACGTCCGCACCTTCTTGGACGGCGTTCCGGTGATCGGTCCGCCGCTGAAGATCGCCATCGGCAACGGCAAAAAGCTGGTGCGCCGCGCCATGTATCATTCGACCATGTTTGAGGATATGGGCTTTTATTACTATGGCCCGGTGGATGGCCACAACGAGCCGGAATTGGAGCGCACACTGCGCAACATCTGCAAGCAGTCCGGCCCGCATTTTCTGCACATTGTCACCACCAAGGGCAAGGGCTATCAGCCGGCCGAAAACAACCCGGGCAACTACCACGGTGTTTCCAAGTTCGATCAATTCGATCTGCAGGGGCTTCCCGACCCGGAAGTGGCTCCCAAGGAGTCCTTCTCCACGGTGTTTGGCAATGTCCTGAACAAAGAAGGAACGGCCAACCAAAAGATCTGCGCCATCACCGCCGCCATGAAGTACGGCACCGGTCTGCAGTTCTTTTACCACAGCCATCGGGATCGTTTCTTTGATGTCGGCATGGCAGAGCAGCACGCTGTCACCTTTGCGGCAGGTCTGGCCAGTCAGGGGATGCTGCCGGTGGTCTGCATCTACTCGACCTTCCTGCAGCGTTCTTACGATCAGATCATCCATGATGTGAATCTGCTCAAGGAAAACGTCGTTTTTGCCATCGACCGTGCGGGTTTTGTTCCGGCGGACGGTGAGACCCATCAGGGTATTTATGACCCGGCTTTCCTCAGTCAGGTCGGAATGCCGATCTATTCGCCCTCCAACTACGCCGAGCTGAAGTACTGGCTGCCGAAACTGCTGCAGGAGGATCAGAAAGGCCCCCGCGCCATCCGGTATCCCCGCGGCGGCGAGACGGATTTTCTGGCACAGTACGGCTGCTCGGGCAAGGAGTTCGATCCGCTTTATACGGCACCGGGGGCACAGGCGGTCATGGTCAGCTATGCCGACGAAGTGGAGGATGTTCTGCACGCAGCCATGCAGCTGGGCGAAGAAGGCATCCCCTGCGACGTCTGCAAACTTGTAAAGATATTCCCCTTTACAGATGAGTTTGTCGAGAGGATTTCGCGCTATCCGGTCGTTTTGATGGCAGAGGAGTGCGTGGCCTGCGGCGGCATCGGGGAGCATCTTGAAGTTGCGCTCCGGAAAGCGGGTTGGAAGGGAACCTACCTCCACCGCGCTGTGGAGAATGTCTGCCTGCCCCATGCGACCGTGCCGCAGATCAAGCAGGTCACCGGGCTGGATGCAGCACATCTGGCACAGGATATTCGGAATGCAGCAGCGAAAGGAGAAGCAACGCTTTGAAAATGCGATTGGATCAATATCTGGTTCAGCATGGGCTGATCCAGAGCCGGGAGCGGGCAAAAGCGATGATCATGTCCGGCGTGGTCTTTGTCAACAATCAGAAGGTGGACAAAGCCGGTGAGATGATCAAAGAGGACGCCGTGGTGGAAGTACGCGGCCACGACATCGGTTATGTCAGCCGCGGCGGACTCAAATTGGAAAAGGCAATGCAGTGTTTCCCGCTGACGCCGAAGGGCAAGGTCTGCATGGACATTGGTGCCTCGACCGGCGGATTCACCGATTGTATGCTCCAGAACGGAGCCGTCAAGGTCTATGCGGTGGATGTGGGCTACGGCCAGCTGGCATGGAGCCTGCGCACCGATCCGCGGGTCATCAACATGGAGCGAACTAACATCCGCAATGTGACCCTCGACCAGCTGGAAGAGCCGGTGGAGTTTTTCAGCGTGGATGTGTCGTTCATCTCTCTGCATCATATCTTCCCGGTGGCGCAGGCCATCACCACGCCGGATGCCATGGGCGTCTGTCTGGTCAAGCCGCAATTTGAAGCCGGGCGGGAAAAGGTCGGCAAAAACGGCGTCGTCCGCGACCCGGCCACCCACCGCGAAGTCCTGCACAACGCCATGGGGTATGCGGCAGCAAACGGTTTTGTCGTCCGCGGGTTGGATTTCAGCCCGGTCAAGGGGCCGGAGGGCAACATTGAGTATCTGATGTTCGTGCAGAAGAGCGATGCCCCGGCCGTTTTGGACGATTCGACCGCAGAGCAGGTGGTTGCGGCCAGCCACACATCTCTGGACAAATAAAACACTGCAGAAGGAGTGAGGACGATGACGGTTTATATCTCTCCGAACCCCGGGAAGCCGCAGGCCTACAGCATTGCCCTGCGCGCTGCGCAGATCCTGCTGACCCACGATGCACAGGTCTTGATGCAGGATACGCTGCAGAACGATTGTTCCGCCATGGGGGTGCAGTATCTCCCTCTGGAGGATTGTCTGCGGCAAACGGATGTGATCCTGACCATCGGCGGAGATGGAACAATTCTCCATGAAGCAAACCGCTCGCTGAAGTATCACAAGCCGATCCTTGGCATCAACTTGGGGCGGTGCGGCTTCCTTGCGACCTGCGAGATCGACGAGATGGAAACCAAGCTCTCGGCCGTGGCGCGGGGCGATTTTTCGCTGGACAACCGGATGCTGCTCTATGTCCGCGTACTCGGGGATGACACTTGGCAGGGGCACGCGCTGAACGACGTCGTGGTGACCAAGGGTCGTTTGCAGCAGGCCATCGACTTCAGCATCTACTGCGATGATACGCTGGTGGAACACTATCGGGGCGACGGCGTGATCGTGGCCACGCCCACCGGCTCCACCGCGTATTCACTGGCGGCCGGCGGCCCGATCCTGGACTCCCAAACCAAGGGCATCGTCGTCACGCCGATCTGCCCCCACAGCCTGTCGAGTCCGGCGATGGTTTTCGCGCAGGAACGAAAGATCAACATCTGCGTTGGACAGGTGGCAGAGGATGAAGTGTTTATCAGCTGTGATGGTGCAGCGGGTTATTCCCTGCAAACCGGCGCGACCGCAGAGGTGCGGCTGTCGGATCAGATCGTGCAGCTGATCACCTTCTGCAAGGCGGATCAGTTTCAGGCGATCGACCAGAAACTCCGCAGCAGACGCTGATTTTCCCGGAAACGAATGGAGGCGAGCGCAGATGAATCGCAACAACCAAACGGAAGCAAAAGGAAAAAATGAACGCCTGCAAACGATCCTCCGGCTGGTGCAGGAGCACCCGATCAGCCGACAGGAGGTTTTGCTGGATTATCTCCGCAAAGAGGGGTTTGCGGTCACGCAGGCGACCATCTCCCGGGATATCCGGGAGCTTTGTCTGGTCAAGGCTTCCACCAGCGAAGGATATCGCTATGTGTCCAGCCGTGCGGAGAGCGCGAACCCGAAAATTCAGGGGCGATTTGAAACAATTTTCCATGAGTCGGTCCTCGGAGTGGATTTTGCCGGCCACGTTGTGCTGGTAAAATGCTATTCCGGCATGGCAAATGCTGCCTGCGAAGTTTTTGACGCGCTGAAATGGAAAAATGTTGTCGGAACTCTTTCGGGCGACGATACCTTCCTGATCGTGGCACGGTCAGAGCGGGATGCCAAAACCATCTGTTCGGAGCTGACCCGTCACATCGGCTCGAAATAATGCAGGAGTGAGACTATGCTGAGCAGCCTTCAAATTGAAAATGTCGCCGTGATCCAGAAGGCCAATGTCCATTTTGAAAAGGGGTTGAACGTCCTGACCGGCGAGACCGGTGCAGGCAAGTCGATCCTGATCGACTCGATCAACGCCATTCTCGGCAACCGAACCTCCAAGGATCTGGTGCGCACCGGTGCGACGAAAGCGGTCATCCGCGCTGCCTTTGAGGAGGTGCCCGCTGCGGTGCTGGACAAGCTGGAAAAGGCCGGATACGAGCGGTCGGATGCTCTGCTGCTGAGCCGCGAGATCACTGCCGAAGGGAAGAGCAGCTGCCGCATCAATGGAATGCCGGCCACGGCTGCCGTCCTGCGGGATCTGTGCGGCGGACTCATCAACATCAACGGCCAGCACGACTCGGTGGGGCTGCTGAATCCGGCACACCACGAGGAAATTCTGGATGCTTACGCCCAAAATGGGGCTGTGTATCAGGATTATTATGCGGTGTATCGGGAATTGGTCGGGGTCAAAAAGGCATTGGATGCCATGATCACGGACGAAAATGAGAAACAGCGTCGGATCGAGCTGCTGCGCTATCAGGTGCAGGAGATCGACGATGCGGATCTGAAAGTCGGCGAGGAGCAAACATTGGAAAGCCGCCGGAAGGTGCTGGCCAATGCTTCCACCATCCGGGATCGGATCGCGCAGGCATACGCACTGCTTTCGGGCGGAGACGATTCTTCGGGAGCCGTCGATTTTCTGGGGGAAGCGTCCAACGCCATCGACACCGCAGCCCAGCTGGACGGAGGGCTTTCGGCCAGCGCGGGTCAGCTGCTGGATCTCTACTATACCGCCAAGGACGTGGCGGCGGATCTGATCGGCCGACTGGATGAATACGACTCCAACGATGCAGAGTTGGATGAGATCGAACAGCGGATCGACCGCATCTACAAGCTCAAACGGAAATACGGCGATACGGTGGAAGATATTCTGGCCTTTGGCGACAAGGCCCGGCAGGAGCTGGAGACGATCCAATCCTCGCAGGAGCGGGCAGAGCATCTGCAGGCTGAAAAGCACCGCCTGTATACGCTGGCACGCGAGAAAGCCGAGCTCCTGACCCAGACTCGCCTGAAAGCGTTTGAAGAGCTGAACAAGCGGATCTCCGGCACATTGGACTTTCTGAATATGCCCGGTGTCCGGATGACGCTCCGCCATGCCCGCGGACCGCTGGCCAGCCATGGACAGGACAGTGTGGAATTTTACATTTCCACCAACCCCGGTGAAGACCCGAAGCCGCTGGCTAAAATCGCCTCGGGCGGTGAGCTGAGCCGCATCACCCTCGCCATTAAAAACGCCATGGCCGATAAGGACGCTGTGCCGACCGTCATTTATGACGAGATCGACAGCGGCGTTTCGGGCAAAGCGGCCAGCCGGATCGGCGAGGTTCTGCGTCAGAGCGCAAGGGGGCACCAGATCCTGTGCATTACCCATACGGCACAGATCGCTGCGCTGGCCGACTGCCATTTGCTGATCCAGAAAAACATCACCAACGACCGCACCTATACCGAGATCCATCCGCTGGATGCGTCTGGCCGGGTGGACGCCTTGGCGCACCTGATCTCGGGCGACCATGTTACCGAGCTGTCCCGCGCCAATGCACGGGAGATGCTGGGGCTGGCCGAAAAACAGGCGTAAGAAAAGGTGTGCGTTTGGCGTTGACATCGACCCTAAAATGTGATAGACTGTTCTTTGTCAAAAGCGTTGATGGGAACAAGTACCCTGTCGGCTTCTGCCCAGAGAGACCCCGGTTGGTGCAAGGGGTGTGCAGAACAGCAGGAGAAATACCTCCCGGAGCTGCAGGCTGAATGAGAGCATTCTCTAGTAGGCTGTGCCGCGTGCGAGCGTTAGAAACGCAGGAGTGTCCTCCTACTCTGGGGTGCGCACTCGTGAGGCCGTTTTTGTGAGAAAGCGGCAAACAGAGGTGGTACCGCGATTTTCTCGCCCTCTGCCAATTCAGTTTGGCAGAGGGCGTTTTTGTACCCTCTGCCCCAATGCTTGGAGGTAAACAACTATGACGCTCTACGAAGAACTCAAAGCCCGCGGTCTGGTGGCGCAGATCACCGATGATGAGATCATCGACCTCATCAACAACGGCAAAGCGACTTTCTACATCGGTTTTGACTGCACCGCCGACAGCCTGACCGCCGGCCACTTTATGGCTCTGACGCTGATGAAGCGTCTGCAGATGGCAGGCAACAAACCCATCGCCCTGATCGGCGGCGGCACCACCATGATCGGTGATCCTTCCGGCCGCACCGATATGCGCAAGATGCTGACCAAAGAGGACATTGCCCACAACGCGGCCTGTTTCAAAAAGCAGATGGAGAAATTCATCGACTTCTCCGAGGGGAAGGCTTTGATGCTGAACAATGCCGACTGGCTGCTCAACCTGAATTACGTCGAGCTTCTGCGGGATGTGGGTGCCTGCTTCTCGGTCAACAATATGCTTCGTGCCAAGTGCTATGAACAGCGGATGGAAAAAGGTCTGTCCTTCCTCGAGTTCAACTACATGATCATGCAGAGCTACGATTTCTACTATATGTTCCAGCACTACGGCTGCAATATGCAGTTCGGTGGCGACGACCAGTGGAGCAATATGCTGGGCGGCACCGAGCTGATCCGCCGCAAGCTGGGCAAGGATGCCTACGCCATGACCATCACCCTGCTGACCGACTCGCAGGGCAAGAAGATGGGCAAGACCGCCGGCAACGCGGTTTGGCTTGACCCCAATAAGACCAGCCCCTTCGAGTTCTATCAGTATTGGCGCAATGTCGGCGATGCAGATGTCATGAAGTGCATCCGGATGCTGACGTTCCTGCCGCTGGAGCAGATCGACGAGATGGCCACTTGGAAGGATCAGCGCATCAATGAGGCCAAGGAGATCCTTGCCTATGAGCTGACCAAGATGGTTCATGGCGAAGAAGAGGCAGAAAAGGCGCAGAACTCTGCCCGTGCGCTGTTCAGCGGTGCAGCGGATACGGAGCATATGCCCACCACCCAGCTGACCGAGGCGGATCTGACCGATGGCTCCATCGGCATCCTGACCCTGATGGTCAAGGCAGGTCTGGCTGCTTCCAACGGCGAAGCCCGCCGTCTGGTCACGCAGGGAGGCGTTCTCGTCGATGGCGAGAAGGTGGCCGCACCCACGGCCAGCTACACGGCGGAACAGCTGACCAAGGGCATTGTCGTCAAGAAGGGCAAGAAAGTCTACCATAAGATCACCCTGTGATCTGCGCTGGTTCTGCTCGGATCGTTAAAATAGCATAACAAAACGGCACCACCGGTGTTCCCCCGAAAGGGAACCGGATGGTGCCGTTTTTGCGTTTTTGTGTATTGGTTAAGCGGCGTCACCGGGCGTGCTTACAGGGCAAAAGCCTTGTGCAGCACCTCGTAGGCGGCGTCCTCGTTCTCCGCATGGACCAGCAGCGAGATATCCAGATCGCTGGTGGTAATGAGCAGGACTTCGATGCCTGCAATGGCCAGTGCATTCAGGGCACGGGCTGCAACGCCGCAGCTCGTCACCATCTCTTCGCCAAAGAGGTTCAGCTTGGAATAGCCGACACTGATGAGGGGAGAGGCCTTTGCATCCTTGTCGAGGTTGGCCGCAGAGATGGCCTTCATCACCAGAGGCAGGTCGCTGCTGGCGGCTGTGAAGCTGAAGTCAATGCTGGTTCCGTGGGGTGCGCTCTGGCTGATCATATCCACGACCACACCGGTATCGGCAAAGATCTGGAGATACCGTGCCAGACTGTTGCCTTTGAAGGCAACGTCCTGCACACTGATCATCATCTGGCTGGGCGCAATGTTGATTTTGGATACACCGTACATAATAACACTCCTTCTGCCCGTTGAGGGCGTTTCGTGTGAACGGAACGGATCACATCTCTGCGATCATGTTTCCCATGTTGTACAGACCCGGTTCCTTTTTGGCCAGATAAACGGCGGCATTGATGGCACCATTTGCGAAGATGTTCCGGGAGTAAGCCGTGTGCTTGAGGGTGATGACCTCGTCCGGGCCGCAGAACAGCACCTCGTGGTCGCCCACGATGCTGCCGCCGCGTACCGAGCTGATGCCGATCTCCTTCGGGTCACGCTTCTGGCGAACCGAAGAACGGTCGTAGACATAATGGTATTCGCCGTTGTTTTCCTCGTTGATGGCGTCGGCCAGCATCAGAGCCGTTCCGCTGGGGGCATCCAGCTTGTTGTGGTGATGCTGCTCCACGATCTCAACATCGTAGTTGACGCCCAGAATGGCCGAAGCGCGCTTACACAGCTCGGACAGAACGTTGATGCCCATGGACATATTGGCACTCTTGAAGACCGGAACCTCCCGGGAAAGCTGCACGACCTTGAGCTGCAGTTCTTCAGACAGGCCGGTGGTGCAGACCACGATGGGCAGCTTGTGCGCCTCGCAGTAGGGAAGAGCCTTTTCGACTGCAGCCGGAGAGCTGAAGTCGATGATGACGTCGCCCTTGCCCTCCAGCTTGTCCAGACTGTCGTAAACGGGGATGCCGTTCATTTCGCCGTCCTGCAGGTCGATGCCTGCGATCACGCGGCAGTCCTCACGCTGAGCGATCAGGTCTACCAGAACATGACCCATCCGGCCGCCGATTCCCTGAATGATAATATCCGTCATTGTTTTTACCCCTTCTATCGCTGTTTTGTGGATACGGCAAATGCCCGGAAGAGCTTTCTCGCCGGGCATTCCACGCAGATCCGTTATTCTTGGATGAGACCTTCGGCGCGAAGCGCGTTCTCGATCTGCTCCTTGTGTGCGTCGCTCGGCTCCACCAGAGGCAGACGGCACTCACCCGCATTCCAGCCCAGGACGTTCATAGCGTACTTGACCGGGATCGGGTTGACCTCACAGAACATGGCGTCGCACAGCGGCAGGATCTCCAGCTGGAGGTCTTTTGCCTTGACGGTGTCGCCCTCAAACCATGCCTTGCAGCAGTTGTGGACCAGCTCCGGCTTGACGTTGGACACCACGCTGATCACGCCCTTGCCGCCCAGAGCCAGCAGAGGAACCACCTGATCGTCGTTGCCGGAATAGATGTTCAGCTCGTCGCCGCACAGGGCTGCGATCTTGGCCACCTGCGAAATATTGCCGGATGCTTCCTTGATGCCGTTGATGAGCGGATTCTTGCTCAGTGCATAGGCGGTCTCGGGCGCAATGTTGACGCCGGTGCGGGAAGGAACGTTGTACAGGATGACCGGGATGCCGCCTGCCTCGGCCATTGCCGTAAAGTGGGCGATCAGGCCGGCCTGTGAGGTCTTATTGTAGTAGGGGGTCACCATCAGCAGAGCATCTGCGCCGCAGGCAGCCGACTTTGCCGCCAGTGCGCAGCCATGATCGGTGTCGTTGGAACCGGCACCTGCGATGACGGGAACACGGTGATTGACCGTATCCACTGTGAACTTGATGGTGGCCAGCTGCTCTTCATCGGTCATCGTGGCACACTCACCGGTGGTGCCGCAGATGATGATGGCGTCGGTGCCGCGTGCAATCTGATCTTCCAGAATGCGGCCCAGCTCATCAAAATTTACACTTCCGTCCTCATACATCGGGGTGATAATGGCAACACCCGCGCCGGTAAAGACAGGATTCTTCATAATACCAAAACTCCTTTGCAGCGTTTTCAAAACGCAGATCAGTCAAAATAGCCCTTGGCTGCCAGCAGCTCAGCCAGCAGCACAGCACCGCCTGCTGCACCGCGCAGGGTGTTGTGGCTCATGCAGGCGAACTTATAGTCGAACAGTGTATCTTCGCGCAGACGGCCGATGCAGACCGCCATGCCGTTCTCGGTGTTGCGATCCAGCTTGGGCTGCGGACGGTCGGCTTCCTCAAAGTAATGGAGGAACTGTTTGGGAGCACTGGGCAGCTCCAGCTCCTGTGCAGGACCGCGGAAGTTTGCCCATGCCGCAAGGATCTGCTCCTTGGTGGGCTTTTTGTCAAAGCTCACAAAGACGGCAGCGGTGTGTCCGTCGGAGACCGGAACGCGGAAGCACTGCGCCGTGATGGTCGGCTTCTCAGCATTGACGATCTCGCCGCCCTCGATGTGACCCCACAGTTTCAGCGGCTCACGCTCGCTCTTCTCTTCCTCACCGCCGATGTAGGGGATCACGTTGTCCACGATCTCCGGCATCCGGTCAAAGGTCTTTCCGGCACCGGAAATGGCCTGATAGGTGCAGACCAGAGCCTTCTCTACGCCGAAATCTTTCATCAGGGGGTGCAGGGCAGGCACATAGCTCTGCAGGCTGCAATTGGACTTGACGGCAATGAAGCCGCGCTTGGTGCCCAAACGCTTGCGCTGTGCCGGGATGATCTCGATGTGATCGGCGTTGATCTCCGGCACGACCATCGGAACATCCGGGGTGAAGCGGTTTGCGCTGTTGTTGGAGACCACGGGGCACTCTGCCTTGGCGTAAGCCTCTTCCAGAGCCTTGATCTCCGCCTTCGGCATATTGACGGCACAGAAGATGAAATCGACCTGCGCTGCGACCTCCTCCACCTTGGAAGCGTCCAGCACGACCATCTTCTTGACGCTCTCCGGCATCGGGGTGGTCATCGCCCAGCGGGAGCCGACGGCATCCTCATAGGTCTTTCCAGCACTCCGACCCGACGCAGCCAGCGTGGTCAGTTTGAACCAGGGATGATTCTCCAACAGAGTGACAAACCGCTGACCAACCATGCCAGTGGCACCGACGATACCAACTTTATACTGTTTTTCCATTTCCAGCACCTTTCCTTTCAAAAAGCTCCAATTGCACCATCCACCGCTTGCAAAGCGGGAGACAATGCAATATAATAGACATTGTTTACACAGATTCTATGATATCATTGATACGTCGTTCGTGTCAATCATCGGAAAGGCAAATGCAAACCATGTTAAAAAAAGATTTTTGGTATGATTTACCCAAAGAGCTCATCGCTCAGGAGCCTGCGGACCCCCGCGACTCGGCACGGCTGATGGTTCTGGACCGCAAGGATGACAGCATTGAGCACAAGATCTTTCACGATCTGCCGGAGTATCTGGAGCCGGGTGATCTGCTGGTGGTCAACAACTCGAAGGTTCTTCCTGCCCGCATCGTCGGCGTCAAGCAGCCGACCGGTGCCGTCTGCGAGCTGCTGCTTCTGCGGCAGGTCAAGGGAGATCAGTGGGAGTGCCTTGCCAAGCCCGGCAAGCGGATGCAGCCCGGTACCAAGGTCAGCTTTGGAGACGGCACCCTGACCGCTGTGGTGGACGAAACGCTGGAAGACGGCAACAAGTACGTTACATTCTATTATGACACCGAGACGCTTTATGAGAAACTGGATGAATTTGGCAAAATGCCTCTGCCGCCCTACATCACAAAGCAGCTCGAGGATCAGAGCCAGTATCAGACGGTCTACGCCAAAGAGCTGGGCAGTGCTGCCGCACCGACGGCCGGCCTGCACTTCACCACAGAGCTGATGGACACCATCCGCGCCAAGGGCGTCAAGATCACCGAAGTGACCCTGCACGTCGGTCTGGGTACGTTCCGTCCGGTGCAGGAGGACGATGTCTCCGACCACAAGATGCACAGCGAGTGGTATTCGGTCAGCGAGGAGACCGCACAGCTCATCCGGGAGACCAAAGCCGCCGGGCATCGCGTCATTGCAGTCGGAACCACCAGCTGCCGCACGCTGGAAGCCGTCGCCGCCCAATACGGGGAGATCAAGGCCTGCAGCGGAAATACCTCCATCTTCCTGTATCCGGGTGTTCCGTTCCACTGCATCGACGGTCTGATTACCAACTTCCACCTGCCGGAGAGCACCCTCATCATGCTGGTGTCGGCATTCTACGGCTACGAGAAGACGATGGCCGCGTACAAAGTGGCCGTCGAGCAGAAATACCGCTTCTTCTCCTTTGGCGATGCCATGTTCCTTCGCTGAATCGCAGAAAATGCAAGCAGAAAAAGACATAAGGATTGCACGGCTGTTTTCCGTGCGCAGAAAGGAAACGAGATTATGCCTTCTTTGACGACCTACAAGCTCCTCAAGCAGGAACACAACGCCCGGCGGGGCGAATTCCGGACCGTTCACGGCACGGTGCAAACCCCAGCGTTCCAGAACGTGGCAACGGCCGGTGCCATCAAAGGCGGCCTGTCCGCGCAGGATCTCCGGGAGATCGGCACGCAGGTGATGCTCTGCAACACCTACCATCTGCATCTCCGTCCGGGCGACAAACTGGTGGCGGAAATGGGCGGTCTGCACAAGTTCACCCGCTGGAACGGCCCCATTCTGACCGACAGCGGCGGATTTCAGGTGTTCAGCCTCGCCAAGCTCCGCAAGATCACCGAGGAGGGTGTGACGTTTGCTTCCCATCTGGACGGTCACCGGATCTTCATGGGGCCTGAGGAGAGCATGCAGATTCAGGCAAACCTCGGCTCCACCATCGCCATGGCCTTTGATGAGTGCGTCGAGAACCCTGCCCAGCACGACTACTCCAAGGCCAGCTGTGAGCGCACCACCCGCTGGCTGGCTCGCTGCAAGGCAGAGATGGCTCGCCTGAAGCAGGAGGGGCGGGCAACCAACCCGGATCAGCTGCTGTTCGGCATCAATCAGGGCTGCACCTTCGCCGATCTGCGGGTAGAGCACATGAAGCAGATCGCAGAGATGGAGCTGGATGGCTATGCCATCGGCGGTCTGGCCGTTGGCGAACCGACCGATGTGATGTATGAGATCATCAGTGCCGTCGAGCCGTTTATGCCGAAGGATAAGATCCGCTATCTGATGGGCGTCGGCACCCCCGGCAACATCATCGAGGCAGTGGCACGCGGTGTGGATCTGTTCGACTGTGTCATGCCCAGCCGCAATGCCCGTCATGGCCATCTGAACACATGGGGCGGCATCATCAACATCAAGAATGCCAAATATGAGCGGGATGAGCGGCCTATCGACCCGGCCTGCGGCTGCCCGGCCTGCCGGAACTACTCCCGTGCCTATATCCGCCATCTGTTCAAGGCAGAAGAGCTGCTGGGAATGCGTCTGGCGGTCATGCACAACCTGTGGTTCTACAACCACCTGATGGAACGGATCCGGGACGAACTGGATGCCGGTACCTTTACCGCCTTCCACGACCGGTATGTAAAGCTTCTGGATACACGAATTTGAGATTTGGCCTTGCAAGAGGTCGAACAAGAGGTTATAATAAAGTTATCTGAATTTTGAGAGGAGATTTTTCCCATGCAACTTCTGACTACTACGACCGAAAGCTATATCAGCCTGTTCTTTACGCTGGCTTTGATGCTCGTGCTGCTTTACTTCATGATCTATCGTCCCCAGAAGAAGCAGGAGAAGAAGGATGCCGCCATGCGTGCCGCTCTGGAGATCGGCGATCAGGTCACCACCATCGGCGGCATCGTTGGCCGCGTGGTCGCCATCAAGGAGGACACCTTTGTTCTCGAGACCGGCGCAGACCGTGTGAAGATCCGCTTCACCAAGAACGCCATCAGCTCCGTCGAGAAGCTGAACATGGACAACGCTCCGGCCAAGAAGTAAGTTCTGCTGGAACAGCCATTGCATCAAGACGCGCCCCTCTGCATACAGTGAGTGCAGGGAGGCGCGTTTTTTATGTCTGAAACAACATCTTCTCGCAGCCCGGCGGGGGCGGTGCTGGCCGCGTTTGTTCTGGGGCTGCTGATCACGGGGTTTTGCCTGACCGGTTCTGCCGCATGGATGGAGCAGCAGGCACTTTCCCGCGCGGCGGCATGGCCGCTGTCCACGGCGGCGGTCTGCTTTGGTACCTTTGTGGGCGGGGGTCTGTCCGCCTTTTTGCAGAAAAGCCGCGGACTGGTCTGCGGAGCTGTGGAGGGATTGCTGATGGCCGGGCTGCTGCTTGCGCTGCTGTTCGGGAACGACGGCGTTCCGGAGCCTGCACACGAGCTTCGCTGTGCCATGACCCTGTGTGCGGGCTGTCTGGGCGGCTGCTGCGGAATGCTCTGGAGCGAGAAGCACCGCCGCAGAAATTTCTAAGAGAATGCAGCGAAAAAAGAGACGGAGAAACCGATTGGGAAGGAGAGAACCCTTCATGTGGATCTATCAGGAAACATCCAACGCGTCCACAGAGCCATTGCCTCTGCCGGAACGTTCCGCAGGCCGGATCCCTGAGACGCCGAGCCTTGTGTGCAAAGAGCTTCCGACTTCTGCGGAGGCACTGCCTTTGGAACCGAAGAATCTCCCGGAAGAGCCTTTGACTCCCCGCAAAACCGTGCAAAAACGGCATTTCCCGGCCAGCCGGGATTGTGTTCTGCTGGCAGGAGCGTATCTGATGGGAACATTTCTGTCCGGTGTCCTGCAGGCGTTGTGTGACAGCACAGAGCGAGATACGCTGTCCTACTATCTGGCCTGTTGGCAGGATCTCTTTTCGGCGTCCGACCCGGCGCATCTGCCGCAGCTATTCGGCGCAGAGGTCGGAACGCTGTTGGGGGCATTGGGGGTGTTGTTCGCTCTGGGGCTGTCGGCTCTTGGCCCCGTGCTGATCTTTCTGTTTGTGATGCTTTACGGGGCCGGATCTGGCCTGCTGTTTGCACAATTGACGGCCGGAATGACGCCAAACGTCTGTTTGCTCTTTGTCGGGGCTGCAGGCATCCCGGCGGCCGTTGCAGCGGGCGGGCTTTGCCTGTTCGGGGCTTCGGCACTGCAGGTGAGCAGCCGGATCCAAGCGTTCTCCTTTGGCCGAAAAGGTGGCCTCCCGCCCAAAGCCGGTGCCGGACTTCTGGCGGGTCAATGCGCAGTGGCGGCAACGGTGTTTCTGCCCCTCTGCGGCGCAGCGACCGGGCTGGCGTATCTGGCTTGCAAAGTCGTTTCGCAGTAAGCTGCGTTCCGGAGTATTTCTTGCGGTTCCGGTGCAGATGCTGTATAATAAGTACAAACATTCATGAAGTGACAGGAGCCTGTGATGAAAGAACCCAAATTAAAAACTGTATATGTCTGCTCCAACTGCGGAGAGACAAGCCCCCGCTGGATGGGTCGCTGCCCCAGCTGCGGAAGCTGGAATACCATGAACGAAGATGTCGTTGCCGAAGCACCCAAGGCAGGGCTTTCGGGCGGCAAAGCGTCGGCTCCGGCTCGACAGGAGGGTGTTACCTCGCTGACAGCCCGGCGGCTGGCAGACATCAGCACAACGGAGGAAAAAAGCCGTATCCTGACCGGCATTTCGGAATTGGATCGGGTGTTGGGCGGCGGCATCGTGCTGGGCGGTGTGGTCCTGCTCAGCGGCGAGCCGGGTGTTGGCAAATCCACCATGCTGCTGCAGCTCTGCGGAGCCATCTCCAACCAGCACAGCGTCCTGTATATCACCGGTGAAGAGTCGGTGCGTCAGGTCAAACTGCGTGCCGCCCGGCTGAAGATCCCGCAGGAAAACATCTACTTGGCTGCCGAAAACGATGTGGACGAGATCTGCGGCCTGATCGAGAAGGAAAAGCCGGATCTTGTGGTCATCGACTCCATCCAGACCATGCGCTGTATGGACATTTCGTCCTCGTCCGGCACGGTCAGTCAGGTCAAGGAGAGTGCCGCCCGGCTGCTTGCCGTTGCAAAAAAGCAGGAGATCCCCATGTTCATCGTGGGGCACGTCAACAAGGATGGTGCCATTGCCGGCCCCAAGGTCATGGAGCACATCGTGGACACCGTTCTCTATTTTGAAGGCGACAAGATGCTGCCGTACCGCATTTTGCGTGCTGCGAAGAACCGCTACGGTTCCACCAATGAGCTGGGAATGTTTGATATGACGGGGCAGGGCTTGGAAGAGATCGAAAACCCCTCCCAGATGCTTCTGGAAGGCCGCCCGCTGGGGGTTTCGGGCAACTGCGTTGCCTGCACGATGGAGGGCAGCCGCCCCATCCTGAGCGAGATTCAGGCTCTTGCCACCAAGACAAATTTCCCGGCACCCCGCCGTGCCTGCAGCGGCTACGACTACAACCGGATGAATCTGCTGATCGCCGTCCTCGAAAAACGGGCGGGCTATTTCTTCGGAAATCTGGATGTGTATATCAACATCGTCGGCGGCATCGCTCTGCGGGATACCGCCTGCGATCTGGCCGTCTGCCTGAGCATGGTGTCCTCGCTGCTGGATTGCCCGGTCAGCGATAAGCTGATCGCCATCGGCGAAGTCGGCCTTGGCGGGGAAGTGCGGAGCGTGCCAAACCTCGAACAGCGTCTGCGGGAGGCAGAGCGGATCGGCTTTGGCTGTGCGGTCATCCCAAAGCACAGTCTGACACACCTGAACGCTGCCGATTATCCCGGCATGAAACTGGTCGGCGCAGCCTATCTCTCGGACGCCATCCACGCACTGAAAGCCGATCGGCTTTGAGCGTGTGTTCCTGAATTTTGAGGAAGGGATACGAAAAGAAGATCTTATGTCGATTTATCTTGATGAAAAGAACCCCGGTAAGCACAAGCCCTTTGAAGATGCCTCACCGGATATTGTCGAATATGTCCGCTATCTGGAAGTGATCGCGGGCAAAAGTGCGAACACGGCCTTCAACTATTACTGCGACCTGCGGAATTTCAGCAAATTCATGAAACGCCGCCGCGGGCTTGTGCCGGATGATATGGAGATGAAAGACATTGATCCCAAAGGGCTGGATACCGCGTTCTGGGGCAGTGTGAGCAAAGAGGATATCTACGAATATCTGTACTTCCTGAGCCGGGAATGCGGCAACAAAAAATCTTCCACTGCCCGGCGGCTGGCAAGTCTCCATGGCTTTTACGATTATCTGGTCAATCAGGTCAACCGTTTGAAGCAAAACCCCACGGCGTCGATCCGCCCGCCCAAACAGGACAAAGTTCTGCCCAAATATCTGACGGCCGAGCAATCCAAGGATCTGCTTGAATGCACCCAGACCCAGAGCGATTTCCCGGAACGGGATTACTGCATGGTAGTCCTGTTTCTCAACTGCGGAATGCGTCTGGCCGAGCTGGTGGGGATGGATCTGGAGGACATCGACCTAGAGCAGCGGCAGATCCGTCTGTTTGGCAAGGGGCACAAAGAGCGGATGGTCTACCTGAACGATGCCTGCATCGAAGCGTTGCAGTTGTATCTGAAGAAGCGCAATGCGATGGAAGGCCTGAATCCCCGTGAAAAAGCGGTATTTTTGACCCGGCGGCGCAAAGAGCGGATCGGAAATCGACGGGTCGAGCAGTTGATCACCGGAGCCATGAAAGCAGCCGGACTGAAAGGTTTTTCCACCCACAAACTGCGCCATACGGCTGCAACGCTGATGTACCAGACCGGCAACGTGGATATCCTGACCCTCAAACAATTGCTGGGGCACAGCAGCGTCGGCACGACCCAAATTTATACGCACCTGCAGGAATTTCAGGTGCGTGCCGCCATCGAGCAGAACCCGCTGGGCACCGTCACACAGAAAAAGCAAAGCTTGGATACAACAGAAGCGGAAGCAGGGAAGAGCAGTGGGAACAATGCGACCATTTCCTCGGAAACAAACGATGGATCGGAAGATTTCACCCAGCCGATGGATGCCTTTGAAGGCGCCGCCAACGATGGCATCCGGGTGGATGTTTCAGCCCTGAGCGAACCGGATGAACCCGACAAAACGGAGCAGTAAGATGGATTATACGAATTTTTCAAGTACTTACACGGTACGGCGGCTGACTGAGAACGATATTCCGTTGATTTTTGCGCTTTGCGAGAAAAACACGCAGTTCTACGAGCATTGTCCGCCGTTTGTGACGCCGGAAAGCATCAAAGCCGATCTGCAGGCAATGCCGCAGCGGAAGCTCGGACAGGAACAGGACAAGTATTATCTGGGCTACTTTGATGCAGCCAAGCGTCTGGTGGCAGTAATGGACTGGATCGACCATTATCCAACGGAGCAAAGCTGCTTCATCGGATTCTTTATGATGGAGCGCGACCTGCAAGGAGCTGGCATCGGCAGCCGGATCATCACAGAGCTGTGTACGTATCTGACGAAGCAAAATTACGAGTACATCCGGCTGGGCTATGTGGATGGCAATCCGCAAAGCGAAGCGTTCTGGAAAAAGAATCAATTCACGGACACCGGGCTGCGGAATCACACCGAGGATTATACGGTCGTCGTGATGAATCGTTCGCTGGAAACACCACGCACAGAAAATGCAGATCAAAACACCAAAAACACTGCAACATGAATTGCAAGTACAGTAACGTGTCAAAAAATGCCGCTGAGACCCAAATTCGGGTTCAGCGGCGTTCATTGGCAGAAATTGGAGAAAAGAGGCTTTTTTCACTTCCCTATATTTCATATAACGTGCATTATACGAAATGCGTATCATTTCAAAAATAGACCCTTCTCTCTCTTCTTCCACGCTGCGGCTTCCGAAATTTCAAAGGGTCTGCACCATCGCTGCCTGAAAGCAGCGGTGCGCATCAAATGGTCTCCCGAAGTTCGTTCCGGAAATCTTCCAGCGAGACACGTTGGAGCGGGATGCAGGCATCCGAATCATAGAATGCAAGGAGCTCTTCCTGCGTGATCCAGCGATACCCGGTGGTCTCGCCCTCCTGCAGAACAACAGAATCTTTTGGAACATCCGTTACACAGAGGTATCCATAATCAATGCACTGTGCTGCTTCGGATTCCAGATGAAATAATGGCTCCATCCGGACGGCTCGAATACCGGTTTCCTCCCGTAATTCCCGAATCGCCCCCTGCAGCGGCGTCTCACCTTTCTGTACTGCTCCGCCCGCACCGATCTCTTCAAATCCGGGTGCGATCGTCTTATTCTCGGATCGTCTGAGCAGCAGATATGTTCCATCTTTATGCCGGACGACGGTGGACACGACCAGATGATAGAGACCCTTTGGAATCTCTTCGCCCCGTACCAGATCTACACCGGCTTTCTCTTCGTTTTTGGTATAAGCATCCCACAATTCCATAACGAATTCCCTCTTTTCTTTCACTTCTTGCGGCTTCATGATAATCCGAGGACTTCCCGGAATCAAGCAGCTGTTTATGAATATCCCTTATGCCGGAAGCGGCTGGGTGCCGAAATAGGCACAGATGGCTTCATAATAGATCCGGGCGACCCGCTGACAGCCTGCTTCGTCACCAAACTGCGCCACATCCGCTTCGCTGGTCACAAAGCACTGCTCTGCCAGCACTGCCGGACAGTTGACATCCTCCAGAATGGTAAAGCTCCGTTCCAGACGGATCTCATTGTGGCTGGATTCCACCAGCTGCTTATTTTCCCCCTCATAATAAATGTACCGAATCCCGCTGTTTCCACGCAGATGCGCACCGGCGGCCTGCATCCCCTCTGCGAGGCGTTCGGCAAAGTAATAACTTTCCGGATGCCATGTTCTCCCCGGAACAGCGGGATAACATTCAAAGCCAGATGCTCCGGAGCCTTCCGGTGCAGAGTTGCCATGGATGGAAAGCAGCAGCTGAGGTGCCAATGCATTGACGTACGATGCCCGCTCGCTGGGCTTTGCCGTGGTGTCATAGCTGTTCCGGGTCGAAAGCGGGATGTAATTGGGGTCGGCGTCCAGCCAGTGGACAAGTGCTTCTGCCGTCTGCGCGTTCATCTGGGCTTCGTTGCCGATCCCCTGCGCGCCGGGATCGGCACCGCCGTGTCCGGCATCCACCGCCACCCGGTAGGGCGGATCCCCGACCACCGGACGGAACGCATCGCCTTCCACGGTCTGCCGGATCCCGATGGAGAAGGTTTCCTTCCAGAGCCAAAGGCAAACCCCGATGCAGAGCAGACAGGCCAAAAGGATCCAGCGATTTTTCCGGCCGCCTCTTCCCCGCTTTCTGTTTCGCTTTTTCGTATGTTTTCCACGACTTGCCATCCTGTGTTCCCTGCATTTTAAAACGAAAACCTGCCCGAAAATGCGGACAGGCAGGTTTCCCGGGAAATCCCCGTAACTTATTTCAGTTCAACAACGGTCACGCCGCTCTCGCCTTCTCCGTATCGGCCAAGGCGGAAGCTCTTGACCATTCGGTTACCGCGCAGATGCTTGTGAATGGCCGTGCGCAGTGCGCCGGTGCCGTTGCCATGGATCAGATACACCACGGTCTGTCCGTTCAGGATCGCACGGTCAAGGAAGGAATCGACCTCCGGCAGAGCCTCATCCACCGTCAACCCCAGCAGGTTGCACTCCATCTTGGCAGAACGCTGCACCCGCTCGACCCGGCCGTTGGGCCGATTGGCGTCTCCGGTCAGGCGGGAATACCGCTGCTGTGCTTTGGTCTGCGGCTTTGCCTCCTTGACCAGCTTCTCAGGCTGCTTCAGACCCTTGAGCGGCACTTTGGTCTTGATGATACCGGCGCGCACCAGCACATCTCCATTTTTGTCCGGCAGAGCCAGAACCGTCGCCAACTGATTCAGTTCGGCAATGCAGACCTCCTGCCCTACGGTCACTTCCTTTAACGGCACAAATTCTTTGACCGGGTTGTGGACGACTTCGGTGCCGACAAAGAGCTTTTCCGACTCCTTTTTGGCGATCTCGCGGGCACGCTGGGCTTTCTGCTGGGCACTCACCTTCTCGTCCTTCTGCAGTTTGCGCAGCTCGTCGGTCAGGGCGTAGGCCTTGCTTTCCACTTCCTGTGCCAGCGTCCGGGCTTTGGCGCGGGCGGCTTCCAGCTCATTTTCTCCCTGCTGGATCAGCTCATCGCGCTTCTTCCGAGCTGCTTCCAGCTGATTGGACGCCTCGTGGCGCAGCTCTTCCACCTCATCCTGACTGGCTTTCAACTGCAATTTCAGGTCATCCAGCTGGCCAAGAACCGCATCCAGACGCTTATCCTCGGCAGACAGATGCTGCTGCGCCGCCTCAATGACCCGCTCCGGGATGCCGAGCTTTTCGCTGATGAGGAATGCGTTCGATTTGCCGGGCACACCGACGCTCAGCTTGTAAGTCGGGCGCAGCGTCTCCAGATCAAATTCACAGCTTGCATTGACCACACCTTTGGTCTCGAGGGCAAACACTTTCAATTCGGCATAGTGGGTCGTCGCCATCAGCAGCACCCCACGGCGGCGCAGCTCTTCGATGATGGCAACGGCCAAAGCCGCACCCTCCGCCGGGTCAGTGCCTGCGCCCAGCTCATCCAGAAGAACCAGCGTATGCGGCATGGCCAGCTCGAGGATGCCGGTGATCTTCTTCATGTGACCCGAGAAGGTAGACAAGCTCTGCTCGATGCTCTGCTCGTCGCCGATGTCCACCAGAAACTCGTCAAAGACACAGATCTCGCTCCGTTCATCCGCCGGGATGAGGAAACCGCACTGCGCCATGGCACAAAGCAGACCGGCTGTTTTCAGGGTAACGGTCTTGCCGCCGGTGTTGGGGCCGGTAATGATGAGCGAATCGTATTCTCCGCCCAGTGCGATATCCACAGGAACGCACTTCTTGGGGTCAATGAGCGGATGCCGGGCACGGATCAGATGAAAAGAATTGTCCGTCCGGACCGTCGGTTTAAAGGCTTTCATCTCGAGAGCCAGCCGTGCCTTGGCCAGCAGGACGTCAATTTCCAGCATGGCTTTGTAACTGTACTGGAACTGCGGCTCAATGGCGGCGACCTGCCCCGTAAATGCCACAAGGATCCGCTCGATCTCCTGTGCTTCCTGTGCGCGGTACTGCAGAATGCGGGCGTTGGCTTCCACAACGGCCTGCGGCTCGACAAATACGGTCGCGCCGGTGGAAGACACATCGTGGATGATGCCACTCACTTCGCCGCGGTACTCGCTCTTGACCGGAACAACGTACCGGCCGTTGCGCATGGAGACGACGCTCTCCTGCAGATACTTGGAGGTGTCCATATTCCGGACCATGCTTTCCAAGCGGTCGCGGATGCTGTTTTCGGTGGCGCGGATCTTTTTGCGCAGATCGTTCAGCGTGTGCGATGCCGTATCTGCCATGGCATCCGGCGCAAGGATCGCGCTGGAGATCTGCTGTTCCAGACCGGGCTGTGGAGCCAGTGCATAAAACAAATCATCCGTCGGCAGCACATCGTGGTCGGACGAGCCGTACCAGCTGCTCAGATTCTGAAAATTGCGCAGTGCACCGGCGACCATCAGCAATTCGCCCATCGAGAGCACGCCGCCCTTGACGGCACGGGCGGTCAGCTGGCTGACCCCTTCGACGCCGCCGAACCGTGGGGAGCCATTCTTGATCAGCAGCGTGTTGATGGCGTCCGTCTGTTCCAGTGCGTACCGGACTTCATCCGGATCACACTGGGGTTCCAGCCCGAGCAGCATCTCTTTTGCTTCCTTGCACACACAGCCCTCCGCTGCGCGCGCAATGATCTTATCCAGTTCGAGCGTTCTTAAATAGCTTGTTTCCATTTGTAGGTTCCTTTGGTATTTCGTTTTCCGTTCCAGTTACGGAAGGACCGATTTTAAAAACGAATAGCTTTTCAATGGTTTGTCCAGATGGGTCAGGGCATATTGCTCTGCCACCGCAGCGAGTTTTGCCAGACTGCCGACCGAGATCTTGAAGGCAAAGATCTTTTTGTCCTCGACCAGACAGATGTGACGCAGCGCGTACAGAGCTCCCTGATCGAGGTTGCAGCTCTTCCCTGCCCGCTGTGCACAGTCGGCACAAAGCAGATATCCTTCCTGCACGTCCAGATAAAAGGCCGCCCCATCATATACGCCGCAGTCGCGGCAATAGACCAGCTGCGGCAAAAAACCGCACTGGCTCATGGTACGCAGTTCAAAAACCGCTTTGATGACCCGGACATCGGTTTTGTTTTCGTTGATCATATACAGGCAGTTCAACAGCAGGCGCAGCTCCCGGTCGGCCTCATCGCCGGTGGGCGAAAGTGCGAAAGCCATCTCCCCCATATACATGGCAAGTCCCATTCCCTCGACCGTAGCCGAAATGTTATAAAAGATCTTTTCGACGGAGGCATCCTGCACGGTGTACAGATTCCGCCCCGGCACAAGCACAAACTCGGAATAGCAAAGCAGCCCGCAGGCTGTGAGCAATTTGCTTTTCATCCGCAGGCTGTTCTTCGCCAAAGCCGAGAGGATCCCCATTTTCGGCGTCAGAATGGTCAGGATACGGTCTGCTTCTTTATAGCGGGTCTCTTTCAGCACTAGCCCCATGGTTACGATCGTGTCCATCTGTGATCTTTCTCCTATGCTCCGATTTCCCTCCGGGCAGAGCTGCCGTTCAGTGCTTGGTGGGGTTCTGCTTGAAGCCGAAATTGTTCAGCAAGAATTCGTTATCCCGCCAATCGGATTTGACCTTGACCCAGCACTGCAGATTGACCCGGCAGCCCAAAAACTCTTCGCAGTCGGTACGGGCAGCACTGGCAATCTTTTTCAGCATGGCACCGCCTTTTCCGATCACCATTCCTTTGTGGCTCTCACGTTCACAGTAAATGTTCACGTCAATGTCCACCAGATCGGTGCCGGGCCGCTCCTTGAACCGTTCGACCACAACGGCAATGCCGTGGGGGATCTCGTCCCGCATATAGAGCAGTGCCTTTTCACGGATGACCTCAGCGACCAGCTCTTTTTCCGGCATATCGGTGTAGGCATCGTCCTCAAAATAATGCGGGCCTTCCACCGCATAGCGGCTCAGGGCATCAAACAGTTCTTCACAGTGGTCGTTGGAGCGGACACTGACGGTATGGATATCGTCAAATATGCCCAGAGCCTTCAACTCGGCTTTCCGGGCATCCAGATCCGCCGGGTCTTTGACGAGATCCGTTTTGTTGATGACCGCGATGGCCGGGCCGCCGCTCTGCCGCAGAGCCTCTACCAGCATCATTTCCGATTCGTTCAGCGCACCATACGGCTCGAATAGCATCATCGAAACATCGACATCTGCAATGGAATCACTGGCCGTCTTGTCCATCCGCTTGCCGAGCTTGTTGTGCGCTTTGTGGACACCCGGCGTATCCAGCAGAACATACTGGAGCGGCCCGCGGGTGATGACGCCGGTGATCCGGGTGCGGGTGGTCTGCGGCTTGGAGGTGACGATGGCCACCTTTTCCCCGACCAGCAAATTGGTCAGGCTGGATTTGCCAACGTTCGGGCGGCCAATGACCGCTACAAACACGGACGATGTATCATAATGCTCCTGCATCGGTGTTGCACTTTTCAAAATAGAACTCCTGTCTTATCCTGCGCACAAGGCGCGGTGTATCCCAAACGATTCCAATCGCAGTTTACTCGGTGTAGCTGACCGTGCGGGGCAGACCCAGCTGGGTCAGGACGGCTTCTTCCTTCTCCCGCATCCGCATGGCTTCCAAACCGCCGTTCTCATGGTCGTAGCCCAGCAGATGAAGCATGGAGTGGACGGTCAGGAACGCGACCTCTCGCTGCAGCGGATGGCCGTACAGTGTAGCCTGCTCCTGTGCGCGCTCCATGCTGATGACGATGTCGCCCAGCATCTTGCAACCGTTGTTTTCATCGGTGTCGTACACGCCGTTTTCGCCCAGAGGAAAGCTCAGCACATCGGTCGGCATCGGTTTGTTGCGGTACTGGTTGTTCAGCTCTGCAATGGCTGCGTTATCCACAAAGGTCACGCTGATCTCCGCCGGTGCATCAAAGTGCTCATACTCCAGCACGGCGTTGCAGGCACGGCGGATCAGGATCCGGAGGCCGGACGGTACCTTGACCGCTTTCTGGGAATTGGTGATCAGAACTTTATTGGACATAACTGCCCTCTCCTTTCTTTTTTACGACAGAACCTGCTTTTTGTGCAAGAAAAGCGTTCCGTCAGCGTTTTGCCGGGTGTGCGGCTGCCTCATACGCTTTGATGATCTCCTGCACCAGACGGTGGCGAACCACATCTTTTTCCGTGAAATAGCACTGGGCGATCCCGCCAACGCCCTTCAGCACCTGAAGGGCATCGACCAGACCGCTTCGGGTTCGGTCGGGCAGGTCGATCTGGGTCACGTCGCCGGTAATGACGATCTTGGAGCCGAAGCCCAGCCGGGTCAGGAACATTTTCATCTGCTCCCGGCTGGTGTTCTGAGCCTCGTCCAGAATGATGAAGCTGTCATCCAGCGTCCGGCCCCGCATGTAGGCCAGGGG